>JGI12109J20283_10109187_pt1 | contig 26982 bp, 23 predicted proteins | sample ElkSlonscriptome_12_FD_20283 | JGI IMG/M metagenome (IMG submission 20283)
CCCGCCGAGGAGCGGGACCGGCAGGCGGCGTTCCAGGCCGGCATCAGTGGATTTCTCAGCAACGTGGGCTGGCCTACCCGGCGCAAGAGTCCCGCCGGCGTGGTGGAGATCGGCATGTTCGAGGTGATGAACCGGATGCTGGAGACCATGCAGCAGTCCATCACCCGCTACAAGATCGCCGGTTATTCACCGGATGTGCTGGTGCAGATCCCCGCCACCGGCTACAACTTCTACGATTTTCACAAGGCCTACGATCTCATCGAACTGGGGCGCCGGGAGATGGCGGCGGCGCTGGCCGATGCTGCCGAGCGGGGGCTGGTGTGAGCCGCGTGGCAGTCGGGGGTGAGGCTCAGAGCCCGGCCGCCACCCGCCGCCAGCGCTGGCGGCGCCGGGTACGCCAGCCGTCCATCTCGCCCACGACGGCGCCCTCCAGATACTGCCCCAGGCTCATCCAGCCGGTGTCCTCCAGGATCTCCCGGGCCTGGCCCAGATGGTCCCGGGCACGGGCCGCGTCGCCGGATTCGCCGTGTAGCACCATCAGATCCAGCAGCACCGGTAGCCGCTCCCAGCGGGCAAGGTCGGCCCAGTCGTCATCGGTGGCGGGTAGCGCCAGTGCCTGTTCGAACCAGGTCCGGGCGGCCTCCGGGTCGTCCTCCAGTAGCGCCGCCCAGCCAAGGCCGCTCAGCACCTCCCGGTGGTGGCCGGACCATTCCCCGGATGCCTCCCGGGGTTGCCGGTGCTGGAGCAGCAACAGTTCCCGGGCGCGGGCGTAGTTCCCGCGATCCATGAAGAAGTCCACCGCCGGGGTGAGCCGAGAGAGCAATCCGGGCGTTTCCGGGTGGGTCTCCACCAGGGCCGCCAATTGCCGGTACTGCCTGGCGGCGCCCGCCGGGTCGTCCAGGCGGCGGTGACTATCCGCCAGTTGCAGCCGGGTATCGGCCAGCGCCAGTGGCGCTTCCGGGTGTTGCTGGCGGATCGCCAGGGCCGCTTGCAGATGTTGCAGCGCCGCCCCGGGTTCGCTCATCCAGGCCAGCGCCTCCCGTACCCGGGCCTGGCGGGGATCGTCTTGCTCGAACACCGTCCCGGCCAGTGTCCGCGCCTCCCGGTAGTGCTCCTGGGCGAGAGGGTACAGCTCGACGCCCTCGTACCACTCGCCGGCCTCCATGTGGATGGCGAAGCGCCCGGCAGGGTCGGTGGTGTCGGCCAGCCGGGCGGTGAAATCCGGGTCATCGGGCGGGGCGCCACCGGCCAGCATCACGGCCGGGGAGACGCCCACCAGGCTGATCCACAACCAGACCACCGGCAGCAGCAGACAGGCCCCGTAGCCGCCGAGCCCCAGCCACATCACCCGGCGGCTCGGCGGTTCCTCGCCCAGCCAGCGGATGAGCTCCTGGACCAGCGCCGCGCGGCGGGCGAGGGGCAGGGCGGCGTGCTCGCCCTCGCGCAGGTGCTGGAAAATGCCCCGTAGCAGGGTCTCCCCGGGCAGCCGGTGGGCATCCGGGAAGCGCGCTCGCAGCGAGCGTCGCAGGGCCAGCCGCGAGCGCATTCCCAGCGTTCCCAGCAGCAGAAAACCCGCCAGTATCCACAACACGGGATCCCCCAGAAACCAGGCGCCGAGCCCGGCCAGCAGCGCGCTCAGGCCCAGGAACAGCAGTTGCAGCCGGGGCATCCGGCCAAGGAGGGCGGTATTCACCACCTGCCCGCCGTCCAGCGGCAGGAGGGGCAGCAGGTTGAGATAGTTCAGCAACAGCAGCATCACCACCCAGGGCATCAGCCAGCTATGGTTATCGGCATCCAGCCAGCCCAGCAGCGTAAGTCCCAGTAACAGCCCCGGCATCGGTCCCAGCAGGCTCACCACGATGCGCTCGCCCGGCCGGGCCTGCTGGTCCTGACCCATGGCCACCGCGCCCAGAAAGGGAATGAACAGGATGCGTAGTTCCCGGTAGCCGAACCACCACATCCCCGCCAGATGCCCCAGTTCATGGAACAGCAGTACCGCCATCAGGATGGCCACGAAATCCCAGGAAAAGCGCAATCCGAAGCTGTAGGCGAACAGCGCCACGCTCAGCACGAACAGCGCGGTGCGCCCCAGCCAGCCGCCGCTCCCCTGCTGGGCCTGCTGGCGGCGAAAAGCGTCGATCTCGGCCTCCAGCGGCACCGGCATATCGTGATCCTCGGCGCCGGCCAGCACCCGGGCGGCCCGTTGCTCGCCTCGCACGATCCGTCGGGCGAAGCGCAATGCCGGCAGCAGACGAAAGCGCAGCCGCCCGGCCCGGTCGGCCACCAGCCAGCCCTGCTGGTGCAGGGCCTCCTGGTAGCGGGCCAGGAAATCCCGTTCGTGGGCGATGAAGGCTTCCGGGTTCACCGCCACGGGGGTATCGTCCCAGTCCCGCAGGGCCTCCCGGTGGGCTTGCCAGTGCCCGGCCAGATCCGCGCTCATGGCATCTACCAGGCGAAATTCCGCCAGCACCGGCAGCAATTGATGGGCGAAGGCGTTCACCGTGGACAGGACCCGTCCGTGGGCACCGATACTGATGAATTCCAACTGATAGGGCGGTCCGGCGCGACCGGGCAGCGTGGTGGGGGCGAGGGCGGCGAAAGCGTGGCTGGCGGGATGGTGGTAGACCCAGACGTGGTGGGGCACCGGATCCTCGCCGAAGGTGGCGTGGCGGGTATGGGCGTGGGAGAACGCGAAGCCCAGCGCCGCGAGCTTCGGCTCCACCCGCTGGCGGATCAGGTCATAGTCGCCGGGGATATCCGCAACGTCCATGATCTCCACCCGCCCCGGATGGATCCGCAGCCGCAGGATCGGCCCGATGGGCGCCACCAGCATCCAGAGTCCCAGCAGCAGCAGGGCCAATCCCGCCGGCAGCAGCCATGCCATGGATAGGGTCATCGTCGGCGTTTCCGTGGTGGCCAGCAAAGCCCCGGATTATCCGCCAGCGGCTCTGCCCCGGGCTAGCCCTTCACCGCGCCGAGAGTCAACCCCCGCACGATATAGCGCTGGGCGAACAGCGCCAGCAGCACCGGCGGCACCATGGCGATCAACGCCCGGGTAGCCATGAACCAGAATTGCACGCCTCGCGTATCCACCGCGCCGGCCATGTGGGCGGGCATGGTCTTGGTCTCGGTGATGCCGAGGCTGGAGGCGAACAGGAACTCGTTCCAGGCAAAGGCGAAGATGATGAGCCCGGTGGAGGCCACCGCCGGCATGGCCAGCGGCAGCGCCACCCGGAAGAACGCGCCGAGATAGCTGGCCCCGTCCACCAGCGCCGCCTCCTCCAGTTCCCGGGGCAGGTCCAGGAAGGTCTGGCGCAGGATCACCACCACGAAGGGCAGGATGAAGGTGGCGTTCACCAGGATCAGCGCCCACGGCGTGTCCAGCATCCCCACCGCCCGGAAGGTGAGGTAGAAGGGGATCAAGGTGGCCACCGGCGGCAGCACCCGCTGGGACAGAAACCATATGGTGATATCCGCGTTGGACCAGAAGCGGAACCGCGCCAGCGCGTAGGCCGCCGGCAACCCCAGCCCCAGCGCCAGCGCCACCGCGCTCACCGTCACCAGCAGACTGGTACGCAGCGCCCGCAGACCCTCCGGGGTGGAAAGCTCGGTTTTGATGTTGTCCAGGGTGGGCTGGAAATCCAGCCAGGGCAGGCCGATGCCGGCCACCGTGAAGGTGTCCACGGGATTTCTGAGCGCGGTGGACACCGCCCAGTACAGGGGGAAGATAAACACCAACGTGATGGCGATGGCCAGCAGGCTCCAGAGGATGTTGGCGATGCCGGCGCGTCGGTTCGAGGGTAGGTCAGGCATAGACGGACCGTATGCGTTTGTAGAGCACCGTCACCACCAGCATCACCGCGATCAGCAGGGTATAGGCGATGGCCGAGGCATAGCCCACGTCGAAGAAGCGAAGCCCCGTGCGAAACGACAGATACGACAGGGACTGGGTGGCGTTGCCCGGCCCCCCCACGGTCAATGATGCCACCACATCGAACACCTTCACCGCCTCGGCCAGTCTGAGCAGGAACACGATGACGATCACCGGCACCAATTGCGGCAGGATCACCTCCCGCCAGATGGCCAGCGTGGAGTCGGTGTCGAGCCTGGCGGCCTCCAGGAAATCGTCGGGAATGCCCTGCAGCGCGGCCAGGAACACCAGGAAACAGAACGGCGTCCACTGCCAGATATCGACGATGATGATGGACACCAGCGCCCAGTCCGGGTGGGACAGCCAGGGAATCCCGGTCCAGCCCAGCGGCCCGCCCTCCTCGTAGAAGATCGTGAAGAACAGATACCCCGCCGCCACCGGGGTGGCGAAGATGGGCAGGATCATCAGCATCCTGAGTACCGGTCTGCCGGGCAACTCGCGGTTGAACAGAAACGCCAGCAGCAATCCCAGCAGCATCTCCACCGCCACCGCCGCCACCACGAAGATGGCCGTCACCTGCACCGCCTCCGCCACCTGCGGGTCGTTGAAGATCCGCCGGAAGTTGTCCAGCCCCACGAACTCCCAGTCGGTCACCGTCTCGCGGTTCACCTGGGTGCGCATGCGCGGGGTACCATCGGGGCGCAGCACCGGGTTACCCTCGGCGTCCAGCCGGGGCACCTGCACCCGCTCCATGACGGTCTCGTTGGTGACGTTGTGGAAGCTGGCGTAGAGGGAATAGATCAGCGGAAAAATCGTGAATAGCAGTACCCAGAACACCGCGGGCATCAGGAACAGCAGGCGGATCCGGCCGGTCCACATAAAACCCCCTCCCCGACCCTCCCCCTTAGCAAGGGGGAGGGAGAAGTTGCCGAGTCAAGGGTATCAACCTTCCCAGCCGATGGCCGCCTGATAGGCCTGCAATTGCTCCTCCCGGCCCAGCCGGTCGGTGATCTGCTCCCAGGCCTTTGCGGTGTCGTCCAGCGCCTCCTTGGCGCTCTTGGCCCCGGACATGGCCGCCGACAGGTTGGAGTCCAGCACGTCGTAGTACTCCTGGGTGCCGGTGATGCGCAGGTAGGGCAGCATGGTGGGGGCGTTGAAGTTCTCGTGGTAGGCCTGCAGATACTCGGTGACGTCCTGCTCGTCCCAGCCGGCCTGGAGATAATCCTCCAGTTTCGCCTCGCCCACCGGCTCCAAAAACTGGTAGTCGTAGCCGGGATCGACACCGTTCCAGCCGTAGGTGGCCAGCCACTTGGACATGGGCTTCATGGCCATCAGCGCCAGGAACGAATAGGCCGCGTCGGGGGCGTCGCCCAGCGCCGACACCACCCCGTGCCAGGAACCGCCGGTGACGTTGCCGACTTTCCGCACCTCCTCGGTGGTGACGAACTCCTGCTGCGCCATATCCCAGTAGGTGTCCGAGGCCGGCAGGATGGCCGAGCCGATCTTGCCCTTGATGCTGGAGCGGGTCTCGTCCTGGGCCAGCGGCGCCACGTCGCCGTAGGAGAAGTTGAATACCGCGTTGCCCCGCAGGAAATAATCCCAGGCCTCGCCCAGCGACCAGCTCACCTGGGCGGCGGGGCCGTACTGGGCCAGTTCCTTGAGGTATTCCAGCGCCGCCACGTGGCCGGGGCTGTTGATGAGCGGGGTCATGTCCACCGGGTCGAACCAGTAGACGTTGTTGGTGCGGGTCATCTCCGGCCCCGGGGTCATGGCGAAGGAGGTGGCCAGGGTGATGAAGTGGTAGAGACCCTGCTCGCGCACCTTCAAGTGCAGCACCGCCCCGGAGATGGACTCGCCGTCGGCGCCCAGCGGCTTGCCGTCGAAGTACTGGGCGATATCCTTCAATTGTTGCAGGGTGTTGGGCGGTACCGGCATCCGGTAGCCGAACTGCTCCTCGAAGGCCTGCTGGTGTTCGGGGTCGTTGAGCAGATCGCGCCGGTAGTAGAGGATCTGGCCGTCGGCGTCGTTCAGCACCCCGTAGCCCACGCCGTCCCAGGTGTAGATGTTCCTGAGGCTCGCCGGCATGGGGTTGTAGTTCCACTGGGGGAAGTCCCCGGACTCCATCCAGTCGTCCACCGACAGGATGTAGTTGCCATTGATGAGATCGCCGTAGAAAAACGCGCCGACGATCATGGCGTCGTACTCGCCGGTGCCGTTACGAAGATCCAGGAAGGTCTTGGTGTAAAGCTCGGAGATGGGCGTAAGCGCTATCGTCAGGGTGGCGCCGGTGAGTTCCTCCCACATGGGCCGGAACGCGTAGATGGGTCCGGAGATGCCGCCCTTGGGGCCGGAGTCCAGGCTGAGGATGGTCACCTCCTCGCCCGCGAAGGGCTGCTCGCCGGGACCGAACAGGGCGCCCAGCATCTCCTGCGCGATGGTGAACTCGCCCTCGTACTCCTCGGGGGTGCGCAGCGTCACGGTGCCGTCGTCGTTCCAGGTGACATACTTCTGGGCGAGCGCCGGGGTCAGGGCCACTGTGCAGGCGGCAGCCAGCATCAGGCGCAATAGCTTTGGCATGGTGGTCTCCTTTGATGTCCCGGAACCGGGATGATCATGCGCCCGGGTGGTTCCCGGGCTTGTCAGGCTCATTGGCGTTTCGCCGAGAGTATAGTAAGAAATTAATCAACCATAACCACGACACACCAGTTCAGGAGGATAAGATGGCTTCGGTTTCCATTCAGGGGGTGGAAAAATTCTACGACGGCGTGCAGGTGATCCACGGCGTCGACGTGCCCATCGAAGACGGTGAGTTCGTGGTGCTGGTGGGTCCCTCGGGTTGCGGCAAGTCGACGCTGCTCAGGATGATCGCCGGGCTGGAGGAGATCTCCGGCGGCGAGATCCGCATCGGTGAGCAGCGGGTCAACGAGATGACCCCCCGGGACCGGGACGTGGCCATGGTGTTCCAGAACTACGCGCTGTATCCCCACAAGAGCGTCTACGACAACATGGCGTTCGGCCTGAAGCTTCGCAAGGTGGCGCGTGCCGAGATCGACCGGCGGGTGAACAAGGCCGCCGCCATCCTGGGGTTGGATGAGCTTCTCAAGCGTTATCCCCGTCAGCTATCGGGCGGCCAGCGCCAGCGGGTGGCCATGGGCCGGGCCATCGTGCGTAATCCCCAGGTGTTCCTGTTCGACGAGCCCCTGTCGAATCTGGACGCCCAGTTGCGGGTGAACATGCGCACCGAGATCAAATCCCTCCACGAGGAGCTACGCACCACCTCGGTCTATGTCACCCACGACCAGGTGGAGGCCATGACCATGGCCGATCGCATTGTGGTGATGCGTGGCGGGCGGGTGGAGCAGGTGGGCTCGCCGCTGGATTTGTACGACCGCCCGGCGAATATCTTCGTGGCCCGTTTCATCGGCTCGCCGGCCATGAACTTCATCGAGGGTACGCTGCGGGACGCCTTCGTGGAGTGCGGCGACGGTATCCGCCTGCCGTTGTCGGCGGAGGCGCCCAGGGGCGATGGGCGCAGGGTCTGCTACGGCATCCGCCCCGAGCACATGGATCTGGTGGACGCCGAGGACGCCATACCCCTCACCGTGGACGTGGTGGAACCCACCGGCGCCGAGACCCTGGTATTCGGCAGCATCGCGGGCGCCAAGCTCTGCATCACCACCGAGGAGCGGGTGCGGTTTCGCCGCGGCGAGACCGTGCGGGTGGCGCCGCGTTTGCCGCTGGTGCATCTGTTCGACGGGGCCAGCGAGGCACGGCTCTGACACCCGAGTCGATTTGACTTATCGTGATGCAATGCACCAGAATGGCGCTCGCCATGGTGCATCGCCACATTTTCGCCCCATGGGTTTCTCCTCCGCGTTACTGCCGATGACGCCACCCGGTCCGGCTTCCGCTCAGGCGTGGCGCGGTTCCGCCGCCCCCCGATAAACCGCCGGTGGGGTCATGGCGCGTTTCTTGTAATCGCTCCGCTCTGTTCAATCCCACCCAGGTCATCGACCTGTCATCCGCATCGGCCAGAATAGCCGTCGAAACGCTCCCCATCCTGTCCCTGTCACAGCCAAGGAGCCTGCTTCATGACCAACGCTGTATTTTTTGCGTCCGCAGCAATTTCCGCCCTCTCCGACGCCCCGGGCCGTACGGCCAGCGCGGGGGGTGGGTGCTGATGGCGTCTGTCGTATCTCCCGACGTCTCCGAACCCCTGATTCTCGCCACCGATCTGGACGGCACCTTCCTGGGTGGCAGTCCCGAACAGCGCCAGCGTCTCTACCACTGGCTGGAGGTGCGCCGCGACCGGCTCATCCTGATCTTCGTCACCGGTCGGGATCTGCCCTTCATCCGCAGCCTCTGCGCCGATGAGGGCGTGCCATGGCCCGATTACGTGATCGGCGATGTGGGCACCACCATCGCCGGTGGTCCGCGGCTGGAGCCCATGGCGGAACTGGAGGGCTGGATCGCCGAGCGCTGGGGGGACGCCGGCGAGCGGGTGCGCGAGCTACTGGCGGACGAGCCGGGCCTGACCCTGCAACCGACGCCGTTTCGCCACCGGGTGAGTTATTACTACCAGCCCGACCTGCTGAGCCCCACCACCGTGGAGAAGATCCAGCGGGCCGGCTTCGATTGCCTGACCTCCGCCGACACCTATCTGGACGTGTTGCCCCGGGGCATCTCCAAGGGACCGACCCTGAAATTCCTGGTGGGGCATCTGGATCTGGACCCTGCCCGGGTGCTGGTGGCCGGCGATACCCTCAACGATCTCTCCCTGTTCCAGACCGGTTACCCCGGGGTGGCGGTGGGCAACTCGGAGCCGCGCCTGCGCAAGGCCCTCACCGGTCTGGACCACGTTTATCAGAGCCCGCAGCCGGGCAGCGCCGGCATCCTGGATGCCATTCAGTATTTTTTCGGACAGTAACCACAGGGAATTTACTATGAAATCCGATCTCGTCATTGTCTACCACCGCCAGCCCTATGAAGAGGTGGTGGAGAACGGAGAGGTGGTGTTCCGCGAGAACAAGAGCCCCAACGGCATCGTGCCCACCCTGAAAAGCTTCTTCGGCACCGTGGAGCAGTGCTCCTGGGTGGCCTGGAAGCAGGCCGATACCCCCGAGGAGGCGGACTTCCCCCGGGTGGTGCGTATCCAGGACTCCTACGGCGAGTACAAGGTCTCCCGGTTGCCGCTGCGTAGCGATCAGGTGAAGAGCTTCTACCACGTCACCTCCAAGGAGGCGTTGTGGCCGATCCTGCACTCCTTCCCGGAAAAATACGACTACGATCCGGTGGACTGGTCGCAGTTTCGCGAGGTGAACTGGCTGTTCGCCGAGGCCGCCGCCGCCGAGGCCACCGACGACGCCATCGTCTGGGTGCATGACTATAACCTGTGGTTGACGCCGGCCTATCTTCGTCAGATCAACCCGCGCCTGAAGGTGGCGTTCTTCCACCACACGCCGTTCCCGGCACCGGATGTGTTCAATATCCTGCCCTGGCGCGAGGAGATCGTGGACAGTCTGCTGGCCTGTGATCTGGTGGGCTTCCACATTCCCCGCTACGCCGCCAACTTCGTCAACGTGGCGCGGGGGCTGCGGGACGTGCAGATCACCGAGAGCATTGCCGTGGAGCCGGGGCTGTCCCCGGTGGGGCGGGCGCTGTCCGAGCCCACCATTCCCTTCAAGTTGGCCCATGAGGGGCGCATCGTCCACATGGACGCCTGTCCGGTGGGCACCAACGCCAACTACATCAGCGACATCGTCGAGCGCGATGCCACTTGCGCCCAGGTGGAGACCATCCGCGCCGGGCTGAACGGGCGCCGGCTATTGATCTCGGTGGGTCGTTCGGACTACACCAAGGGCACCCTGGACATGCTGGAGACCTACCAGCGGTTGCTGGAGCGCCGCCCGGAGCTGCGCGGTCAGGTGCAACTGCTGTGCGTGTCGGTGGCGGCCAACGGCAACATGACGGTGTACCAGCAGGTGCAGCAGGATATCGAGGCGGCGGTGGGGCGCATCAACGGCCGCTACGCCACCCTGGACTGGCAGCCCATCCTGCTGTTCACCGGCGGCATCCCCTTCGAGCAACTGGTGGCCTACTACCGGGCCGCCGATGTGTGCTGGATCACGCCGCTGCGCGACGGCCTGAACCTGGTGTGCAAGGAATACGTGGCGGCCCGGGAGGGGCTCGGCGGGGCGTTGATCCTCTCCGAGTTCACCGGCGCGGCGGTGGAGATGCCCCATGCACTGCTCACCAATCCCTACTCCACCCGGGCCATGGACGCGGTGGTGGACCAGGCGCTGGACATGCCCGAGGAGGAGCAGCAACATCGCATGGCGAAGTTGCTGGAGAGCGTGCGCAACTACGATCACAACCACTGGGCCAACCACACCATGCAACGCTTCGCCGAGTTGCGCCACCCGCAGGCCTCGGCGGTGTCGGACGATGTGGATCTGGCCTGACGGGATCCCATCGACCCGAAAAACCGCGGGGGCAGTCCAGCTGCCCCCGCGTTTCCGGTAAACCGTCGATCCCTCAGCCGTTCCAGCCCTCCAGACCCTGGCGCCAGCCCTCCAGCCGCTGCCACAACCGGCTGCCATGGCGCTCCATCACCGAGGCCGCGACGATGGTCAGCACACCGATGGCCGCCAGCGTCCCCCAGTGGCTGAAGTCCACCAGATCGCCGATCCGCGCCAGTTGCAGCAGCAGGCCCCCCAGCAAGGTGACGATCCCGAGGAAGAACAGCAGGCCCTGGCGGCTGGCGTAGGCGTAGCCCGTCACCACCAGCCCCAGCACCAGCGCGGTCAGGCTGTTGGCGGTGTCGCCGATCAGCAGCAGGCCGATCAGGCCGGCCAGGGCCAGCGAGGCGGCGGCCAGCCGGCGGTACACCGGGCCGTCGGTGGAGCGCAGCGAGATCTCGGTGCAGAGCAGGGCGAACGGCAACGACAGACTCAGGCTGAACAGCGCTTCCTCGTTCACCAGTAGCGTGATACCCGTGGCAACGCCCAGCGCCGGGAACAGCGACAGCATCTCCAGGCCCCGCTTCCAGCCGGGCAGTTCATCCAACCGCTGGGCGATCAACCGCAGCACCAGGAAGGCGGCGGTGGAGACCGCGATCAGCATGAAAGTGTCGGCCTCGTAGAGCCACAGTTGCCGGCCCAGCACGATGCTCACCGGGATGAACTGCACCAGCCGGGCGATCCAGCCCTCCGGGGTGGCAAGCGTCGTATCCTCGCTCCGCGCCCGCTGCACGCCCCAGCAGGTCAGCACCAGCAGCGCCACCAGCAACAGGCTCACCAGTCCGGTCTCGCGGGTGGGCACCAGCAAGCCGGCGTTGAGGAACAGGTACAGCCCGGTGAGGTGCGCCGTGGAGCGCCGGGCCAGTACCCGGAAGCCGATCCCGGCCACCAGCGCCAGTGCCACCAGGCTGGCGCCGGTGGTAAGCAGCACCGTGCCCAGGTCCCCCAGTTGCCAGTGGGCCAGCGCCGGTAGCTCGGCACCTGTATCGACGTGGCCCAGTTGCCCGTAGAGCAACGCCCCCAGCACCGTGAAGTTCACCGGGATGGAAGCCACCGCCAGCATCACCAAGGTGCGGGCGCCCTTGCCCTCGTGGAGCCAGTGGCCGATGCCGAAACCGAGGATGCCGAGCCCCACGGTGTGGGCCAGCAGCATCAGGTAACGGGAGAGATCGTCGGCCTCGCCCCAGTTCTGGAACAGCAGGGCGGAGATTGCCACCACCACCACCGTGGCGCCCACCGCCCGCAGCAGGCCGGGCAGGGTGGCGTTGAGGTCGGGCAATTGCGGGGGGCGGCGGCGGGGTTTCGCCGTCACCGGCGGCGTCGGCTGTGGCACCGGGGCGTCGGTATCGGTGCCCGGGGCGGCGAGAGCCTGCTCGTTGATATCCCAGGTATAGTCGCTCATGGTGGTATCTCCGGTAGCGGTATTCGGCATGGGGGCATGGCGGGTGGTGGTGCTGGCGTTCATGACTGGTCTCCCGGACCCTTATCCCTGTCCTTCAGCAGTTCCTGGAGTTCGGCGCGCAGATCCTCGTCGTCCTCGGTGGCGCTGAAGTCCCGCGCCAGTTCGTCGTCATCGTCCAGTGGATCGCCCACCGCCAGTTCCCGCTCCAGCACGCTCTCCTCCCAGCGCTCGAAGGTATCCTCCAGGCAGGGCGGGAATTCGGCATCGGCCAGCACCCGACGGGCCTCGGCGGCGGATTCCCGGGAGCGCAGGCGGTTGCGCTGGCGCTGCATGGTCTGCAAGCGTTCCTCGGCGGCACGGATATCCCGTTGCAGGCGGTTGGCGGTGTCGTCGTGGCGATGGATCTCGGCCTGCAACTCCTCCACCCGACGCTGGGCGGTGCGGCGCCGCCGCAGGCATTCCAGGGCGCGGGCCTCGTCGTCACTGGCGCGTTTCGCCCGCCCGGCCCAGCGGTCGATGTTCTCTCGCTCGGCGGCAAGCCGCGCCTTCAGCCGTTCGCCGTCGCGCTGCACCCGGCCCAGCCGTACCCGGGCGCGGGCCACCGATTGGCGGGTGTCGCGGAGCGTGGCGTCGACCACGGCGTCGTGGTTCTCGATCTGTCCCACCAGGGTATCCAGGCGGGTGACGATGGTGGTGGAAAAGCGTTTGAGGAAGGACATGGGGGCTCTCCTGTTCGGTGTTCCTGGTCAGAGAGAGCCAAGCTTCGTGCCAGCTGAAATGAAAAAATTTAATCTTTTCGAATCAATGCACTACAATTCTAGCCAGGATTCTGAAAACGGTTGTCCGATAGCACCTGTACACTGGATGTACGCCACCCCCACATGGCGTGTAGGCACTCTGGCGGATGACCGAGCCGATTTATAACGGTGGATGGACCATCGCACGGGGCTATTGAAGATGCTTTTCCTGACACCCTCGCGACTCATCGTGCTGGCCCTGATCATCGGCGTGGTGATGATCGTATTCAATTCCCTGATTCCCGACACCCGGGACCGGGTGGGGGTGGAGTACGCCACCGGTACCCTGCTGGAGGTCCACCGCAACGAGGGCGAGGGCGCCGATAACGCCCTGTTCGCCAGTCTGGGCCTGATCCAGTTGCCGGACGGCACCCGCACCCGGCTACCGCTGGGCAACGATCCACCCGCACCGGGCGCCAGTATCCCGCTGGAGGTGTGGATCTACGACGACGGCGAGCGGGTCTACCGGCTACACCGGGAGGCGCCTTAAGCCCGCGCCGCCTCGGACAGGGGTCGCCACTCACCGTTCTCGCCCTCCCAGCACCCGCCGATGGGCTCGCCGTGGAGATAAACCACGCCGCTGGTGGGCACCTCCAGGTGGTTGATACAGCGCAGCAACGTGGACTTGCCCGAGCCCGAGGCGCCGATGACTGGTCTCATGGTGGTGGGGTTGCATGCCGCGATCAGCAAAGATCCAGGGCGTGGGCTTTCAACTCCGCCAGGCTCAGCACCTCCAGCGCCGCCTCGTGGGTGGCGGTGAGCACCACCGGCGGCGCCACCCCGGCGTCCAGCGCCTCCTTCCAGCGGGCCGCGCACAGGCACCAACGGTCCCCGGGCTTGAGACCCGGGAAGCCGAAGGCCGGCACCGGGGTCATGAGGTCGTTGCCGCGATCCCGGGAGTATTCCAGGAACTCCCGGGTGAGCTGGGCGCAGACCACGTGCAGGCCCATGTCGCCGGGGCCGGTGTTGCAGCAGCCGTCCCGGTAGAAGCCGGTCATGGGCGAGGTGCAGCAGGTCGCCAGGGTATCGCCGAATACATTGCGAGCCTCGGCCTGGTTCATGGTCTCGGACATGGTATTTGCTCCTCGGGGATCAATGGGGATAACCCACAAACAGGGAACGGCCGCCAGTGTTTCCGCCCTCGTCACCGACGCCCTCCAGCACTCCGCTACCCACCACTGCGCCGCCCAGCAGGCCGACGATGGAGCCGGCGGCCAGCACCAGAAACAATCCGGCGGCGCCGGTGAGCAGCCCCCACAGACCGCCCCAGAAGGCGCCCTGCTTGCCCCAGCCCTTCATGCACTGGCCCACCCGGTCGTAGTAGATCCCCAACGGATCGTCGCCGTGGTGGCGACCGCGCCCGAACAGGGAGATCCGGTCCATGGGGAAGTCCTCGTCGATCAGCTTTCGCACCGCCCTGTCGGCGGGTTCGAGTTCGCGGAACAGGCCGATCACGGCCTCTCGCTGGCGGGAATGTTCGCTCATGTCGGTTCTCCTTGAAAGTATTCCGGATAAAGTGTTCTCGACTACTATTTCCGGGCAGTCCCACGGGGAATCAGTTCCCCATGCGGGCCGTGCTACCATCGCCGGAAAACCGCCAGCCATCGGAAAACAACCCATGAAAATCGACCATGCCTCCGTGATCGTCTGCTCCCCGGGGCGCAATTTCGTGACCCTGAAGATCGTCACCGACGAGGGCGTGTACGGCCTCGGCGACGCCACCCTGAACGGCCGGGAACTGGCGGTGGCGGCGTACCTGAACGACCACGTGATTCCCCTGCTCATGGGCCGCGATCCCCAGCGCATCGAGGATATCTGGCAGTTCCTCTACCGGGGCGCCTACTGGCGGCGGGGGCCGGTGACCATGAGCGCCATCGCCGCGGTGGACACCGCACTCTGGGATATCAAGGCCAAGCTCGCGGGGATGCCGCTGTATCAGCTCCTCGGCGGACGCAGCCGCGAGGGGGTGCTGGTGTACGGTCATGCCAACGGCACCGACATCGACGACACGGTGGCGGCGGTGGGCGACTATATCCAGCAGGGCTACCGGGCGATCCGCGCTCAGTCGGGGATCCCGGGGCTCGACAAGGTGTACGGGGTGGGCAAGGGCAAGACCTTTTATGAGCCGGCCACCCGGGGGCTCTGCGAGGAGACCGTGTGGTCCACCGCCAAGTATCTGGACCATGCGCCAAAACTCTTTGCCGCGCTGCGCGACGCCCACGGCTTCGAGCATCACCTGCTGCACGATGTGCATCACCGCCTGACCCCCATGGAGGCCGCGCGTCTGGGCAAGAGCCTGGAGCCCTACCGGCTGTTCTGGATGGAGGATGCCACCCCGGCGGAGAACCAGGAGGCGTTCAGGCTGATTCGCCAGCACACGGTGACACCGCTGGCGGTGGGGGAGGTGTTCAACACCATCTGGGACTGCAAGGATCTCATCCAGAATCAGCTCATCGACTATATCCGTACCACCGTGGTCCACGCCGGCGGCATCACCCACCTGCGCCGCATCGCCGATCTGGCGGCGCTCTACCAGGTGCGCACCGGCAGCCACGGCGCCACGGATCTGTCGCCGGTGTGCATGGGAGCGGCGCTGCATTTCGATATCTGGGTGCCGAACTTCGGCATCCAGGAGTATATGCGCCACACCCCGGAGACCGATGCGGTGTTTCCTCACAACTACCGGTTCCAGGACGGCTACCTGATCCCGGGGGAGGATCCCGGCATCGGCGTGGACATCGACGAGCAACTGGCCGCGCAGTATCCCTACGATCCGGCCTATCTGCCGGTGGCGCGGCTGGAGGACGGCACCCTCTGGCACTGGTGAGCCACGCCCGTCATGGAGCATGAGCGTCCCACCGCGGTGGTCACCGGCGGCGCCTCGGGGCTGGGGCTGGCGCTATGCCAGGAGTTGCAGGCCCGGGGCATCCACACCGTGATACTGGATCTGCGGGCGCCGCCCAGAGGATCGCTGAAACCGGCCCTCAGCGGCTACCGCTGGCTGGATCTCCAGGATACCCCCACCCTGCGGACCACCCTGGCGGAGATCCGGCAAAGTCACGGGCGCATCGACTGGCTGGTGAACAATGCCGGGATCTGCGTGGCCGGCCAGATCCGGGATCTGGCCAGCGAGGATTTCCAGCGGGTGATGGCGGTGAATTTCACGGCGGCGGTGGAGGCGACGCTCACGGTGCTGCCGGCCATGCGGGCGCGGGGCGCGGGCACGGTGGTGAATATCGCGTCAGTCGCGGGGCTGTTCCCCTGCCCCACCCTGAGCCCCTACGGCGCCGCCAAGGCGGCGCTGGTGAACTTCTCCGAGTCCATCCGCCTGGAATGCCGGAATGACGGTGTGCGGGTGATCACGGTATGCCCGGGTTTTCTGGATACGCCGTTGTTCCAGCGGGCGGAACTGCGGGCGGTAGACCGGGAAGCGGTGCTGCGCAGAATGCCCCTGGGACGGTTGCCGGTGGACGAGGCGGCGCGGCTGATTCTCCAGGGCGTGGCGCGCAATCGCTCGCCGCTGGTGTTTCCCGCCTATGCCCGGCTGGGGCTGTGGGTACACCGCAATCTGCCGGGGCTTTATAGCCTGATGGTGCGGAAAAATATCCGGATGTTTCAGCGCTCGCGGGTGGAGACCGCCGACCCCGGATCGTGACGCGCCCGGCCCCGCTGACTCAAGCACCTGCCGCATCCTGCAGGATCGGCGCGAGCCCCTTGACGCTGATCCGGTGCAGCAAGCGGCTATCCTCCGGCCCGGTGGCCGGATCGATGAGGCTTGCCGAGTGCAGGGTGGAGAGGTTGTCCCACAGTACCACGTCCCCCACCCGGTAGCGGTGGCTGTAGATGAACTGTTCCCGGGTGGCGTGGGCGGCGAGTTCGTCGAGCAGCGCGGTGGCCGCGGCGTCGTCCATGCCGACAATGCCGAAGGAACTCCCAGACACCCCGTAGAGGGCCTTGCGTCCGGTCACGGGGTGGCGCATCACCAACGGATGAAAATAATTCTTCACCTGCCTTCGCTGCGCCTCGGTGAGCGGCGAGGCGGCGGTGCGGCTGCCCGCACCCTCCACCGGGTCCTGGCGGTTGCCGTAGTGGTGCAGCACGGTGAGGTCGTCGATGCGCGCCTTCATGTCGTCGGATAGCGCCTCATAGGCCGCCACCATGTTGGCGAAGCGGGTATCGCCGCCACCGGGCGGGGTTTGCAGGCAATGCACCATGGTGGTGGTGCCGGGCTCCGCCTCGTAGGACATATCCGTGTGCCAGTAGGCGGCGCCGTCGTACACGCCGATGGGTTTGCCGTCGCGGAACACGTTGGACAGGAACAGGATCTCGGGATGCTCGGGATGGCGCATGTGGGTGAGGATATGCGGCTGGGGCCGGCCCAGCGCCAGCGCCAGCGCCACGAAGCTCGCCGCGTCCAACGCCTGCTGGTCGCGGATCACCAGCACCTGGTGGTGGTGGAAGGCGGTGAGCAGGGCACGCAGGGCGGGCTCGTCGCGGTCCCGGTTCAGGTCCAGGCCCACGACCTCGGCGCCCAGCGGGGCGTCCATGGGAATGATCTCGAACATTGCAACTCCTCCGGCGACGAGGCGGGTTCGTCAGGATGGTCTTTACCGGAGAGTATAGTGCCGCGGCTGGCGGAATAGCAGACAACAACACCGCCCTGGCGGGACTCGCGGGCTTACCGGCGGCAGTGCAAAAAAACCCGCGACCGGCGAGCCGGCGCGGGTTTTGTGAAGCGGGGTGGCGCGCGGCGGGCGCTTAGCCCACTTCCACCAGTTCCAGCTTGAAGGTGAGATCCTCGCCCGCCAGCGGATGGTTGGCATCCAGGGATACGGTATCGTCGGTGAGTTCCACCACCGTGACCATCACCGGCTGACCACCCTCGGCCATGGCCTGGAGTTTCTGGCCCACCTGGAGATCGATATGATCGGGCACCGCGGAGCGGGGAATGGTCTGCACGGCGGCATCCACCCGCGGACCATAGGCATCATCGGCGGGAATGGTGACGGTCTTGGAGTCGCCCTCGTTCATGCCCTCGAGGGCGCCCTCGAAACCCGGGATCACCTGGCCGCTGCCCAGGGTGACCTCCAGCGGTTCACGACCCACCGACGAGTCGAACTGGGAGCCGTCGCTCAGGGTGCCGGTGTAGTGGACCTTGACGGTATCGCCGGATTTGGCTTGCTTCATGGGTTGCTCCTGGCCCGGGGATTGCCGGGCGATGGGGTTGGTCGCCAGGGGCGACAGGGGTTCGGGCCCTGAGGCCCACGGGGTGCCTATCCCGGTTGAGCCCTCCATTGGAAGACCCCTTCCCATCCGGAAGATTTTCGAGACGTACATCTCTATAGGGTATCGGTTATGGCTCGAGGTTCAAGGTCGGGGGACACCGAAAACCCTCTCAGAAGATCTTCTCGAACCCGTCGCGAAACAACACTCTATCGTCGAACAGGGTGCTCACCAGTTGATATTCCCCAGATTGACCGTCGATGTTGCGAACCACCACCTCCCAGACCCCGGCCCGGGGATCGCGCACCTCGCAGAACTCGAACACGCCGGGTCGTCGTCCCACGCAATTCACCATGCCCCCCCGGGGACCCACCGTCAGATCCAGATTCATCTGGTCGTCGCCGTTCAGGGCCACCCGCAGGCGCTTGATATCGGTATCCACCGTGAAGGTGTAACGGGCCTCGGTGATCACGCCGTCCAGCCAACCGCTGCCCGCGAACACCGTGGTGCCGGGTTCGCCCACCATGGGGAGTTGACCGCAGGTCCGGGCGCCCAGATCCGCCCCGGTGCGCCACCGGATCCAGTTCCGGTTGGCGTACACATCGGCATCGAAGGCGGTATCCTGGGACTGGCAGACGTTGATGCCCCCCGAGGTGACGCCCGCCACCCGTGGCCCGAAGCCGAGGTCCACGAACAGCGGACCGCCGGAATCGCCGGGACAGGTATTGGAGTCGGTGCCGGGGTCGCCAGCGGCATCCAGCCCCGGGAAATTCCAGCACAGGTGCTGATCCTGGGGCACCCCGGCGGGGTCGCAGGAAGCGAGCGTTACCTCGCCCTCCCGCTTGATGCCGTAGTCCACCACCCGCTGGTCGCTCTGGCCATAGCCCACCAGGGTGCCGACGGTGCCAAGTGCGGGTGTCTCCAGGCTGTTGATGGACCCGGGACGCAGCCCTTCCACCGCCTTGCTCAGGGTCAGCACGGCCACGTCGTGGCGCTCCCCGAATTCGTAGCCGGGCTGGATCCACACCGCCTCCACGCCCACCGGCGGCGCGTTCTGGAAAAACACCTCCACGGACTCGGGCGGGGTGGTGAATCCACCGTTGTTGTCCGGCTGACAGCGCAGACCATCATCGCCGACACTGGCGCCGCAGAAACAATGGGCGGCGCTGAGAAGCGTGCGGCAGCCGATCAGCACGCCGCTACAGAAATGCAGTGGTCGCTGGCGAAATTGCAGGGAGGCCACGGTGGGCCAGAGAGCGGTGTTGACGCCGTTGGCGATGCGCGGTTGCGGAAACACCTGGTCCATGGGCTGCCAGTCCGCCGCCACCGCCAGCGGTGGCATCGGACAGCACAGCAGGCACAGCAGGACCGGCCAGCCTTCGCCCGCCCGCGCGGGGCTAACGCGGCGCATCGATGGCGGGATTCTCGGGCAGCGGGTCGGGTTCCAGGGTGGCCGGCGGTTCGTCCTCCTCCATGGACTGCCAGAAGGTCTCCGAGGCGGCGTTCAATCCCCGCCAGGTCCGGCTGGACAGATCCCGGGTGGCCTCCCAGGTCCCGGCGGAGGTCTCCTTGGTGGCCTCCCAGGTTTCGGCGGAGGTCTCCTTGGTGGCCTCCCAGGCCTCGTCGGAGTTCTCCCGGGTGGTCTCCCAGGCCGCCTCGCCGGTCTCCCGGGTGGCGCCCCACAGGGCCGAGGTGGCCTCCCGGGCGGCTTCCCAGGCTTCCCGGGTTTCCTGGCCGGCCCGCTCCCAGGCGGAGGCCGGCGGCTCCTCGGCGCGGGGCGCGGTGCCGGGCACCAGCAGCAGACCGGCCACCAGTATGGTGCCGGTGGTTCGGAATACAGCGCTGATTAGCATCATGCTATTTGCCTCCTCGCGATGATCATTGCGGCAGGATACGCTCATCCATGAGCGAGATGGACAACCCCGCGCACCGGATCGCACCCCAGCGCGGTGGGGTTATCGGTCACAACCCGGCATCACGGCCGGGATTCACTGCACATCCACCCCGGGAACCGTCTCGAACCCGTCACGAAACACCACCTCGCCACCGCTGCCAGTACCAGTGCCGAACAGGGTGCTCACCAGTTGATATTCCCCCGCCGAACCACTGAACCTGGTCACCACCGCTTCCCAGGTGCCGGGCACCGGATCGGATAGATCGCAGAACTCGAACGACCCCTCCAACACCGTCGCACAGAGCGCAGCACCACCCATGGGGCGCACGCTCAGATTCAGATCGAGATTCTTGTCGCCGTTCAGGGCCACCCGCAGACGCACGGTGCCAGGCTCCACGGTGAAGGTGTGGCGACCCTCGGTGGTGTTGGCATCCAGGTTACCACCGGCGGCGAACACGCTGGTGCCGGTATCGCCCACCGGCGTCAGGGTGCCGCAGATACCGCCCGCTGGGGGATTGATACGGGCCTCGAGCCAGGCACGGTTCGCGAACACGTCGGCGTCGAAGGAGGCGTCCGGAGCCTCGCAGTCGCCGCTCCCCCCCGAGGTGATACCCGCCACCACGGGGCCACCACCGAGATCCACGAACATGGGACCGCCGGAGTCGCCGCCACAGGTATTGGAGTCCTCTCCCGGCGCACCGGCATTGCCCAGGCCCGCAAAGTCCCAGCACAGGTGTTCTTCCTGGGGAACGAAGGCGCTGTTCTCACAGCTGGACAGACTCACCGCGCCCGACCGCTTGATCCCACTATCGGTCCCCGCACTGGTAGTCGGCCCGAAGCCCACCTTGATGCCCTGGGTGGCGAAGGCCGGGGCCTGCGCGGTGTTGATGGGGGTCGGCCGCAGACCGTCCACGGCCGTGGCCAGGGTCAGCAGGGCCACATCGCCGCGCACGGCGAAATCATAGTACTCGGGAATTTGCACCGACTGGGCCGACACCGGCGGTGCATTCTGGAAAAATATCTCCAAGCTGCCGGGCGTGAACGAGAGGCCGGTGTCGTTACCGGGCTGGCAGGACGCGCCATCAAGGTCGCAGACACAATGGGCGGCGGTCAACACCGTCTGGCAATCCACCAGCACCCCGCCGCAAGTGTTGGTGCGGGACACGCTATCCACCAGTGATACCGCCGTGGGCCAGTCGGTGGTGGCGAGGCCATTGACGATCCGCGGCCCGGGCGATACCCGCGTCATGGGCGAGATCTCCGCCGCGCCCGAGAACTGTACCATCAGGCAGGCCAGCAGGCCCGATAACCATGGCACGCGACTACCGGAGAACCGCAGGGCCGGCCGGTCGGGGGCCGATCTGCCTGCCACGAACACCGGCCGAGGCGCGATTCCGGTGGCTTTACCCACTGTTTTGACTACCATCATGGTGCTTATATCCTCAATACCATACTGCTCGACGGGGCGCGCTCAGTCATGACCGAAACACAACCAATAACAACCAGACAGCAGCCGGAACAGCCCATATGCTGGCGGCAATGGCTGAGCGAGCACCAGCTGGACGAACTGCTGCTCGTTGCCGACCAGCGGTTTCTGGCGCGCGGCTGGACACCCGGCGAGGGGGATCGGGACGCCGCCTTCGCACTCTATACCCAATTGCGCTCCCGGATCACCACCCAGACCCTGGATTACCAGGATGGCGACGAGGTCAGCGCCCTCGATAGTGTCTACCGGATCTTCGAACTCACCCGGGGCATCATCCACCATCACGGTCGGGAGTGCCGGCATTTCGCGCATCTGAGCCTGCTGGTGCTGAACCGGGTGATCCGCCCCTTCACCGCCCGCTGGCACCGCAAGAAGGTCCGGGGCGAACTGGCCAGCCAGTTCAATCGACGGGCTTTCCGGGCCGAGTTGCAGGTGCTACAGGATACCCTGGGGCGGTTTGTCACGGCTCTGGGCTGGCTCGCCGAGGGGGACAATTACTGCCCACCCGAGGCACCGCCGACGGCGGCCACGCTCACCCCATCGGGGCCAGCCGCGCCACGCCCGGACACCGCCGGCCCATCCTTCCTGGCCGGCTCGTCGTGCCACCACCACGAGGGACTGCTGGCGCCGGCGCGGATGGTCGATCTGGAGAGTCGGAACATCCTGGCTCGACGGCAACGCTTCCAGGTTGCTGGACACCAGCCGGGCGCTGCCGTCGGTGTGGCGCTCACCGCCTCTGCTGGGGTTGTTGCTGAGCGGGGTGGCGCTGGTGCTGGTGCTGCTGGATATTCTGTTCGCCGGACCGGTCCTGGCATTCGGCAGCCGTTGGCTGTCACTCCTGCTGGCCCTACCACTGCTGCCGGTGGGCGGCGCGCTACTGGCGCTGCGGATCCGTCGGATGACGGTACAACGGCTGGCTGGCGCGATTCTCGGCGCCACCGTCCCGCTGGCCCTGCTGGGGTTTTATCTGGCCCTCGGGAGTCTGTTTTTCCAGCCCGACGCGGCGCCGGTATGGCTCGGCCTCGGCGCCGGCTGGCTGTGGCTGATCCTGGTGGTGTTGAGCGTCGCCGGGGTGATCCTCGGCTCCGGGCTCAACGTCAACGAGACGGGCCTGCATCATCTCTACCGGCGGCATCTGGCGCGCTGTTATCTGGTGGTCCCGGACCCGGACGGTCGACCCCGGCCCAACCGCGACCCCCGACTGTCGGCGCTCGGCCCGCCGGATAGCATCGCGCCCTATCATCTGATCAACGCCACGGTGAATTTCCCGGCCAGCGACAACCTGGAGCTGCGGGGCCGGATGGCGGATTTCTTTTTGCTCAGCAAATACGCCTGCGGCAGTGCGCTCACCGGCTACACCGCCACCCGGCTCCCAATTTTCTGGGAGGTCGTCAGCGTGGTTCGTTCTAAGCGGGTCATGGGGGCTCCGGGTAACAGATGGATTTGGTTTGCACCTCTATCATCTGAGTCGAACCTGTAAAGTGAAATGATCAGACCCCCCGGGGAATTTCCCCGGGCGGTTTCAGGCGCCATGCTGCAGCAGATGTCGCGGATGCAGCCGATACCACCATGGCTCGCCAAGCCGCGCCAGGCGCCGCCGCAGCGCCCGGGCCAGGAACCGGGGCGGCTCCCGGCTGGGCTGAAAGCAGAAGCGCCGGGGCAACTCGGTATACAGCGAGCGCGGCGGCAGGTTATAGCGGATTCCCTTCAACGCCGCACCGGTGTCGAAGCTGTGGTAGTACACCGTATTGATCCCCAGTTCCCCGTGGATGAACTCCAGCGCCGCGCCCAGCATCGCCTCCGACCAGAGCCGGATGTAATCCCCCAGTTGCTCGGCGCAGTAGCGCTCCAGCCCCGCCGCGTCGCCCCACCAGTAACGCGGTGCCCGGCCCTGGCGCTTCACCTGATCCCGCCAGCGCAGGGCGAGCTTCACCCAGTCGCTCTGGATTTCCTCGACGAGTGCCTCGTCCTCGTCCAGATCCAGGTCGATGCGGACCCAGGCCAGGGTATCGCGAGGTGCCTCGCCTTCCCCCGGCCTCAACACCGGGTGGGCCTGGTAGTTGAATAGCCCCCGTTCCCGGGTCTTCAACAGCCGCTGCATGGCCTGACCATGGGCGCTGGTGAAGTTCAGTTGCAGCACCAGGTTATAGCCCGGGCGGCTGGTCTGCTGATACGCCCGTTCCTCCCCGCCCCAGCGGTCCAGGGTGAGCACGAACTCCCGGGTGTCCGCAGGCCACACCGCCTGGCAATGGTCCCGGGTCAACAGGCCGTTGCCAAGGCCCGCCAACAGGTTCTTGACCATGGGCTTGTGCAGCAGGCCCGCCAGCGGCGAGCGCTTCAACGCCGCCACCGGAACGCCGCCACCCGCGGCCAGCCCCAGCAGGATCAGTGCGTAGCGATCCCGGAAATACCAGTAACGCAGCCGGTCCCCCGGCTGACAGTGGATGATCTCATCCACCAGTTGTCTGTCCATGTTGCTTCCTCGGCAATGCGGATGCGTGGTACGCCTCGACGGTCCAGGCAAATCGAAAATCGACGCGATGGTCGAAGGGGCCGGGTGCTCGACATGGTTCGGTACTCCTTCTGCAACAGCTCGACAATCATCGGGGCCTGTAACGCAAAAACCCCGGACTGATGTGGTCCAGGGTTTCCGGGAAAGGCGGGAAGCGGCTGGACCGGGACAATGCCTCCGGTGCCAGCGCACGGGAGGCGGGTTAGGCGGGGCGTGGACTCGGCTGGGTCATGATGTGGTGTTCCTCCCGTGGATGGGCCGCGATGGGCCGGGTTGAAGAAGCTGGGCGAACCTTAGCGGATGGCGGCGGATCAGGCAAGGGCATCCGGTGAATCAAGCTTTACCGTAGCCCCCACCTCCTGGCGTCTCGATCACGAACACATCCCCGGGATTCATCTCGGTGCGCGCCGTGCCGGGCAGTTCCTCCACCGTGCCGTCCACCCGCTCCACCCGGTTTTTGCCCGGTGCCCCGGACTCGCCCCCGGCCATGCCGTAGGGCGGCACCCGCCGCCGGTTGGAGAGGATCGAGGCGGTCATGGCCTCGCGGAATTGCAGCCGCCGCACCGTGCCGTCGCCGCCGCGATGCGCACCGGCGCCGCCGCTACCCTCGCGAATCCGGAAATCCTCCAGCAGCACCGGAAAGCGCCATTCCAGCACCTCCGGGTCGGTGAGCCGGGAGTTGGTCATGTGGGTGTGGACGCTGCTGGTGCCGTCGAAGTCCGGCCCCGCGCCGCTGCCGCCACAGATGGTCTCGTAGTACTGGTATTTCTCGTTGCCGAAGGTGAAGTTGTTCATGGTGCCCTGGGCCGCGCCCATCACGCCGAGCGCCCCGTAGAGGGCGTCGGTGACGCACTGGGAGGTCTCCACGTTGCCCGCCACCACGGCGGCCGGGTAGCGGGGATTGAGCATGCAGCCCCCGGGGATGACGATCTCGATGGGTTTCAGGACACCGGCGTTCATGGGGATGGCATCCTCCACGAGGGTACGGAACACGTACAGCACGGCGGCCTTGGTCACCGGCATGGGGGCGTTGAAATTGTCGGGAAGCTGGGCGCTAGTGCCGCTGAAGTCGACCCGGGCGCTACGGGCCTCGCGGTCGATGCTCACCGCCACGCGGATCTCCGCGCCGTTGTCCAGTGCCAGTCGGAACTCACCGTCCGAGAGTACATCCAGCACCCGGCGCACCTGCTCCTCGGCGTTGTCCTGTACGTGTTGCATGTAGGCCCGCACCACCTCCAGCCCGAACAGCACCACCATTCTGCGAAGTTCCTGCACACCCTTCTCGTTGGCGGCGATCTGGGCCTGCAGGTCGGCGATGTTCTGGTGGACGTTACGCACCGGGTACTGACCGGATTGCAGCAGTTCGACGGTGGCCCGCTCGCGGAACTCGCCCCGCTCGACGAGCTTGAAGTTGTCGATCAGCACCCCTTCCTCGTCCACCGTGTGGCTGTCCGGTGGCATGGAGCCGGGGGTGATGCCGCCGATGTCGGCGTGGTGACCGCGGGAGGCAACGAAAAACAGGATCTTGTTGCCAGCATCGTCGAACACCGGGGTCACCACGGTGATATCGGGCAGGTGGGTGCCACCGTTGTAGGGGGCGTTCAGCATGTAGACATCGCCGGGCCGGATATCCGGATTCTGCTGGATCACCGCCGTCACCGATTCGCCCATGGAGCCCAGATGCACCGGCATGTGGGGTGCGTTGGCGATGAGTTCGCCGGCGGCGTCGAACACCGCGCAGGAGAAATCCAGCCGCTCCTTGATGTTCACCGAGTAGGCGGTGTTGGCCAGGGTGAAGCCCATCTGCTCGGCGATGGACATGAACAGATTATTGAACACCTCCAGCATGATGGGATCCACGGCGGTGCCCACCGCCACCCGCGAGGGCAGCGCCACCACGCGCCTGAGCACCAGATGGTTGAGATCGGTGACCTCGGCCTGCCAGCCCGCATCCACCACGGTGGTGGCGTTGGGCTCCAGGATGATCGCCGGGCCGTCCACGCTGTCGCCGGGCATCATGGCCTCGCGCCGGTACAGGGGGCAGTCCCGGAGCGCGCCCCCGGTATACATGGGCGCATGGGCCACGGGGGCAAGTGCGCCGTCACGCTCGCCGCTGGACAGCGCCTCGGCGTCGCTCACGCCCACCTGTCCCACCACCTCCACCGACACCGCCTCGGTGAGCAGGCCCTTGTCGGTCATGATGAAGCCGTAGCGCTCCCGGTGGGCAGTCTCGAAGGCAGCCTTCACGGCGGCGAACTCACCCGCGTCCACGACCAGCGCGGTGTCCGAGCCCTGATAGCGCAGATGCACCTTGTGGATCGTGCGGATACGATCCGCCGGGATACCCTGCCGGTGCATCTCCTGGCGACCGACGCGATCCAGTGCGCTCAGGCTCTCGCCGAGGCCGTCCAGCGCCTCGGGGGTGAAGGGCGCCTCCACGGCCTTCTCGTTGAGGCTGCGCAGATCCGCCAGCCCCATGCCGTAGGCCGACAGCACGCCGGCAAACGGGTGCAGGAACACGGTCTTCATGCCCAGGCTGTCGGCCACCGCGCAGGCGTGCTGGCCACCGGCACCACCGAAGGTGCAGAGGGTGTAGCGGGTCACGTCGTAGCCGCGCTGGGTGGAGATCTGCTTTATAGCATTCGCCATGTTCTCCACGGCTATTTTGAGAAAGCCCTCGGCCACCTGGAAGGGGTCGAGTTCACGGCCCGTGGTCCGCTGGATCTCCCCGGCCAGTGCCTGGAATTTCTCCCGCACCACGTCGGCATCCAATGACTGATTCTGGTCCGGGCCGAACACTTTCGGAAAATAATCCGCCTGGATGCGCCCCAGCATCACGTTACAGTCGGTCACCGCCAGCGGCCCACCCCGGCGGTAGCAGGCCGGCCCCGGGTTGGCGCCGGCGGATTCCGGACCCACCCGGAAGCGTGAGCCGTCGAACTGGCACAGGCTCCCACCGCCCGCCGCCACGGTGTGGATATGCATCATCGGGGCGCGCATCCGCACCCCCGCCACCAGGGTCTCGAAGGCCCGTTCGTACTCTCCCGCGTAATGGGCCACATCGGTGGAGGTACCGCCCATGTCGAAGGTGATGATGCGCTGGAAGCCGGCGGTCTCGCTGGTGGCCACCGCGCCGACGATACCCCCCGCAGGTCCCGACAGGATCGCGTCCTTGCCCTGGAAAAAGTGCGCGTCGGTGAGGCCGCCGTTGGACTGCATGAACAGCAGCCGGGTATCGCCCAGTTCGCCGGCCACCCGGTCCACGTAGCGGCGCAGGAT
>JGI12109J20283_11832637_pt1 | contig 26979 bp, 21 predicted proteins | sample ElkSlonscriptome_12_FD_20283 | JGI IMG/M metagenome (IMG submission 20283)
TGTGTGGCCGGAACCGGCTGACGCCGGGACGCCGGGGGCGCTGTCCGGTGGCGCAGGGCACCCGGCATGCCGTGGGACCGACGCGCATCAGCTTTTCAGACAGTCTCTTACAGTGTCGGGGCAGTGCTGTGTGGCACACGGTCCAACGGCACACCGCTGCCCGGCTCACCGCTCCACCCGATCAATGGTGGGCAGGATATAACCGCTAACAACGCCGTCCCCAACCGGAGCACTACCAGGGCAACCGGCTGTTCCGACTTCCCGACGACTGGGTGACTGCCGGGACGATTACGCTACGCCCACTGATTGACCCCAATCGGGTCTGGAATGACCCTGACCAGAGGAACAACAGCCTCGCCAATCAGTCGTTTACCTTTACCCGTAAGACACCAATCTGTGAAGTAACCGCTGCCGCCAGTGTTGTCTACATCACCGGGAGCATTGACCCGACGGCAAATACCGGCAACCTCGACTACGCCTGGGTCTACCCTTCCGCTGCCATCAGTCAGGGCATGCGTACCAAACTGCAGCGGAGTGCGACACCCTCTACGGCGGATGCCGCGCCACAGGCCGATGAGTCGCAGGTGTTTGTGCGCCTGGTGCGGAGCAGCGACGCGCTCTACACCTGCTTCGTGGGCATGCAGCGCACCTGTGGCAGTTCGCCGGCAGTTCGCCGGGGACGCTTGCAGGCGTGCGCGCGGATACGAATAATAGCCGCGACACGCAGCCACAGCCGGGCGACTACCTGTTTGTGATCGGCGAGGATGGGGTCATCACCACATACGCCGGCAACGGTATCGACTATGCGACACCGGGACCGGACGGTGTAACCGGGCAGGTCAGCGCCACACCTACTACCTGGATGGCGGAGTTGCGTATTGATGCAAGTACAATTGGTGGTTGGGGCCACACTGTCGGGCTCGCTGTTGAGCAGGCATGGGTCGGCGCGGTTGGGGATGACTACTTCTGGCCGCATAGCGCGAAGTGGAACAATCCGAGCACCTGGGCAACGACCGTCCTTGGCGAGGTTCCACAGATCAGTAGCATCAGCCCCGACGCTGCGCCAGTTGGCTCTAGCGCAACCACGCTCACCGTAGACGGGAGCGGCTTTGCGGCGGGCGCGACCATCCTATGGAACGACGTACCGCTCGCAACCAGCGTGATAAGTAGCACCCAGGTGCAGGCAACCCTCAGCGCGGCGGAACTGGCAACCGCCGGCTTTGTCGCGGTTGCGGTGGTCAACCCTGATCTGAAAGCCGCACCAACCAACCCCGTGATCTTCAGCGTCCGTAACCCGCTGCCGACGATCACGCAGGCGAACCTGGCCGGCTCAACGTTGACCGTGAATGGCGACAACTGAGCATCAAAGTAGATTAAATGCTATACTTTTCACATGACCAACGATCTACCCGACCTGGCCCGCACCCTGCTGCATACCCTGCTTGACCGCTACGAGCAGCCGGAGCGGCAAACCGTAGTGCGCGTACGGCTGAGTGCGAAAACCCACCCGGCATACTTCTCGTCCGCCGGCGCCCTGCCGCGCCAGGAAACCAACCGGGCCATGCAGCACCTGGCCGCGCAGGGCAGTATCCGGTTGCACTGGCAGAAGTGGGAGCAGGGCAACTGGCTCACTGCGGTTGACCTGCTGCCGGAGCAGGCCGACACGCTCTACCGCCGCCTGGGGCGCACGCCGCTGCCCCGTCGGGAGTCCGATCTGCGGGCGCTACTGGCGGCCCAGACCCCGCAGGCCGACTGGCATACCGCCTTCCTCGACCACACCATGGAGCAACTGGCACAGCATCGCTCCGTTGCCCCGCTGACCCGGGATGCTCCACACTGGAACGCCGATCTGCTGGCCCTCCTGGATGCCGTTGCCCACTTGCGCCGGCCGACTATCGAGCGCGCGCTCAGTGTGCGGCTGTTCGCGGATAGCAAGCGCCTGGCGGATCTGCGTGGCGCGCTGGTGGCCGTGCTGCGCCGCCACGCGCCTGGAGCGGACCAGTTTGGCGATGATGAGCGGGCGCTGCTCCAGGCGCATATGCTGGAACGCATCCCGGAGTATGTGCCGCTGGCGGGACCGCTGCTCCTCCAGTTTGCCACCCCGGCTGGGGAACCCACCACGCTGGATCTGCGCGACTTTGCACAGGGACTGGCCCTGCCGACCGGTACCCTGCAAACCGGCACGGTTGGGGCGTGTACGGCGCGGGTCGTCGTCACGGTTGAGAATACCACCAGCTTTCACGAGTTGCTGGCCGTGCGTCCGCCAACCATGCTGGCACTCTACATCGGCGGGTTTGCCGGCCCGGCAACGTTACAGTTGCTACACGCGGTTGCGGTGGTCTGCCCGGACGCGGTCTTCTACCACTGGGGCGATATTGATCCGGGGGGGCTGCGCATTCTGGCCCATCTGCGTACGCACATACCGCATGTGCGTACGCTGGCAATGGATGTAACAACCTTCGAGCAGCACCGCCGGCATGGGCAACCCCTCACGCAGCGCGACCGGGCTACCCTGAAGAGCCTGCAGGCCCAACCAGTTCTGAACGACTGCTCCGGGCTGATTGCGCATCTGCTGCAGAGCGGGTACAAACTGGAGCAGGAGGCCGTCCCACCACCGATTGTGGAGCTGCGGGCGAAGGATGCAGCAGGAGGGTTAGAAGGTTTGGAATGAAGTATGGAAATATCAATTCTGAACTGTTCTTTGCATAAACAGCGGCATGATCCGCTCACGTCCGTTCTGTGGTATCATCAAAGGCTGATACCGTGCGATATGTGACCGGCCGGCTATGCGCGACCAGCATGCCCTTCAGACCTATCTGCAACGACGGCAGCCCCTGACCAGCGTGGTCAGTTATCCCGACCGGGGGCCCTGGGGCGACCGCCGCTATCCCGGCAACTGCTCCGGCTACCTGCTGATCGATCTCTGCGCCACCTACACGCCACGGCATGTGCTTGATCCGATGGAGGGCAGCGGTACCAGCCGCGAGGTCTGCGCGGATATGGACATTGCCTACACCGGCTTCGATCTGCGCAGCGGCACCGACAGCCTGACCGCCGAGATTGGGACGGGTTACGACCTGATCTTCTGGCATCCGCCCTACGCCAACATGAAGATCTACACCGATGACCCGCGCGATATGAGCCATACCAACACCATGCGCAGCTTCCGAGAACGTCTGCAGCAGGGCTACGGGCAGTTCTTCGCCCGACTGGCCCCCGGTGGGCGGCTGGCAATTTTAATTGGCGACCTGCGGCGGCGCGGGCGCTACCTGCCGCTCACAGCCGAGGTAGCCGACCTGGATCGCAGCCACCTGGAGAGTATCGTGGTTAAGCTGCAGCACAATGTCACCTCCAACGAGGTGCGCTACGGCGGGAGCTTTATCCCCATCCTGCACGAGACCCTGACGATCTTTCGGCAGAAGTGATGGCGGATGGTATGCTCATCTCCATGTTGCACTGGGGTCAGTCGGCAGGCTATACTGAAGTCATCATAACACCGGGCAAAGGGAGGGATAACATGGCTCTTGATCTGCGCCGGCCGGCGCTGCATATGACCTGGGAAGATGACGATCTCGTCCTCAGTCTTGCGCCGCTCCAGGGGCACTGGACCGCAGAGCAATATCTTCTGTTAACTGATCAGACAAATCGCCTCATCGAATTTACTGATGGCTATGTTGAGGTACTCCCTATGCCGACTGAGCAACACCAGATTATCGTGCGGGTGCTCTTCATGGCGCTCTTTGCGTTTACACAGCAGTACGGTGGGCTGGTCTTATTCGCGCCACTACGCTTACAGATACGCCCGGAAAAATTCCGTGAACCTGACTTGCTGCTAGTGTGTGATACGAATGATCCGCGCCGACAGAATCGCTACTGGCGCGGCGCAGATGTTGTGATGGAAGTTGTCAGCCAGGATCATCCGGAACGCGACACCCGGGAAAAGCGGGCAGACTATGCCGAGGCTGGTATTCCGGAGTACTGGATTGTTAATCCACAGGATGAAACGGTCACTGTGCTTCAACTTAACGGCGCGACTTACCAGGAACATGGGGTTTTCCGCCAGGGCGACACGGCCACCTCGCCTACTTTGCCGGGCTTCACGATAGCGGTCGCGGCAGTATTTGCCGCCGCCTGAGTTTGTCGAATGACCGGCCGCGCCGCAATCCCTGCGCTATAATGCAAGTGGGGAGAAATCCGGATTTTGTATGGAAGGGACGATGATGACTGTACAGTTTGGCACCTTTGTGCCGCAGGGCTGGCGCATGGATCTGGTCGAGATTGCCGATCCGCTGGAGCAGTATGCCGCAATGACGCGAGTGGCGCAGGCCGCCGACGCGATCCCGGCCTACGACTCGATCTGGGTCTATGATCACTTTCATACCGTGCCCCAGCCGACTCACGAGACCGTGTTCGAGTGTTGGATGATAACAGCCGGCCTGGCGCGCGATACGCAGCGCGTCAAGATCGGGCAGATGGTCACCTGTAACGGCTACCGCAACCCGGCGCTCCTGGCAAAGATGGCTTCCACCGTCGATGTGATGAGCCAGGGGCGGCTCTACTGCGGTCTGGGCGCGGGCTGGTACGAGCATGAGTGGCGCGCCTATGGCTATGGCTTCCCCGAAACGCGCGACCGCATGCGCGCCTTCCGCGAGGCCTGCGAGATTATCGTACGCATGTGGACGGAAGACAATCCCACATTTGCGGGCGAGTATTACCAGATCCACGAACCGATCAACGAGCCGAAGGGCATCCAGCAACCGCACCCCTCATTCTGGATCGGTGGCGGGGGCGAGAAAGTAACGCTCAAGCTAGTGGCGCAGTGGGCCAATGCCTGCAATATCTTTGGCGACCCGGAGACGCTGCGGCATAAGTTTGGGGTGCTGCGGGAGCATTGCGAGACGCTGGGACGCCCCTACGACGAGATTATCCGCTCCAGCAACCTGAATGTGATCCTGCTGAAGCCGGGCGACGATCCGGTGGCGGCCACGGAGAAGACCCGCGCGGCACTGGGCATGAGCTTCGACGACCTCTCCCGGATGGCCCTGATTGGCCCCCCCGCCGAAATTGGCGAGCGCGTCCAGAGCATTGTTGATGCGGGCGTCAACTATGTCATTGTCTACTTCCCCCGCATCGTCTATGATCATGAACCCATGCACCGCTTCGCCGAAGAAGTTATTCCAAACATCACATAACACGCGTTACGCGGTGTACGATCAAACTGAGCGTTTCACCAGATGAAACACAGACCGCCTGCGGCAGCATGGTCCGTTTGTGTCTTGTTCACAACAATGTTGCACTTTGTGCAACATTGTTGTGAACAAGAAAGGGATTTGCCGCCTCAGGAGAGGCGACGGATGCGCAGAAGCACATCCCTACCGGCATTTCCGCCCTGGACATGCAGAAGCACGTCCCTACCGTCCCGGACACACCTCCCGCAGCGGCGGCTGGCCGCCGCCTATTCGACAAGCCGGGCTCCTGGTGGTAGCATTGGGCCACGCATTCGTATCATAGACCCATCAGGCGGTGCTATGGCTGAGTCAACCCATCACCCACAATCGGTTGCCACCCCGGCGGCCCCACCGGCCTCGCCGCGCCTCTGGGAGATTGACGCCCTGCGCGGCTTTGCCGTGATCCTGATGATCTTCTATCATCTGGTCTGGGATCTGCAGTACGTCGGGCTGGTGCCGGTAAATGTCTACGCGGGTAGCTGGCAGCTCTTTGCCCGCTCAATTGGCACGCTCTTTATCTTTGTACTGGGTGTGTCGGTGGCATTGCGGGCGGCCCGGCAGACTCCCGCGCCGGGACAGCCCCCCGGACGTGCGTTCTGGCAGGGCTCGCTCATGCGAGGCGGTATCATCTTCAGCCTGGGCATGGTCATCACGCTGGCAACCCTGCTGGTGATTGGGGAAGCCTATGTGCGCTTTGGGATTCTGCATCTGCTGGGGCTGACGCTGATCCTGGCAACGCCCTTTGTCTATGTGCGCCCCTGGATCAGCATGGTTGTGGGGCTGCTTATGTTCGCCGGGGGCATCTACCTCAATGGGCAACTGGTCACCTTCCCCTGGCTGCTCTGGCTGGGGCTCCAGCCGATTGGCGTGCCCATGGTGGACTACTACCCACTACTACCCTGGGCCGGGATCGCGCTGCTGGGCGTGGGCGTGGGCAAACTGGGCTACAACGCCGGCATGCGCCGCTTCGCCCTGCCCGACCTCTCTATGCTCCCGCCGATCCGTGGCATGCGCCTGCTGGGCCGCCACTCCCTGCTGATCTACATGCTACACCAACCGCTGCTGCTGGGCATTGTGACGGCGCTCAATGCGCTCCGGGCGTAGCGTGGGCTTCCCCGTTTCTTAGAGACTGTCTGAAAAGCTGATTCGCGTCGGTCCCACGGCATGCGGGGTGCCCTACGACACCGGACAGCGCCCCAGGAGTCCCGGCTTCAGCCGGTTCCGGCCACACACCGGCGGAAGCCGGGACTCCCGCGCCGGGGCCGTCGCCCCATAACCAACCCGTTTCAGACAGTCTCTCATCTCTGCGTCCTCTGTGTTCTCTGTGGCTATAATAACAAATCAGGATCACACCCACCCTGCCGGGAAGCGCGTGTTGGGAAAGATCGCCCGCGCCTCGGCCAGAATCTCCGGGTAATCCGCCGGGCGATAGCGCTCCGAGATATGGATCAGGACCAGTTCCGCCACCCCTGCCGCGCGGGCCAACCCGGCCGCCTGCCGATTGGTGAGATGGTAGGCTCGCCGCGCCAATGGTAGATCGGCATGGCGAAACTGGCTCTCGCAAACCAGCGTACCGCAACCCTGCAGCGCGGGAACCAACCGCGCCAGCGTCGGCGCATCCAGGCGAAAATCGGTCAGGTAAGCCAGCGTATCGCCGGGCGTCTCGACCAGCAACTGCGCGCGCAACTCCGCCAGAGCATAGGTCTGCCCCGCCAGCGTCAGGGTGGGCGCTTCGTCCGGGGTGGCGCTTTTCACCTGCTGTAGCCAGGCTCCCGGCAGCAGCTTGAGCGCCGCCAGCCGCGCCGGATCGATATTGTGCCGGGGCGTCTCGCGGATGATATAACCCATCGAGGGTGTCAGATGGTCCAGCGTGATCGCCGTGACGCTGAAGTCAGCGTTGGCGATGATGGGACCGGCATGCAGCCCACTGCCGGCCGGATGCGCCCGGGCGAAGGCTTCCTCGGCGTGGAAGCGCCAGGCCGTCACCATCTCCGTGCCGATATCGTGGACCAGCCAGGTGCCGCGCAGCTCCGCCTGCAAATTCCACATAAACCCGCGCAGCCGATGCTGCATAATCTGCGCCGTGGCGGGCGGTCCCCAGACCTGCATGGGCGGATCGGCCCGGTTGAAGCTGTGGCGGAAGAGCGTATCAAAGCCGCTGATATGGTCCATATGCAGATGGGACAGCAGCAGATGATCGAGCGCCTGCAGCTCTCCCACCGGGCGCTGCGCCAGCCCCACCTCGCCGCAATCGCAGAGCAACCGGTAGATCGCCTGCCCCGCGTTGATCTGCACCAGGAGCGCGTTATCGTGCCCGGCGGCCCCCAGCACCTGCCCCGCAATGCTCACCACACATCTCCCTTCGCACCGTCTCATACCGATTTATTGTCATAGCCACCGAGAACACCGAGAACACCGAGAAGATACCATGGGAACGTGCCGCCATTGCGCCCGTTGCGCCCGTTCCCGTTGATGGCTGGGTTGATGGCAACCTGGTATCACGGGTGTGGATGTATTGCGGGGATCATGCTACCATATTCACGATTGTTCCTCGCCCAAGCAACCAACCCGCTGCTCTGCGCGATGATCTGCGCGCTGCACCGCGACCACAAGCGGCAACTGCCGGCCGACCGGGTACAACTCTATGAGATTACCTGTGAGATGCTGCTGGAGCGGCGCGACCAGGAACGCGGGGTCGATCTGCAGAGCTACCCCCGGCTGACCTACCGCCAGAAAAAGCAGTTTCTGCAAGAGGTTGCCTACTGGATGTTCCGCAACGGCAAGACCGAAGCTGACCGGGCCGAGGCCGAAGCCTGCTTTGCCCGGGTGCTGCCGACCATCCTGGAGAGTGCCGACAGCGTGCAGCCGGGCGACGTCTACCGGCTGTTTATTGAACATAGCGGTATGGTACGCGAACCCGGATGCGGGCGCATCGACTTTATCCACGTTGAACGATCGGTTCGTGGAACAAACCAACTTCCTCCGGCGTCTCTACACCAGACTGGCAGATATACCGTGTAAGCAAGGAGATCGCTATGAACCACATGCTTCGCCAACGTTACGCGCATCCGTTGTTCGTTCTGCTGCTGTTGCTGCTGCTCGCCGGGTGCGGCGGTACAGTTCAAGAAGAATTTAGTGAAGTAAACGAGGGGCTGGCCCCCCCCGGATTAGATGACTCCGGCATGGAGTCGAACCGGGCTCCCGCACCAACCATGCCTATGCTCGATGTCCAGGATCGGGCGGGGAGTGCCGGTGCCGAATTTGAAGAAGAAGCGATGGCGGAACCGGCTCCGGCTGCTCCGGCTGAGGCTGACGCTGCTCAGGAAGCGCAGCCCACGCCATTCACTCAGGCGGTGGCCTTCAACGAAGATGTGGGCCGGAAAATCATTAAGAATGCCGATCTAACGATTGAGGTTGCCAGCGTTGAGATTGCTGTGAGCCGGATCAGTAACGCGGCGGCACAGGTCGGCGGGTATGTGCTGGAGACCCGCACCAACTTCGGCGAGGAGGGAGCCGAAGGAGCCGTGATGCAGATTGCTGTGCCCGTGGATACCTTCGAGGCCACCCTGGAACGTATCCGTGGGACGGCCACCCGGTTGATTGACGAGCAGGCTTCCGGTATGGATGTATCCCAGGAATATGTCGATGTCCAGAGCCAGCTTGCCAACCTGGAGGCTACTCAGGCACGCATCCGCGAGTTTCTGGAGCAGGCCGAAACCGTGGAAGAGGCGCTACGGGTAAATAGTCGGCTTAGCGAGGTTGAAGCTCAGATCAGTCAACTTAAGGGGCGGCTGCAATATCTGTCGCAGCGGGCCGCCTTCTCTACCATCACCATCCAGTTAGAGCAGCAGCCACCCGAAATTACACCCACACCGACCGCTACACCGACGCCAACCGTGACGCCCACGCCGGAGCCGGTCTGGTCGCCGGGTGAGACGGCGGGCCAGGCCTATGGCACACTCACGGATGTGCTGCAGGTTGTTGCGACCATGGCGATCTGGCTGGCAGTGGTGGTGCTGCCCCTGGCACTGCCGATTGCCCTGATTGGTCTGGGATTACGCGCCTGGCAACAGCGCAACCGGGCGCAATCCCAAACGGGAAGCAGTGCGTCTCCCGTAGCAGCGCCATCGCAGGAACCGGCCGAGAGTGGCACATCAACAGATTGACATAAAGTCACTACCATGAGTTACGCGGTCCTTGACGCGGAAGGACATGGCGACTCCGGCAAGGTGGAAGAAATCTGATCTTGTTCACACAAAAATTCACGTTGTGAATTTTTGTGTGAACAAGAATAAAACATACCATGCTGCCGCAGGCGAAGCTGACGTCCGGGTCGTTCACCAGACCGAAAGAAGCTGCACCGCGTAAGTCATGTTACTAACAATGATTTCCGACTGTTCCGGCGGCAGGTATGTTCAACGTACCCACCGCCGGATTCTACGAACCATCCTGGTTTGTTCGCGCCAGCATCCAGAGGGCCATCTGCTCCAGTCCAACTAATGCCGCTGTAACGATAACCGCCAGACCAAACAGGATCAGGTTGCTCTCATCGCCGGCACGGAAGGCAAATATCAGCGAGGTAGCGACCGCTGGGGGATGTACCGCGTCAAGCAGGATCATCAGCGTGATCGTGATAACCATCGCACTGCCACCCGCGATATAGCCCGGCCCCAGCAGCAGGTAAATCGTCAGACCGATTACGGCGGCCAGCATCTGGGCAATCACCAGGGTTCTGATCGTATTTGTGCCATGTTCGGGATCAAGATAGATCAGAAATGCGCTGGCGGCAAGCGAGGCAAACAGCAATCGCTGCCGGCTCAACACTTCCACCAGGCCGAGCACCAACAACACCGTCAGGGTAGGCAGCAGGGCCAGCAAAAACTCGTCCCGCAGACTCAACCGCCGGCGCTTTGGTCGCCTGGCACCTTGAACTGGCTTTAGGCTTTCCCGATTTGACTGCATCCCCTATTCCCGTCACTCTTCTTCCCGCGTAACCCGTCCAAACTGCCACATCACCGCCTGCTCAAGCAGCACCAGCACGGACGTCATGCTCACTGCCAGAAAGAAGAGAAACAGATTACTCACATCATCGGTGCGGAACGCAAAGATCAGCGAAGTTGAGGCGGCCGGTGGATGCACCCGATCAAACAGAACCATCACGATAATCGTAATAATCATTGCACCACCGCCGGCGAAGTAGCCAGGGCCGAGTAGAACATCCATCCCCAATCCGGCACTCGCGGCGAGCAGATGGGCAATGATCAGGGTGCGAGCAGTATTGGTGTTGTGCTGCGGATCAAGATAGATCAATAATGCACTGGATGCAAGTGATGAAAACAGAAAGCGCTGGTTGCTGACTTGCTCGATCAGACCGAGAATACTGATAACGGTCAGGGTGGGCAGCAGCGCCAGCGTTAACTCCTGCTGCAGTTTTAGCCGTTTGCGATTCATACCTGCAACTATTCCTCGGCTATGGCGCAAGGTGTCGGCGGATTGCGCTCAACAGATCATCAAGATTGAGCGAGTGGCCGACCATCTGTCCATGTAATGCCTGCAACTGGTCAGCCTGATCGGGAGACAGATGATGATCGGCCGAGTTCATCAGCACGGGAATATGCTGAGTGGTCGGGTTATGGCGGAGCATCTGGAGGATCTTTAGCCCGCTCTGGGGTTCCTCCATCCGCATATCGAGCATAATCAGATCGGGACAATGCTGTGCGGCCAGGGGACAGGCGCTGTCACTTGTCGCGCAGAGAATGACTTCGTACTGTTCATCCGTGAGTAGTTCATACATCAAATAGAGATAACTCTGATCATCATTTACAACCAGAATAAGTGGATGTTCGCGCTGCATTGTCCCCCTCGTGAACTACTCTAGCTGGTATCTACTCTCGTACAGAACAACAGTTGCAGTCGGTTGCGCCCTACCCGAACCCACGAAGATATAAAAACACGAAGGCACGAAAAAATATAAAATCTTCGTGTTCTTCGTGCTTGCATCACTTGCGTTACAGATGCTGCCGGACAGGTATGAATTAACTGGAATACTAACAGCTTCTCAACATTATCTCCACTCTATTTTTCCTTACCTGCCACACGCTATGCGGTGGGTATTCAACCCGAATGTTTCACCCAATGGGAGCCCAATTCGCATACGGCAGCATGGTACTTTTCTTTTTCACAACAAAACCACGTTGTGGATTCGTTGTGAAAAAGATTGAACATCTTGCCCCCTGCTGGAGGCAACATACACCTCCGGGTGAGAACCGCGTACGTCGGTGTTAGTGATCGTTACCATCTGGCGCAACGCTAATGCGTCACTTCGATGATACCACGTTCGGCATTGTACAAATCTCCCCGGACGCCGCTCTCCAGGTTCCAGAACCAGATGGTTGACGAACTTTGGGGGGCAATCAGGCCGGGGCCACGCGGCTCCGGCAGCGCGCGTGCGGCGGCAACATATGCCAGACCCGTGCCGGTTGCAGTGGCATCACCCAGCACACCCAGACTGCGCCCGGCAGCAATAACCTGATCGTCACCGGAGGTTGTGCGCCGATGTAGCGAGTAGTCCTGGATTAGCGTTGAGGCACAGGCCGTGGTCAGGTAGTAGAGTGTACCATCATCGCTCCAGGCCAGCGGCCGGGCCCAGTATCCCTCGTCAATAATGTCCTGCTGGTTGCCATTAGCATCCAGCAGCAGCAGATCCGTTCCTTGACCCGATTCGGTATGCAGCGCCGTCACCGCGATAGTCCGGCCATTGGGCGCAACGAACGGCACCCCCAGCGCCTGATAGCGATCACCCACAAGTAACCCGGCCCCAATATCGCGCTCCCCCGGATTGTCCAGCCGTTGGATAAATAGGGTGCTGCGTCTATCGGGGGCATTGGCAGGGTAGACCAGGGTCTCATTGTTCAGCCACTGTGGGCTAAAGCGGCTCCACTCACTGTCGCCGGCCACGCGCTCCGGTCGTCCACCCTTGGCAGGAACAACCCAGATGCTCCGCTGCACAGGCATCAAACCCTGCTCATCCACACTGAAGGCCACCATCTGTCCATCGGGGCTAAATGCCGGATCGGCGCAGTTGATTCCAGGCTGGGCTAACCGACGCACATTCGATCCGTCGGCCTCCATGATCCAGAGTTGTCCGGGCACGGCAAAGGTCATCTCCAGCGGGTCAATTCCCGGCTGCGTCCGGCAGAAGGCAATCTGCGACCCGTCGGGACTGACCGCGACGGCGATCTCTTCTTCGGGTGAGTCGGTCAAGTTGACGGCACCACCATCGCGCCGACGACTCTGGTTCGTGGGCGTTGCCGCGGGTGTTGCAACAACCAGCGGCGCTGCCCCCGATTGCTCAATCCGCCAGATATCGCCATCCAGCAGAAAGATCAGCGGATCGGGTGAGGCAATACTGTCACCACCTGTGGGGATGGTCAACTGATCACTCGACTCGACCAGGGGCGACGAGCGTGCCACTTCAATCTGAATTTGCTGCGGATCACGCGACAACGAGAGTCGGAAAGGCACCGGTTCTGCTACCGCCAGGGTGAGGATCGCGCCGACATCGGCTGTCTCATCATAGCGAAAGTCAACGCTGCTGATCATCCGCGTCTCAGTAAAGGTCAGCGTTTCCGTAATAACTGACTCTTCAAATGCCTCATCATGCAGCCAGTTGGGTAACTCCACCTGCACGACATAGGGACCGGGGGCGACCGGCTCATTCGTCAGCAGCGTAAAGTCATACGCACTCAGACAGTAGGCCTCAGCACTGACCGGGGCCGACCCCTGCGCTACATCAAAGGCGAAGGTAATGCGTTCAAATGCCGGAAAACCTGTCGCCATAACATCCGTCAGGCGACCCGAAAAGCGCCCGCTGACGATGGTATCGGTGGCCTGATTGCAAAAGCTAAAACCACGGAGCGCAGGATTCGCGGTTGGCGTAGGCGGGAACGGCGTGGGCGTGGGCGACAGGGTTGGTGTTGGCGTCTCCGTCGGGCCGACCGTCGGCGTGGGTGTCAGGGTTGGTGTTGAAGTCGGCGTAGCCGAAGGAGTACCCGCAAGAATCGTCTCGATACTGGCGATCTCTTCCTCCTGGATTACCTGCTCACAACTGGCAAGCAGCGCGGCAGTCACCATCAGGAGGGCAAAGAGCGCAACAGAAAACAGGGTAGTTCGCTTTGTCTGCTTCATGCTCAGGGGGGCCTTTAGCCGAACTGGCTTCAGCGTGGAGTTTTTCATTAATCACCAGGCAGGGCCACTTTAATCCAGCCACGGCGCATGGCGTAGACGACCGCCTGGGTGCGGTCGTTAACGGCCAATTTCCGTAGAATAGACGAGACGTGATTTTTCACAGTCTGGTTACTGATATCAAGCAGCAGTGCAATTTCTTTGTTTGTGCGCCCGGCAGCAACTAGTTCAAGCACCTGCAACTCACGCGGCGAGAGCGGGGAATAGATGCTCTGGGTATCTTCATCGACAGCCATCTGGCGAAACGCGCCCAGCACCTGCGCGGCAACCTCGGGGAGCGAGAGCACCAGTTCATTGATGGGATATGCGCCCTTGCGCACCTCGTAGAGCGTCGTCAGGAGTTCATCCCAGGAGATATTGCGTGGCAGGTAGGCCGCTACCCCCGCCCGAATTGCCTTAACCACATACTGCCCATCAAGCGAGGCACTGAGGAGTATAATCCCGACGTGCGGATGGGAGCGTTTAATTGCCCGTGAAACCTCCAGGCCATTCACACCCGGCAAATCTACTTCCATCAAGACCAGGTCAGGGTCGGTATAATCCACAAGCTGAATTGCCTGTTGCCCATTGCTGGCCTCGCCGGCAATACGAAAGTCAGGCAATGCCGCCAGGTTATGGCGGAGACCTTCGCGAAAGAGCGCATGGGCATGAACAAGAACAATGGAGGTAATACTCACAGACCATTCCCCCTCAACTTAACGTAATTCCCCGGTGCCGGTCAACTGGGTTAAACGGCAAACCAGAGGGCAGTGCTACAATATTTTTACGACCTGGTGTAACGCGACATGCACGCCCGTGCCGGTCACACCAATGTGCCCGGAGCCTCCTCAGCGTTGAACAGGCATGCGCCACACGCCGGGAGTGAGGCTTGAATGTACTGGTCCTTGTAGCTCCGGTGCTATCCGAAATATTTCACACGTCAACAGTTGTTGCAACAACTGCTGACATGAAGACATCCCAGATAGAACCTCGTGTGTAAATAGATACACAGACGCTTACGAGGATGGAACAGGCACACAGAACAGTAGAATGCGTTACAATGCGGTCAAGTTATTATACTCCATATCGATAGAGAAAACAAGATCCCCTAGCGGATTGTCATCGGCATGACAATATGGACATAGCCCTCCTGACCGACTGGTTTCAACACACCGGGACTCTGCGGCGTCTGGGTTTCGAGGGCAACCTGCGCGGTTTTCATCGCATTCAGCGCTTCGGCCAGATATTTCACATTGAGCGCAATCTGCCCACCCTCGCCATGGACCATGCCGTCAAGTTCGCCGGTATTATCCCCAACTTCAGCCGCGTTGGCGCTAATAACCAGCTTGCCCGGCCCCAGTTCACCACCGGGCTCGACCGTTATCTTGACAATATTCTGGCTGGCGTTAGCAAAGAATGAGGCGAGTTTGACGGCTTTGGTCAACTCCTGGGTTTCCAGCACGGTGCGGGTGGTATGATCGGTCGGGATAATCCGCTCGAAATCAGGGAACTTGCCGTCAATCAGGCGCGACACCAGATCGGTGCTTTCAGTGTGAAACAGCACCTGATTGCCCTCCGGCGTCACCGACAGGGCAACACTCTCGGCGTCACCGATAATGCGCGCCAGTTCGCTCAACGCCCGCGCCGGAACGATAAGCTCCTGGGAAGTTGCCACCGGTTCCGGCAGCGTGATGATCCGCTTTGCCAGCCGAAACCCATCAGCAGCAGCAAACACGGCTTCATTCCCGCGCAGCCGAATCAGCACCCCGGCCAGGACGGGACGCGAGTCATCACCTGCGGCGGCAAAGGCAACCTGATCGATTGCCTCACGCAACATATCGGCCGGCAGTGTAATGACCGGATCGCGCTCGGCAACGGTGGGGATGGGCGGAAACTCATCGGCTTCGATGCCCTTGATGTTATTGGTAAAGCGCGCACATGCCAGATTTACTGATTGGGTACGTGCATCGAGTGTTAGCGTCACTTTATCATTTGGCAACCCCCCAACCACATCACTCAAGAGCTTCGCCGGAACGGTACTCGCGCCTTCTTCCGCAATTTGTGCGCCAATCCAACAGGTAATGCCGACTTCAAGGTTGGTGGCGGCCAGTTTAAGACGCCCGTTATCGGTTGCAAGCAGCACATTTGCCAGCACCGGCAGGGTACTCTTGCCGGCAACCGCGTGGCTGACGGTTGCCAGTCCGCGTTTAAGATTTTCCTGGAGGCATGAGAGTTTCATCCGTACTCCTTCATTGACGCACATGGAACTATCAGTTCCACCCTCTGACCAGGCAATACCTGTCCAGGGTTATCCAGAGGTGTGAACCGAGGTGGGATAGGTCAATTATAGCACAGGTCATCGTCCGTTCCAAAATGGAATGGATTGTATGCGCGATGACCGCTCTGAAACGCTCCCTGTGTATAGGTGCAGGGTGAACAGTCAGTTGCGTTACGCGATGCGCGTTCAAATCGGACGGTTGCCTCGATTGCCTCGATGAATGATAGATTCGCCTGCGGCAGCATGGTGCTTTTTTAGCTTTGTTCACAAAGCTGGTTTCTGCCGCCCTGCCGGAGGCGAAAGTATCTTCCGGGTCAGTGACCGCGTACGTCCTGTCGGTTACACGCGTTACGCGGTGGGCATGCGAGCGGAATGTCTGATTGAATGAACAGCAGACACACCTGGATGAACAACCCGATGCCTCGCCGGGAGGGTGGCAGAGGATATTCTTTTGCAGGAACATGCGGCAGCACCGGAGGGGTTTGGTTCACTCATCGGTTCTGGCCGTTCCCATGAGCGGCAGAGTCAGCATAGCCTATTCTATCCCAACAAACTGGGGTACACCAGTTATACGGTAAAGTTGACACGTCTACAACCTCTGCGTAGAATAAGACTATTATAGAGCGCCAGGCACATGGGAATGTACGACAACACAGCGTATTTCTGGTGGCACTAAAAATGAGTGACCCGGTTGACCGACCATGACAATACCACAGAAGCTTGCGACCCTAGTTTCGGTGAATGGAGATCATGAAGCTAGCCGTATCTCGGCAGTGCCGGATTGGCGCGTGCCTGTGCAAGCCTGAGTGTAAGCCCGCTGAAGCCCGCTGCTCCACATATGCCCGCAAGACAATGAAGTAGTGCCGGGCATAAAAGAATGCATCCGGCGTTGAAGCTGCATGTAGAGGAATCAAGATTAATTATGGAAATTACTGTTCATCAGGGAACCGTTTTGCAGGAAACCGCGCCACTGGTTGTGCTGACTGTCTGGGAAGATGCGGCGCTGCCCGAATCTGTTGCTGCGCTGCTGGAGGCCGATGACTTTCGCGGGCAGGCACGCCAAACCGTGCTGCTCTATCCACGGGGGGCTCTACCCGCACGCCGCCTGCTTCTGCTGGGGTTGGGCCAACGGAGCGCGGCAACTGCCGATACCCTCCGGCAGGCCGCCGCGCAGGCCGGCCAGAAGGCCCACGACCTGCACATCACCGGCTTTGCTATGAATCTGCCGTCGGCGGAAGCGGTATCACCCATGAGCGCAGCGCAGGCACTGGCAGAAGGGGCTGAACTGGGGCTGTATCGCTGCCTGGAGTACAAGAGCAACCTGTCTACGGAGCAGACACACCGGGTTGAGCAGGTACGCCTGATGGTTGAGGAGCCGACCGATGCAGCGCGGCGGGGCGTCACGCTGGGTCAGGCGGTGGCGCGGGGTGTACTACTGGCACGGGATCTGGCGAATGGGCCGGGAAATGCGGTGACGCCTACCCGTCTGGGCGAGGTGTCCCAGGATATCGGTACACGCTATGGCATGCAGGTTACGGTGTTGGGGCCGGAGGAGTTGACGGCGCAGGGGTTTGGCGGCATCCTGGCCGTGGGGCAGGGATCGGCGCAACCGCCACGGTTTATCATCATGGAGCATGGGAGTGCCGGCAACGGGCCGACGATCTGTCTGGTCGGGAAGGGGATAACCTTTGATACCGGCGGTATCTCCATCAAGCCCTCCGAGAAGATGGACGATATGAAGATGGATATGGGAGGCGCGGCGGCCGTCCTGGGAGCAATGGAGGTTGTAGGCGCGCTGAATCTGCCGCTGCATATCGTCGGGCTTGTCAGTTCGGCCGAGAATATGCCCGGCGGGAACGCCTACAAACCCGGCGATATCGTAAAAACCTTGAGCGGACAGACGGTTGAGGTGTTGAATACCGATGCCGAGGGGCGCATTGTGCTCGCTGATGCACTTTTCTATGCGCAGCGTTACCACCCCCAGGCCGTGGTGGACATAGCCACGCTCACGGGTGCAGTTGTCGTTGCGCTCGGTCCACATGCGACTGGTCTGATGGGGAATAACCAGGATCTGGCCGACCGGCTTATCCGGGCCGGGCAGACGACGGCTGAACCTGTCTGGCAATTGCCCCTCTGGGATGCATACCGTGATATGATGAAGAGTGAGATTGCCGATCTCAAAAATGTCGCCGGTCGTCAGGGGGGCGCAATTATGGCCGCCGGGTTCCTCGCCGCCTTTGTGGGCGAGTATCCCTGGGCCCACCTGGATATCGCCGGTACCGCCTGGACCGAGAAGGCCACACGCGCCTACCAGACGCGCGGAGCCACGGGGGTTGGTGTCCGATTGCTGACGCAGATGCTCCGCGACTTCTGCCCGGCTGAAGACTGATGGTCAGTGTCCGGCAGGGCGTTCTACGTGGGCCTCTTCGTCATCAGCCTTGAGTGAGTCTGCTGGAGGAACAGTTCGTATGGAATCGGAGCAATTTCTTGTTCGTGTCTGGGGTGCGCGCGGGAGCTATCCTGTGCCGGGGCAGCATACGGTGCGCTATGGTGGGAACACAACCTGCGTTGAGATCCAGGTTGGTAAACATATTCTGGTGATCGATGCCGGGACGGGTATTATTAACCTAGGGTATGATTTGATTCGCCGGGCGAGGCAGGCGGAGGGCGCACCAATTATTGCGACCATTCTGCTGACGCATATGCATCATGATCATACGCAGGGGTTTCCCTATTTTCCTCCAGCCTATATCGGCAGCAGTATCCTGCATATTCTGGGGCCGCGGACCTTTGAAGAGGATCTGGAAGAGGCGCTCAACCATGCGGTCTTGCCGCCCAGTTTCCCGGTGAGCCTGCACGAGATGCCATCGTTCAAGGTTGTACGTAGCCTGAGCGAGACGGATACGATTGTGCTCGATCAGGAACAGAGTCGTCCGCACATCTACAATGTGTATCACGATCATATTGAGCATTCACCGGATATGGTGCGGGTGCATATTCACAAGAGTTATGCGCATCCACGCATGGGAGTGTATATTTACCGGATCGAGTGGCATGGCAAATCGGTGGTCTTTGCCAGCGATACCGAGGGGTATATCGGCACCGACCGGCGACTGGTCAACTTTGCACGCGACACCGATCTGCTGATCCATGATGCTCAGTATGTGCAGAACGACTATGTCACCGTCAAGCAGGGCTGGGGGCATAGTACACCCCAGATGGCCTGTGAGGTGGCCCGCCTGGCGGGAGCGCGGCGGCTGGTGCTGTTTCATCACGACCCGCGCTATAACGATGAGCAGATTGATGCAATTCAGGCTGAGGCGCAGTGTCTCTTCCCCGAGACGGTTGCCGCCTATGAAGGGCTGGAGATTGTGCTTTAGTTGACAGGACTTACACGGTGGGAGTCTGGATCACGAAAGCCGCGCAACGGCCAGTGCTGATATGCGTTACGCGATCCTCCGTTTGACAGTGGATAGTGCCTGCGGCCGCAGGCGGATCAGGTTTCCATCGGGTGAATATCCGGTTTGCATGCCAACCGCGTAACTTCTGTCAGTTACAGAAGTTACGCGGTGCGTGTCCAAGCGGGACGTTTCATCCGATGAAAGCCCAATTCGCCTGCGGCAGCATGGTACACTTTTTATCTTTTTCACAAAAAATTTGCACCTTGTGCAAATTTTTTGTGAAAAAGACTGGAGTCTTCCGCCCTGCCGGAGGCGAAATGCTCTGCCAGGTCAGGGACCGCGTAACTTGTGTAATTGAAGGATTGGGGGCGCAGCGTGCTGCGCCCCTACTGCTGCTGCTGCATGGTTACGATCACTGCCGGCAGGGTAAAGGCAAAGGTACTACCCTCACCCGGCGTACTCTCCACCCAGATGCCCCCGCCGTGGGCCTCAACTGTCAGCTTACAGAAGGTTAACCCCAACCCGGAGCCATCCCTGCGCCATTTGCCGGCCTGCCCAAACTTGGCGAAGATCTTCTCCTGATCGGCCGGAGCAATTCCCGGTCCATAATCGCGCACCGCTATCGTAATCATCCGGTTGGGGTAGAGCGTGACGATCATCTCGTTGCTGGTACTGACCAGCAGCGAGGCATCGGCGGCTGTGGGCAGTGTCTCCGGCTCCTGCACCTGGAGCGTGATGGTGCTGCCGCGTGGCCCAAACTTCAGCGCATTGTCGATCAGGTTCTGCAGGACACGCATGATCAGATCGCTATCGGCATAGACCTGGGGCATATGCTCTACCGGCGCAACTTCGATCGCAATCTGCTTTTTGCGCGCAATCGGTGCCAATCGGTCAATCGCCCGCTGAATAACCTGATCCAGCGCGACGGCTCCCCGGTTGAGCGGCATCCGGCCACTCTCCAACCGGCTGATGTCGAGCATCAGGTTAACCATACTCAACAGATGCTCGGCACTTTCAAAGGCAATTGACAGCACCTCGCTCTGCCGGGGTGTCACCTCGCCGATAATCCCCTTGAAGATCAGATCAATCGAGGTCATAATACTGGTGAGCGGACTGCGCAGATCATGGACAATCATACTGGTCAGATCCTGGCGCAGTCGCTCGGCTTCTTTGGCTGCCGTAATGTCGCGTAACACCAGCAGCAGCGGCGAGCGGCCAGTGTCGGCAGCCACCGATGGTCCCCTTTCCGGCTGTGTGCCAGTAACCCGCAGGGCGGTCCACTCCAGGGCGCGGGTACTTGCATTGGGCTGGCTCAGTTCTCCCTGGACCACCTCGCTACTCCCGGTGCTGACATTAATCAATCCGGCCTGAAGTGCATGCCACTCGTCCGCCGCGTAACCGGACTGCCTGGCCCAGGTACCCAGAAAATCTTCCAGCATCTGATTGACAATCCGGGATTCGTCGATTCCGACCAGGTGATGAAAGGCGCTGTTGACCACAGCGATCTGGCCGGTATCGGTAATCAGGAGCATACCCTCCTGGGTTGAGGCCATAATTGAGGCGAGTTGATCCCGCCCACGGCGTACCTCGCTGAAGAGGCGGCCACTCTCAACGGCAACCGCGGCCTGACCCGCAAACAGGGCCAGCGTCTCTAGATCGGTTGTCGATGGCACGGTTTCAACATAACTGACACAGATCGCGCCCAGGGTGCGCTGAGTAGCACGTAGCGGAATGGCAATCCAGGTGATGACACGATCCGCAACCTCTGCAACCTCTGCAACCTCTGCAACCTCTGCAACCTCTGCAACCTCTGCAACCTCTACTCTTCCCGCTGCCGGAACATGCCGACTGGTGACCGGACGGCCGCTGTTGATCGCCTGATGCGCCAGGCCCATCAGCATCTGGTCATCGGCGGGGGGCGAACCCAGGCGCACGGTGGGGTGCAGGCCGATTGACGCTGCGCCGACGTTGTTGGCATCGTTCACAAAGAGAAATACCAGGGCATTCTCTGCTGCGGTGGTTTCAATCATGCCACTGGTAGTCATCTGGAAGATCTGCTCGGACGAGCGCAACGAGGTATTGATTGCCATCCCCAGCCCGTTGAGGGCAATCATGCTGCGCAGGTTGTGCTGCTGCTCGTTGTAGAGCCGGGCGTTTTCGATAGCGACGGCAGCCTGGTTAGCGAAAATCTCGAGCAGTTGCACCTGCTCCGGCGACGGTTGGCGGCTATCTTCCGGTTCTTCAACCCGTAGCAAGCCCAGGATCTCGCCATGCCGGTCGCGCAGCAGGCTAAACAGCGTGTCACGCGCATGCCAGCCCCCCGGCGGGGGCGGCGGCAGATCGGGAATGTAGGTCTGATCGGGTGGCCCCCAGAGCTGGAAATAGTCATCGTAGCGGTGATCGATCAGGTAGGTCGCCGCACCCCGGCGAAATTCCGGTCGCAGTAGCATCTGGAGGCGCTCCAGCGGCACACGCGTCGTGCTGAGTTGCGGAAACATGCCGGCGGCCGGGCCGGCGGCAACGACCCGCCGCAGGTAGGGTCGGGCCATACGATCCCGCTCGACCAGTGCAATTACGGCACTGCGAAAGCCGGTGTTCTGACTGGCAGCCTCGGCAATCTGGTGCAGCAGTTCGTCCTGGCGCCGCTCGGCACGCAGCGCATTGCCCACCCGCAGAATCTCCCGCAGTTGGTGGTTGCTCTGGTCAAGTTCGCGTACCCGGCGGGCCAGCGCCTGATCAATCCGGGCAAACTGCTGCGCGTTCTCCAGCGCAATCACAGCCTGGTCGGCGAATGCCTCCAGCAATGTACGATCCTCTTCGATGAACGGCCCGCCGGTGCGTTTGTTCATCGCCTCGATCACGCCCAGGATGCCGCCGCGCCCACGCAGAGGCACCGCCAGCAGGGAACGGGTGATATAGCCGGTGGTGGTATCGGTGGCGGCGTAGAAGCGCCCATCGTTGCTGGTATCATTCACAATGGCCGACTCGCCGCTGGTTGCCACAAACCCGGCTACACCGACACCGTGGGGCAACCGCTCCCCCAGCAGTTCGTGGCCCTTCGGCCCGCAGGCATACGAGAAGACCAGATCGCCGTTGGTCTCGTCAACCAGCAGCAGCGAGCCCTCTTCCACATCGAGCAGTTCTTGCGCCTGCTGCATAATCAGTGAGGGCACCCGCGCCGGGTCAAGTGTCGAGGTGATGCTATGGCTGATCCGGTGGAGCGCGGTAAGCTGGCGCGCCTGCTGTTCGGCCCGGGCGAACAGGTGCGCATTCTGGATCGCAATGGCTGCCTCGGTTGCCAGTTCCTCCAGCAGTTCAATCTGCGTGGTGGTATAGCTCATGCCCGGCTCCGAGCTAAACGAAACCAGCGCGCCGATAACCTGGTCGTTGACCAGCAGTGGTACACCCAACCAGGCGTAGACATACAGCGTATCTTCAATCAGAAGGGCCGGGATATTGCGCCGCTCACACTCGGCAAAATAGTCATCGGTGCAGATCGGCCGACGGGTCGAAACAACCAGACCGGACAGACCGGCATCCTGTCGCCAGAAGAGCGGATTGTAGCGCCGCTGCGCCCCCTCGACCAGGTAAGCCATCTCCAGCCACTGGTCATTTTGATTATGCAGTGCCACAAAAAAGTTAGGAACATCCAGCAGGCGTGTGGTAATGTCATGGAGTTGGCCCAGCAGGGTCTCAAACTGAAGCACTCCTCGCAACGAGTGGATCGCTTCACTCAGCATGCGACGTTTCTCGTCTACCTCGGCGGTAGACTGGTGTTCCAGCAGAGTCATGCTGGTCGCCACCACTGTAGCCAGGGCGATCAACGCCTGGGTCTGCGCACCCGTCCACCCCCCGGAGATGATGCAGAACCAGCCGCGCAACTCGCCGCCGACACGCAACGGCACATAACCCGGCCGATCATCCACCGGCAACACCGGCTGTCCGGTGCGCAACTGGGCCAGCACGGATGGATCAGGCGGTGGCGGAACCGGCTCGGTATGATCATCTGCGGGCGGAAGCGGGGGAGCGCCATCCCACACCAGGGCAAAGCGATTGCCCGGCACAATGACGGCGAGTGCGGCGACACACTGCTGATGTAGGTCCGGCAGCGTACGTGCCTGCGCTACTTCGGCGGCGTAGAACGCCCATGATTGTGAGAAGGCCGACGACTCAAGTGATAAACTCATGCGAGTGGATGAAACCATGGCGGTGTACTACCTGGCAATCGCAACCGGTTCAGGTTGCGGTTACAGTCTGATCTTAACAGATATACGGGATTTTGACAATTTCACGGGCTCCGGAAAGAACAATCACACAAAGAACCAGGAACAAACCAGTTGCCTGATGCTGGTTTGACGCTGTCCTGCGTCGGTTGGTATAATCCTAGGGATGCAGATAATCGCACCTGGAATCCTGGAGATCTCGATGACAAATCCATTTGATCCCTCCTATCTTGCGGCAGCCAGTGCAACACTGGGACCGTTTGCATGGGCTTTCCTTGCGCTCCAGGCAGCCGGGGTTGGTGCAGGGCTCTACCTGCGGTTTGGACGCAAGGATAGCAATCCGTTACGCAAGAATCTCTTATCCCGCCTGGGACTGGCACTGCTGGTTTTGGGGGGGATTGGTATTCTGCTGGGTGTACTGCGGGCAAGCGATGTCGCAGTGTTCAGTCAGCGCTACTGGTTTTACCTGCTGCTGCTAGTTGAACTAGGCCTGGCCGGGTATGCGGCCTACTATGCGCGAAACGTCTACCCACGCCGACTTGCAGCCGAGCAGCAGGCGGGCCGGGGGCGGAGCTCCACCCGTCGGTCAACGTTGCGCACGCAGTCGTCCTCAGCGACCGTCGGCACAAATGGACGCGACCATGGCGACCACGCGGAGCCGGAGCATAGCACCTCGCGGCGGGAGTCGCGCCAGCGCCGCAAACGTAAGCAGCGGCGGTAAGCGTTTCCACCGGGGCGCAGCATGCTGCGCCCCGACACCTCTGTTATACTCCCCGGAGATGAAAACCCTATGGGCAACATGGGCCGGCATGTTGCGAAAAGTTAAAATGGATGACGTGGGGCGAACAACAGTCGCGGCTCATGTAATAGGGGTGCAGCCGACTACGCTGCTACCAGGTCAGAAAGCGGCATTGACCTTGAGGGCGTGGGCGAGGCGTTTTTTGTACTCCTGACGCGGAATCTCGACTGCGCCGAAGCGGGCCAGATGGCTGGTGGTAAACTGCGTATCGAGCAGGACAAAGCTGCCGCGCCGCAACCGCTCCACCAGATGGACCAGCGCGACCTTGCTGGCATCGGTGTCGTGGCTAAACATACTCTCACCAGCGAACAATCCCCGAATGGCAACCCCGTACAATCCTCCGACCATCCGACCGTCGCGCCAGGACTCAACGCTGTGCGCAAAGCCCAGTTGATGCAGTTGGGTATAGACAGCGATAAACTCCGGCGAGATCCAGGTACTCTCACGTTCGGGGGCCGGTTCGGCGCAGGCCGCCATAACTGCGCGAAAGGCGGTATTGACGCGCACCTCAAAGCGCCCACTGCGCACGGTGCGTCCCAGACGGCGCGGCACATGAAAGCTATCCAGCGGCAGGATCGTCCGTGGATCGGGATCATACCAGTAGATCCCATCCTCCTGGGCCATCGGAAAGACGCCCTGGGAATAGGCGAAGAGCAACAGTTGGGGTGTGAGTTTGGTTTCCATAGTTGCCGGATAGATATCAGAAAAGCTGATCGGTGTGCCGGTTTGCATCAATAATCCCAGGATCGCATAACGCATAGGATCACTGGTCGTTTCGCGTTGTTCGCTCATTTCGCGGCATTCGTGGTCCAGACTCGCACCGCGTAACTCATATCAGTTATGGGGTATTATACCCCGATCCAGGCGTTCGGCCTGGTAGCGCAACGCGCGCAGCAACTGCTCATAGCCGCGTTCCGCAAACAGATTAACCCAGTGCAGATGGCTCAGGCGGTCAGGCATGGGGCATTCCTCCAGCTTCACCGGGATCAGAAAGATGCTGCCCTCGGGTTGCTCATCGGCCACATCCAGGGCCAATTTGATCTCCTTCTGCGCATACCCGGCCCGGTCCACCGAACTATGCGAGAGGCAGACCAGCACGACATCGGTGGCACGGACCACGCGGGGGATCTCCGTGCGCCACACCTGCCCCGGTAGGAGATCTTCTTCATCGAACCAGGGCTGAATACCGGCGGCCCGCAACTGCTGGTAGAGCATGCGCACCGCCGGCTTATCCCCGGAGGAGTGGCAGAGAAAGACCCGCAGCGGTTGCCGGTCACTGGACAGTTGATGCGTGGGTGCGGTCGGCATTGACCCTGCCTCACTGACATTGGATGCTGCTGTCGCCTGGGGACCAGCGACGGGTGGCGGGGTACCCTGCCGCGCCAGATCCTGCTCAAGTGCGTCCAGCAGATCCAGCAGCGCGGCGGTGATGCGGTTGCGCTCGATACGTTGCTCCTGCGGCGTGAGCAACCCCTGGCGCGCATCCGTCTGCAGGCGGCGAAAGCCGGCGGCATGCAGCGTCACCTCGTTGCGATAGCGCGCCCCCGCCTGCGACTGCGTGACCAGCGCCGTCAGTTGCTCCAGCGCCGCCGCGATATCGTCCCGCTGGATGGCGTCGCGGATGTGGGAAGGGGTTATTGACATAATGCAATCTGTAATCTGTAGTCTGTAATCTGTAGTCCGTCTATGCAGCCGTTTGTGTTCCTTCGTGTTCCTTCGTGTGCTTCGTGGTAGGTCTGATTGTTGCCGTTTGGAAGTCAAGTTAGTATCAGGAGTCCCGGCTTCAGCCGGATCGAGCTTGCCCGGCAGTATACCGCTGTCGAGGCAGGCATTCAACCGGCTGAAGCCGGGACTCCCGGTCATTCATATCCGGACTATTTTTCAACTTTCAGCAGCCGGGCGCTCCTGGTAATATGAGGCAGCCCCGGTAGGCATCCCACCGCCTGAAGGTGGCACTACGAGTGGCATATTCTTGCTGGTGATGCGATACCCACGCGGTTGGTCGGCGGCAGCATGGCTGCCACACTCCATATCATACTATCATATCGCGGTAGGTCAGGGGGAATTATACCGCATTTGATGGGTTAAGGGTTAGGGGTTAACGGTTAGGGGTTAACGGTTAGGGGTTAACGGTTAACCCCTAACCCCAATACCTTTCAAATAACCGGGCTTACGTGGTTCCTTACCTGGAAGAGGATACCACCTCCGGCAGGGCGGAAGAAATCATCCTTGTTTCACAAAAAAGTTTTCACAAAGTGAAAATTTTTTTGTGAAACAAGATAAAAACGTACCATGCTGCCGCAGGCGGAACCGTTCTGTATCGGAGCAACCACCCGGTTTGCCATACTACCGCGCAGGTTCTGCTATTTGAAAGGTATTGGGTTTAACCCGTAACCCGTAACCCGTAACCCCTAACCCCTAACCCCTAATCCCTAACTCCCCAACCATTAGAGCCTCGTGAAGAAAATCGCAGTAGCGCGTAATCTGGATTATAATGCTATTAGCGGCTCTGTTCGATCCTACTACCGTCGCTACCTCATAACCGGGCCGTCTACCACTACAACGAGATTGTTTCTCACCGTAGAGACGCAGCGGGCGCAGAGATGATAAACACCGGAGGCTCGTTCTGCGGCTTCAGCGCGCATGGTTGAAGGCAATCCTCGTTGCAGTCCTACACTGGCCGGTCTGAGCGTTCGTTACTCACGTTAGACATGGTTCAGGTTTACTTTACAGGTTTCGATCACGCTGCCAGGGGCACCGCGCATGGCGCTGGCTCTTGTCCCGTGGTGGCGGGTGCTGGGGGGTACCCCAACGCCACCAGCCAATC
>JGI12109J20283_10839812_pt1 | contig 26956 bp, 24 predicted proteins | sample ElkSlonscriptome_12_FD_20283 | JGI IMG/M metagenome (IMG submission 20283)
GAAAACGTGGGTGCTTTCTGCAGGTAGCAGTGCCCTTGACTAGGCGGCAGTGGTTTGCTGCGGCTCAGGGCACTCTGCCTGCTCGGGATAATTATTCCCTAAGGGACAGTGACACTGGTCAGTTCAGTGACTGATAACAGATTGTCGTTCTCATCATAGCTTTCGGACCGAACCGGAATCCCGCCAAGCTCGTTGTTGAACCAGTTGATAGCGTAATCCTGTGTCTCATCACCTTCCAGAGTCGTGACGACCATGTTCACAGTTGTGAAACTGCCGGCGGCAACCTCGATGACATCATTGATGCTGATAACATTCGTCGACGTCGGATTCAGCACAGTCTCGGTTGGCGGCAGTGGCCCAATACCAGAGTCTGTCAAGGAAGTCACAGCCGCCGACCGCCAGGCCTGCCCTGTACATATTTCTTCAGGTCCAACGAACAGATCAGGCTCGTAAGTCGTCGTCTGTTGAAATTGTTGCCCTTCGACGTTTGTTACAGTCTCCAAATCGGTCTGATAGACCCAGCCGTTTTCCACCCGCGTCATCGTGGTAACTACTGTATTGCTTGCTGGCAGCATGTCCTCAGCCATTGCATCAAATTCGTTTTCAGTGGTTATACTGTTCGCAGAAACCATGGTGTAAGCGGTGGTGAACGTGCCGGTCATCTCGTTGCTGGCGTCTGGGTCCATAGAAGTGAGGTTGTACACGGCTACCGTCCCCTGCACTGGCAGCTGCCGCATCACGCACTGACCGCTACCGATGTCCACAATCTCATTCACGTCGTCGCCATCACCCGAGGAGCCACCGCCACCGCTGTATCCCAGGCTGGCCAGTATCGCATCCAGATCCCCCTGCAGGGTGGGCTCCGGCCAGGGACCACCGAGGGTGTAAATAGCGCTCTCATCGATATTGAGTGCGGCGTAGACTCCGGTAGCGGGATAAAAGCGGGCGAACCAGGAAAAGCCGAGTTCCTCCGCTGCGAAAGTCTCCTGCGTTGGGGGAAAGATTTCCGGATAGATGGATTCCGCCTGATCAACGATAAAATCGAATTTGTCCTGCAATGTCTGCGCCTGGGCGAGGCTGCTTAGAACGATTAAAAGACCTGTACTGACTATTATATTGACTACAGTGAGCAGCTTTTTCATGGTGATCCCTGGATAGGTGATTATTGTGATATTCCTGAACTCGAGGCTATCAAACAGAAAGCAAGACGAGTACCCCCGCGCTTTAAAAAATATTGAGCGAGAACACAGGCCCGGGCTATGACGGCCATGCCGATTGCGCAACTGTGCCGTGCTGATGGTCACAACGTCATCTTACTGTGCTTTCGTAAAGTTATTCTGAACAATGAAGAAAAGCCTCTGCGGAGTCTGTAAGCCCCGCTCTTCGGGGCTTACAGACGGCACGCGCCGCCATTAATTGAGGGGCAGCAGGCACGCCGGTTCAATGCCAGAGGCACAGTCTGACTATTGACTATTCAGGCAGCTCTTCATTATGCAGAGCATCCTCAATCCTGGTTTGGCGTATCACCGCAATGGCTGCAGCGGACCTCGGTAAACATGTTTTCCTGTTCCGCATCCTGCATTGCAAAGTCCAGTACGACCCGCAGCGTCTTGTGCTCGTCGAACAAGCCATATTCATTCGCCATTTTCTGCAGCCAGTCGAGATGGTCCTGATTGATCTCCAGAGATCGACTCACTTTAACGCCACCCATGTGCTTTCCCCCGGTACGCATTGCCTGATGTATGGAATACCCGCTACTCTAGCAAACCTGTCATTGATAACCGAACAACAAGCGGAGCCAATGCCATGAAATACATGGCAACACCGCAACTACGGCAGACACCGTGGTTGTCAGCGCCGCGAGCAAGCGAACCCTGGGATGTGCGCGAGTTGATGTGTCGAGGAACAACTTCAGTGACCGCCGCGCGCTGCGTGCAGGCGCTAGTCACTGCCCTGCTGTTGGCTGTAGCTCCGCTGGCAGCATTGTCGGCCGAACAGGAGCGTCTGGCTGTTCTGCTGGGGGATGGTGGGTTGCTCCTGCATTCACCTCAGGGCGAGGCACTTTTGAGCATCAATTCGAAGCGGGCGCTCGTACCCGCCTCGCTGTTGAAGATTCCTCTGTCTCACGTCGCCCTGACCACGCTCGGCGAAGACTACCGATTCGAGACCCGCTTCTACCGGAACGATGGCGGTGACCTGCTGATTAGGGGTCTGGGCGATCCTTTCCTGGTGTCAGAGGAAGTGGCACGAATCGCTGACGCGCTGGCCGTCCAGGGCCTGACCGAGGTACGCCGTCTAGTGGTCGACGATTCTGCTTTCGAGCCGGAGCCAGACCTGCCTCTGGAGCGCGGTTCGAGCCAGCCCTATGGTGCCCGCAACAGCGCCCTGGCGGTCAACTTCAACACCGTAAACCTGGCTTGGACGGCGGACGGTAGACTGGTCAGCGGCGAACCCCAGACTCCACTGACGCCACTGGCACGTGAACTCGGATTGCGCCTGACGGCGGGCGAGCCGCAGCGCATCAATCTCGGCGCCGACCCTGAAGCCGGCCTGCGCCAGGTGCAACAGCTTTTCGCTTTTTTCCTCGAAGAGTCAGGTATCCCGGTTTTAAATACCAATTACTATCGCGACAAGCTGGACGCCACGTGGTCACCCTACTATCGGCATCTGAACACTCGCACCCTGCGCGACACCCTGGAAGGCCTGCTGCGCTACTCCAATAATTTCATTGCCAATCAGCTCTTCATGATTCTGGCTACACATCAAGGCGGTTATCCGGCTACGGCTACGACCGCTCGAGCGCACCTGCAGCAACGACTAGCAGAGCTCTACGGTGCCGATTACGGCAGCGACCCGGAGGTTTTTCTCATGCTTGAGGGCTCGGGCCTGGATCGGGCTCAGCGCAGCAGTGCTGACGCCATGGTCCACATTCTTGAGAGCTTCCGGCCGCACGCCGATCTGCTGCCGGAAGTTGGCGGTGTCTTGCGCAAGAGCGGCACCCTGACCGGGGTCTACAATTACGCCGGCTACATTAAAGGCGAGGACGGATTGTATCCCTATGTCCTGTTGACTAACCAGATGGTCAATAATCGCGACGAAATTCTGCGCCTGTTACGCCAGCAAGTGACGGCTCGGCGCTAGGGATCAACGACACGGCAATTCGGGTTCAAGGCAGCGGCATGGTCACCAGTCGCGCCACAATCTCGATGCCCTGCCACAAATTCGTCAATTTCAGATTCTCGTTGGGGCCATGCTGATTGTTGTCGTGGTTCACCAGGGCCACACCCACGGTGGGAATCCCCAGGTCTTCCGAGAAATCACCGAATGGCAGGCTCCCCCCAAGCGTCGGAAGCCGCACCGGCGGCACGCCGTCCAGCGTCAGAGCCGTGGCGACGGCGCTGCCTAACGGTTCTTCCATGGACACCCGTGTCGCGGCGCGACCGCCACCGTATTGAACGCTGGCCAGCAGGGGATGCTGCTGCAGTTCGGCGAGCGTTGGCTCACGGTTCTCCACCACATAGTAGTCCTGGTCGCGTACATGATCGATCACCAGCTGCAGTTGCCTAGCCGGATCAATGCCCTGAACCAGGCGCATGGCGACACGCGCCTGCGCAAAGGCCGGAATCGCCGTGCGGGCGGGCGCGCTGAAGCCGCCACCGGAATCCATAGCCAGCACATTGAGAGTTGGCAGATTCAGTTTGGCTTCGAGGCGCCGTGCGGGCTGCTCCGGATCGGCTATCCCGAAAGTTTCGGCCAACTCGGTCTCGATCTCGGGTATGGCAGCCAGCGCCGAACGTTCGGTAGCAGTGAGCGGCGTGACCTGGTCGTAGAAACCTTCAATGGTGACACGGCCGGTTTCATCCTTCATGCTGGCCAGCAATCGCCCCAGGCGAATCGTCGCATCCGGCGCCCAATTGCCGTAATTGCCGCTGTGCAGGTCCTGTAGTGCCGTGTGTACCTTTATCTGCAAAGAGGCGCCACCGCGCACGCCATAATACATGGTCGGCAGAGTACTGGGGTGCCTGGGGCCGTCCAGGGTAATGGCCAAATCGGCCTGAAACTCCTCGGGATGATTACGCAGATAGCGACGGAAATTTGCGGCGCCATGTTCTTCCTGTCCATCCAGAACGACCAGCAGGTTCCAGGTCGGTGCCCTATCCAAAGCGCGCAGGGCCGCCGAGGCCTGCACCAGCGCCATGATCGGTGCCTTGTCATCGGAAGCGGAGCGGGCGTAGATGCGCCATTCTGGATCGAAAACCGGCGTGTTAGCCACATCGATGACCCCGCTCTCACCCACCAGGCAGGGATCAAATGGCTGACAGTGGGTCCACAGACTGGCATTGACCGGCTGGCCGTCGTAGTGAATGTAGAGGAGCAACGTGCCGGCCGGATCCTCGGACTGATAGCGGGCGAATACTACCGGCGCCGTTGCGTCCTCGGGATAACGGTCGGCGGACGTGGTCACCGTAAATCCTTGTTCGCTCAGTAAGCGCCGCAGGACGGGAACATTGTCGCTGATGTCAATGCCGCCGCGGGAAACATTGGGCACACTCAGTAACTCGAAATACGTGTCGAGAATGTGCTGTTCATTGTCCATTCGCCAGTCGCGCACCGACTGTTGCGCGAAAACGGGGCAGATAACTATCAGACCAAGCAGAAAAGCCAGGCTTTTGCTCATAATGTACTCCTGTTCGCTGAACTGAAATCAGGATAGCGGGCCGCTGACCCACATCCAACTAGGCGAAACATGACAATAAATGAAGTGTTTTTGCAAGCAACATGCAAGGGACAGGCAAGGGACAGGCAAGGAACAAGCCATCAATGAGCGCACCCTTAACTCTAACACGGGACCGATTGACCCAGCTTCCCGGTCACAGCACTTTAAATTCCAGACCCGCATGGGTCTGCAGCCTGTCTAGCAAGCGCTGATCAAATACCGTGGCGGGCGTCCAGAAGCCGCCGCCTTTTTCTTCCCGGCGCACCTCCCGGCACAAACTAATGCCGGCCTGCGCCAGCATTCTGCTGGTGGAGCCATAGCCCGGGTCGCGGTCACCGCTGACCTTGACGGTGATTTCCTCGCCGGCGTCGGTTCTACCTTTGAAGCGCAGATCGTAGAAACCCTCTTGCTGTTCCTGCGGACTTGGTCCCGCTCCCGGATTGGGCAAAAACAAACGGCTGGCCAGCCAGCGCAGAGGCGGAATTATCATAACAGCCGAACCCAGTTTTAGCGCCCGAGCGAGTCGGCGGGCGCGCCGCTTGCCTTCATCACCGTCTCCGGTGAGAGTGGCTTCATCATAGAGCAATTCATTGTGATAACGGGGCGTGTGCAGGGCATTGCTGCGCAGCACCACCTTGGTATTGATGGCCGCCATGATGAAGGGGCCGGCCCAGGATTCGAAGTCCTGATCATACTCGACACTGACCTCATGCTGTCTGGCGCTGAAATCGTGTCCGACCGGGCACAGGGAATAGGGGTCGGCTAACTCGCTTCTCAGTTCGGGATCTTGCGCTGCTTCCTTGTAGACATTGATGCCGCTGGCGATGGTGCCACCCGAGGCGCCGCCCCTGCTGGACTTGACCCGCATCTTTATCTTGCTGCAGTAGCTGCCGAACTGGACCATGGCCTGGTCCTGAAGAAATTTTACGCCCAGGTCCGAGGGTATGGAGTCGAAACCGCAACAGTGGACGATACGGGCGCCAGTCGCCGCGGCAGTTGACTCAAACTTATCCAACATGCGCCGAATCCACTGCGGCTCACCAGTAAGGTCACAGTAGTCGGTGCCGGTCTCGGCGCACTGCTTTACCAGAAGTTCGCCATACAGAGCATAGGGCCCGACGGTGGAGATGATCAGCGCGGCGCGCGCACACAAAGCGCGCATATCGGCCTCAACCAGGGAATCTGCCTGCAGCAGCGGAATGGATTGCGCACCCTCGCCCAGCTCAAGCTGCAGCCTTTTCAGCTTCGTCTGCGACCGCGCCGCCATGGCCCATTTCAGCCCAGGCTCTTGCTGTTCATTAACCAAATAATCGCAAACAAGTTTGCCGACAAAACTGGTGGCACCGAACACGATCAGTTCGAATTCCCTGCCGCCGGAGTCTCTCCGCCCGCTACTGGTATTCGTCATACCTCACTCCACGCTCCGCACCCGAACCTCGAGCATAGCAGCCCAAGTCGTACCTTCAAATATGGGGCCGGAGCGATTTTACTGTACTGTGTGTTTGGTCCGGCCCCTAGTGATTTATTCCGCCCCCCATGCATTCTTACCGGTAGCCCGCAATGGAGGCTGAATCATCCCCTCGAAATCAGTATGATTATCGCCGTTCCTGCCTTTTCTGCTCTTCGTCCGGAGATTTCTCAATGCCTGTTCGCCCCTCCTTAAATTGGCCGTTTGTTTTTGTCGCTACCCTGCTATTAACAGTATCGGTCACTCTCTGTGCCGCCGAGGGCTATTACCGCTGGCCGAGCGCTCACGCCGGTACCTTGGTCTTCACTGCCGAAGGAGATCTCTGGCGACTCGATCCCGGACAGACTCTGGCAGTGCGTTTGACCACTCATGACGAGCTCGAATCCAATGCTGCAATTTCACCCGATGGCGAGCTCGTCGCTTTCGTCGCCAGCTACGACGGCATCGCACAGGTCTATGTCATGCCTCTGGCCGGCGGCACCCCACGCCAGATCACCTTTGAATCGGTTGGAGTGGCGATAGCCGAATGGTCAGCCGATGGCCGCGTGCTTTACACCAGTCGCAACATGGAAGGCGCCACCCGGGTACGTGAATTGCGCCTGGTGGATCCCGACAGTCTGGCTGTCGAGCGCATTCCGCTTCGCTATGCCAGCACCGGTACCTTCGACGACCCGGGTGAAACGCTGTTTTTCACGCGCCACGGTATCTCAACCGTCTCCGACAACGCCCGCCTCTACCGCGGCGGCGGCATGTCGCAGCTCTGGCGTTACCAGATGGACAGCGACAACGAGGCCATTCGGCTGGCAGCAGACTTCGATGGCCCAATAGAGACACCTATGTTCTGGAACGGGCGCGTGTATTTTGTTAGCGATCAATCCGGTTACGACAATATTTGGTCCATGATCCGCAATGGCACCGACATCCGACAGCACACCCGCTTTACCGGCTGGCGCCTGCGCGAGGCCTCCATGGATGAAGGGGCGATTTACTATCACCGTGGCGCCGACCTTTATGCCTACGACATCGAAGACAACAGTGAGCGGCTAATCCCCATTACCCTGGCCAGCGACCGTGACCGTGCGCGTCAGCGCTGGATCAACGACCCCTTGAGCTATCTGAATGATGCCAGGCTGGGAGGTGCCGATGAATCCGTGGCCTTAACTGCCCGCGGTCGGGTCACTCTTGCTCGCAGCGACGACCGGCGCCGGGTGGAACTGCCGGTTGGCGAGATCGCGCGCGCCCGGGCAGCAGTACCCGGCGTTGGCGGCGAATGGATTTATGCCATCGTCGATGACTCCGAACGCGGTGAGATCTGGCGCTTCGCAGCCGACGGCAGCGGTAGCGGAGAACAACTCACGGAGGATGCCGATGATCATCGCTGGGGCCTGACCCCCTCTCCCGACGGCAGGTGGCTAATCCACGACGACAAATCCCAGCGGCTGTGGAAACTGGATCTCGAGACCGGCGTCAACACGCTGATCATCGATCTCAGCGCCAGCAGCGACGATGTCTATGGCGGCTTCACCTTTTCCGAAGGTGGCCGCTATCTGGCTTTCCATATGGCGGGCTCCCGGGACGATTCCCAGGTCATTACTGTCCATGATCTGATCGACGGTGATACCGAACAGATAACCGGTGAGAAATACCTGTCTCATGACCCGGCGTTTTCCAAAGACGGCAACTGGCTCTATTTTCTTTCCCAACGTAATTTCCGTGCCACGCCCGCAGCGCCCTGGGGCGACCGCAACATGGGCACCCAGTTCGATCGCCGGGTTGAGCTTTTTGCTTACCCTCTGACTAATGCAGCCCGCTTTCCCTTTACCGAACCCGATGAACTGACACCGCAACCCGATACAGAGGAAAGCGACAACCAGACGAGTGCACCCGAGTCTGCAGAATCTGTGAGCAACCCGCCGAGCATCGATTGGCAGACCGCCCGCCGGCGCCTGTTTCAGCTACCGGTCGATGCGGGTAATTATTCTGATTTGGCTGCCGCCCCGGGGCGTCTGTTCGTCATTGATCGGGATGAGGGCGACCCGAAACTCAAGAGTCTGGCCATCGACCACGAGGACCCTGAATTCACTATTTTTGCCGAGGACGTCATTGACTATCAGCTCTCTCACAACGGCAACTCACTTTTCTATCGCAGCGGCGGTGACTCGCCGACGATGGCTATAGTGCCGGTTGCCGAGAACGCGCCGGAGGATCTCGGCGACTACCGACTGCGCACCCAGAGCTGGCGCCTGGCCATCGACCCGGCCCTGGAATGGCAGCAGCTATTCCTCGACGCCTGGCGCATGCATCGTGACTTTGCCTTCGATGCCAGCATGCGCGGCAGCGACTGGGAGCAAGTTCGCGATCGACTGTTTCCCCTGGCCGCCCGCATTGGTCACCGCAGCGATCTGAACGACCTGCTTGGGCAGATGTCGTCAGAAATCGGCATCCTGCACTCACAAATCCGGGCCGGCGATCAGCCCGAAGACGAAGAGAGCGCCAGCGTCGCCAGCCTGGGTGCCCGCTATGCGCCGCACGCGGATGGCGTCGAGATCATCGAGATCTATCGGGGCGAGATCGAGCGTCCGGAATCCATGGGTCCGCTCAGCGACCCGGAAGATGATATTCAGGTCGGTGATGTCATTACTGCAGTTAATAATCGTACGGTCACAAATCGAGAGGATCTGGCCCGCCTACTGCTGAACCAGGTCGGCGAACAGATACTCCTTACCTGCCGCCGTGGTAGTAATACCCTGCACCATGTGGTGGAGCCGATCTCTACAGGCGCCGAAACCATGCTGCGTTATCTCGACTGGACTGGCGCCATGGCAGACGAAGTGGCAGCAGTAAGCAAGGGCGAAATCGGCTACCTGCATTTGCGCGCCATGGGTAGTGGTGACGTGGCCAGCTTCGCCAGGGACTTCTTTCCCCAGGCTCACCTCGACGGCCTAATCGTCGATGTGCGCGATAACAGCGGTGGTAACATCGACAGCTGGATTATTGAACAGTTTCTGCGTGAGGTCTGGGCGTTCTGGCAAACCGAACCAGACGCCCCGGTGTTCACCAACATGCAGCACACTTTCCGCGGTCACCTGGCGGTGCTGGTCAATGCCGGCACTTATTCAGACGGAGAGACCTTCGCCGCCGGCATCAAGGCTCTGGAACTAGGCACTTTGATTGGCGAGCGCACAGCCGGCGCCGGTATCTGGCTCACCGATCGCAATGAGTTGGCCGACGGCGGCATGTCCCGTGTCGCCGAGCTACCCCAGTATGGACTCGACGGACGCTGGCTTATCGAAGGCGAAGGCATCTCACCGGACATTAACGTGGTGGCCGAGCCCAACGCCCTGTTCAAGGGCAATGACCAGCAGCTAATAGCTGCCATCGACTATTTGCAGCAGAAGATCGCGGATAAACCTATATCGGAATTGACCCCGCAGCCACTACCCCCACTGGGAAATTACGGCAGGGATGTGAATGACTGAGTGATTTCTACAAAGCCAGCATCGGCTCCTGGCAAGGCATGACAACGGCGGTCAGGATGATACTGCCAAGAACAAACAGGAGGCGAAACTCACCGTTCAAGTCTGCTTTCAATTCGGACAGACGCGAACTGAAAGCAGAATTCTGTTCCGCAAATGGCCCATCCGTCATGGCACTGTGTTTGGCGAATCGCCTGTCAATATAGGACCTTTGCTCAGCCAGATGAGCGGCCTGCTACTCCTTGGTGACCAGTGCTTACAGGTTCACGTTGCGCGCCTCGGTCAGCACCTCAGCCTGTGCCTCCGGTTTCACTATGCAAAACCCGGTCTGGGCCTGTTATTCTCAAAACTGACCCTGAGACCGAGGCAAGCATGAAAGACAATTTTGGCACGCGGTCCGTCTGGGCTGGTGAGGAAGATTCGTTTCCAGAAGGCTCCACCCAGGTTCCCATTTACCAAACGGTCACCTACGCCTACGACGATCTGGATAAGTGGTACGACGTTGCCCAGGGCCGGCAGGAAGGCCATATCTACAGCCGTAACACCAACCCTACCGTCAAGGTGTTCGAAGAAAAGCTGAAGGACCTGGAGGGTAGCGAAGCCGCCACCAGTTTCGCCACCGGTATGGCCGCCATCTCCAATACTCTGTTTACTTTTTTAAAGCCAGGCGACCGGGTCGTCAGCATCAAGGACTCCTATGGCGGTACCAGCAAACTCTTCCTCGATTTCCTGCCCAATATCAACGTCGACGTCTGCCTGGTGGAAACTGGCAATCACGAGCTGATGGAGCAGGAAATTGCTAAAGGCTGTCAACTCGTCTACCTGGAGACTCCCACCAATCCGACGCTGAAGCTGGTCGATATCGAAAGGCTTTGCGCGGCCGCAAGGAAAAAAAACGCCCTCTCGGTAGTAGACAATACCTTTGCCACGCCCATTAATCAGAATCCTTTGGCCCTTGGAGCCGACCTCGTGCTGCACAGTGCCACCAAGTTCCTCGGTGGCCACAGCGATGCCATGGGAGGCGTGTTATGTGGAAGCGAGGCACTGGTAGAAAAGGTCTTCGGTTATCGGGAGATCACCGGCGCCACCCTGCACCCCAACTCCGCCTATTTGCTGATCCGGGGCATCAAGACTCTTGAGCTGCGCATCCAGCGTCACAACGACAATGCCAAGCAGGTAGCCAACTTTCTCGATAAGGACGAGCGCGTCAGCGCGGTGTTCTACCCCGGCCTGGAAAAGCACGTACACCATGACGTCGCCAGAAAGCAGATGCGCGGCTTCGGCGGCATGCTCAGCTTCGAGCTTCCGGGCGGCTATGAGGCAGTTAAAAAATTTCTGCCGAAGCTCAAACATGCCCATCTGGCCGCGCACCTGGGTTCAGTTGACACCACAGCAGGCCCGCCCAAAGTAACCAGCCACGTGGAGAACACGCCGGAGGAGCGCCAGCAGCTGGGGATTCCGGAAGGATTGATTCGCTACTCTGCCGGAATCGAAAATGCTGAAGACCTGATCGCGGACCTCGACCAGGCACTGGGAGCAATGAGTGATGGAAATGGCTGAGGGTAATTAATACACGCCCCTAGGGATGGAGTCGGGGTCTATGGGGTCGGAACGACTATACGGCGAAATGGGCGGGGGCCGGAGCAAGTTGCTTTTCGCAGTGGTGGGGTCGGAACAATTCGGAGTAGTGGGGTCAGAACAATTTTCTTTTGCATTCAATTAAAGATTGAGAATCAGCGAACTGCAAATTATTCCGATCCTATTCCGCATCTCATTCCGAGATCCATCGCGGACCCGATTCCAGGCCCCGTTTTCAAGGACTCATTCTATGCGCTTCACAGAACCGAATCAATTATCGCCAGATAGACCTTCACCCCAGTGTCAATTAACTCGTCGGGAAAATCATAATACTCGTTGTGAAGCTGGGGCTGATCCAGCCCCGAACCCAGCCCAAAGAATGCGCCCTGATACTCTTGCAGGTAGTGACTAAAATCTTCACTCCAGCGAAACGGCTCTTCCAGTTCTGTAATGTGCAGGCCGGCCGCCTTCGCCGCATCAGTCACCAGCCGCACGGATTCATCGTGATTGACCGTGGCCGGGAATGCCTCGTGCCAGGAAAGCTCCCAGCTCAGCTGTGACCGTTCGCTTATTTTCTCGGTAACGTATTCAACCAGTGCCTTGAGCTGCTCGAGTTCTTCCTGCCGGTGTGCCCGAATGACGCCACAGATTTCTGCGGTTCCCGGTGCAATACCAAAATCCAGCTTCGGCCCTCTCTCCCCCAACAGCGCCTGGGTCAGGGTCAGCATCAGAAGTTGCTCTGACTGCGCGACCTGATCCGGCAGTCTGGGCAATATGGAAAGCAGCTCCGTCATGGCAAGCGCTGGACTGACACCGTGCTCGGGATAGCTGGAATGGGAAAATGTCCCCTTCAGCCGAATGCAAAACCCCTCCGATGCCGAAGCGAAAGTCCCATGACGCACACATACGCTGTGCATCGCATGTCGCGGCAGGTTGTGAAATCCGATGACTAGGTCGGGCTTCAACGCCCTGAAGTTTTCATTTTCAAGTACGGCCGGTGCACCCTCGCCCGTCTCTTCGGCCGATTGGAACAACAGCACCACCTTGCCGCGTTTCGGCCGTTTTCTGCCCAAAGCTTTAGCAACGCCGATGAGTATAGTCATATGACCATCGTGACCGCATTTGTGCGCCACTCCCTGAGCGCGGGAAACGTAATCGATGTCGCTATCGGCTGGCTCGCTGATCGGCAACGCATCCAGCTCGCAGCGCAGTACCAGAGTCTGGCCGGCAGAATCGGAGTCAAACACGGCGACCACGCCAGTGCCGCCAACACCGGTGAGCACCTGATCTGCACCTGCACGTTCCAGCTCCAAAGCGATAAGCGACGCGGTGCGCTCCTCCTGCCTGGACAGCTCGGGGTGTTCATGCAGGTCGTGGCGAAGCGCAACCAGTTCGCTGAGTTGGGCCGCGGTCAGAGTCGGGTTCTTGGTCATGGGCCGAAGATAACAATTATCGCCTGGCACTGCCATGCGCTGTCGGTCGGATTGATCGGTGCAGGCAGTCGCCTGAGCGGCGGTCAGAAATCACCCTGCCAATAAGAACGAAACAGTCGTTTGAATCCGAACCGATCGTGCCCCCGGTAGTCAGAATTCAGTAGCCGCGCCGAAAGCGTAGAATTTTTCCCTTGTAGGCGGCCGCATCGGTGAAGGGCGCGATGGAAGGCAGTTGATCCCGCTCGAAGCCGGTCTGCTCCAGGTAGCGGCTGAACTCGGGCATGTAACCTCGACCCGCTTCCACAAGGATGATTTCGCTGCGAGGCTTGGCGTAGAGTTCGAGAAAGTGAGCCAGTTTGGCGGCATGATCGGGTTCAAACATCACGTCGCTGGCGATGATCAGATCAAACAGACCGAAATCCTCGTTACGGGGATCGCCCCAGCCTGCACGCAGAAAGGGAATCTTGCGGTCGCCATTGATACGGACGTTGAAATTCAGATAGCGCCGGGCGCTGGGATGATAGTCGGTGGCAGAGATATTGGCGTGGCGTTTGTTGAGCACCAGGCTGGCCAGTCCTACTCCACAGCCCACCTCGAGAATTCGGCGGCTGTCGATATCGTAGACGGCCATGAGCTGAGCCAGCACTTCCCCAGCCTGCCAGACGACGCCAAACATTGACCAGCTGGCTGGCGAGATGCCCAGCTTCTCGGCTCTTTCTTCATTATCTTCAAACTGCTGTCGATCTCGCAAGCTGCGATAGTGGATATCATGGCCACCTATTTCAAGAGTCTGAAATCGGTAGCGCAACAGGCTGGGATCAACTCGTTTGGCGATCAAAAACTGTTTCCGCTCCAGCGTCGTCCGGCACCTGCTCGGCGTGCACCGAGAAGCTGCTCAAATCGTTGGCGCCAAAGGCATTGCTGATGGCCACATCGGCGGCATCGCGGCCACGAGCGATGATTATTCGGCCGATCAGGTGTTTGCCGTTGCGCGGATCGAACACATACCAGTTGCCGTCCAGGTAGGCTTCAAACCAGGCCGCGAAATCGGCCTCGGCTTCCGGTAACTGCTTGTTGATATTCGGCAGGTAGCCGGCGCAATAGCGCGCAGGAATGTTCATGCAGCGACACAGAGTCACCGCCAGATGAGTGAAGTCGCGGCAGACACCAGCCTTTTCTTTATAGGCCTCGGCGGCTGTCTTGGTGCTGCGGGCAAATTCGTAGCCGAAAGTGATGTGCTGGTGCACAAAATCACAGATCGCCTGTACCCGCTGCCAGCCGAACGGCGCGCTGCTGAACAGCTTCCAGGCTTCGTCCATGAGCACATCGGTTTCACAGTAGCGACTGCCCCGAAGGAATACCAGCACTTCATCGGGCAGGGTTTCCACGTCGCGCTGCATGGCATCGCGATCGATGCAGTCGGTCTCGCCGCTGTCATAGATCAGCGCGTCGGTACTGACTGTTGACTCGCCCTGGGGCAGGACCAAACGGGTGATCCAGTTGCCGAACTCATCCCGGTACCCGCGCTGATCCAGTGCGGGATCAGTGTGGACATGGTCTGGCGTCAGCAGGTCTGACACCCGTGAGGCGTTAACCGTCAGACTCATGATCATGGGCGTGGGCTGCGGACAGTTGTAGACTAACTCGTAGCCAAAGCGGATTTTCATTCTGACCTCTCGAACTGGAGCCGCAGGCAAATCAGGGAAATCCGCCCGCGGTAGCTGGCAGATTCCTAGTAGAAACTACCGATGATTTCGATCTTACGCTTGATGAGTCGCTCGATTCCCCGGAGCTGTTTCTTTTCATCGGAACTCACCAGGGAAATCGCCTGACCGCTGGCACCGGCCCGACCGGTCCGACCGATTCGATGCACATAGTCTTCCGGCACATTGGGCAGATCAAAATTGATCACCATGTCGAGCCGGTCGATATCGATGCCGCGGGCGGCGATGTCGGTGGCCACAAGAACCTGCACTTTGTTGTCCTTGAAGTCCTGCAGAGCGCGGGTGCGCTGCGCCTGACTGCGATTGCCGTGGATGGCAACGGCAGCAACCTTGTCGCGACCCAGGCGTTTAACCAGCTTGTTGGCGCCGTGCTTGGTGCGCGAGAACACCAGCACCTGATCGCTGGTCTCCCGGGTTAGCTCGGACAATAAATCTGCTTTGTAACCTTTCTCAACCTGCCACAGCCCCTGAGAGATAGCCTCTACAGTCGAATTACGGGGCGCCACGTCTATTTCTATCGGATTCCGACAGATACTGCCCGCAAGCTTACGGATATCGGGCGAGAAAGTTGCCGAGAACATCAGATTTTGACGCTTCGGCGGCAACAGTGCCAAGATCTTGCGGATGTCGCGGATGAAGCCCATATCCAGCATGCGGTCGGCCTCGTCCAACACCAGCAATTCTATGTCTTCGAAGCTCACCGCTTTCTGTTGATACAGGTCCAAAAGTCGGCCCGGCGTGGCCACCAGCAGGTCGACGCCACGCTTCAACACCCGCAACTGGGGATTAATATTGACGCCGCCGAATACCACCGCAGACGTAAGTTTCTCGTGCTTACCGTAGGTGACAATACTCTCGTGTACCTGAGCGGCCAGTTCGCGCGTCGGTGTAAGGATCAGCGCCCGCACGCGGCCGGATTTTACCCCTGACTTCGGACCTAACAGCTGCAGCATTGGCAGGACAAAGCCAGCCGTCTTGCCGGTTCCGGTCTGGGCCGCGGCCATCACATCTTTGCCACCAAGAATTGCGGGAATGGCCTGGGCCTGAATAGGAGTGGGCTGGGTGTAGCCGGTATTGGCAACAGCGCGCAGCAGGGAATCGGATAATCCGAGGTCGTTAAAACTCATACAAAATACTCGATCAGTAATTCAAAAATACATTAGTGCCATCACGCAGCCGTGCTGAGCCGAAGCTCGGTGCTGGCTGCGAATGACGGAATTTGTGGTTCCAGACCGTTGCCGGCTGGTTGCACGAGTGTGCAGTCGATAGGTAAGTTCAGGATTCAGAGCCGCTGTACGGAATGAATGCTAAAGGGCAGGAGGTGGACACTTAAACTGCTTAAAAAGTGCTTAAGGGCCGTCGTGACCGGCGCTGGCGATAAAGCTGAACGCGCGAACAGAGCCTGTAACTAAAGAAAATGCACGCGCAGCGTTGTCAGTACACGCTGCTGAACGTAATACTAACACAGGCTACGGTTTCTAAGTTAGCGTTAGTTTCAGGGCTGCTCTAAATAATGCAGACAAGCCTCAAAACGCTTGTCTAGGTGGTTGAGCTCTCGCCAGTCGGCTGATCTGCTTCTGCCACAAATCCCTTGCAGCCTTACCTATAACCGAGAAACTTGTCCGACAGCCCTGCCTTTGTTAGAGGCTCACGACTGACCGACAACTGCAGCGGCTCAAAATCCGGATCTTGCTGCATCCTCAGGGGGAAATCAGGGTAGATGAACGCCGCCCGAGCCAGCATGACCCAGTCTACGCCTGCGGTGATTACCTGCCGTGCCTGCTCGGGGGTACGAATGTTGCCGGCGCTCCCGAGTCGCACATCGCCGCGATCGAGGCCGGTAAACCAGGCCAGCAGGCTCATGCTCTGCATATCCTCCGCAATCGGCTGCTTGAACACATCTCATAATGACCGGTCCAGAGAATCGATCTTGCTGTCGCCGCACAGGGGCTGCCCGCGCGCCGCCATCGGTGTACCCAGGTATTGAGTTTTGTGCTTTTCAAAGTAATCCGACCTTGAGGGGCTCAGTTTCCAGCAAGGCAAAACTCGCTAGAAACAAGGCTACGCTGCTGCTCAGTTCACCGCTGGAATACCATTGTTTCCCAGCTCACATAATCCCGGCCCTGTCCGTCGGGCTTGCTGGTCACTGATATCAGCGACACCTCCCGCTCTTCGGCTAACTGTTCCAATTCACCCACGCTGACACAATAGAATCCCCGCACGCGGACCTCCTCTTCGTTACTGCTGTGCCGCAGGCTGATAACCAGCCTGCCGCCTGGGGCGAGCAGTTCGGTGAGATTACGAAAGGCACGCTCACGCTCCGCCTCGGGCAGGTGCATCCACACCGCGCTGAGCAAGATCAGATCGAAGCGCTGATTGAGTCGATACAGTTCTGACAGTTCGGGCAGATAGTCGTCGAGCCAGGCGACATTGGCGTGGCTCAGTTTTTTGCCGGCTTCACGGAATGCCGCTTCGGGTTCGACGGCAAATACCTCCCAGCCCTGCTGCGCCAGCCAGTTGGCATCGCGGCCGGTGCCGGCACCGATGTCGCAGGCCAGGCCCGGCTTTCCTGGCAAGTACTGCAGCCAGTCTGCATGCATGCTGCCCGGGTCGCTTTGATGGTATTGCTCAAAAAGAACTAAGGCGTTGTCGGAATAGTAAGTCATTGGAGTATCTTAACAAGCCGGACAGCGAGCTGCTCGGAGTGTGAAGCGACAACAGCCCGTTCGGCGACCGACAATCCGTCTACAGACACAATCAAGGCTGGCCGGCAACAATCAACCGCCTGTTCCAGACCTGGCAGAACCTCACACTCGCCCGGACTATTCAACAGCCCCGCCCCATGCTTTCAGCTCTGCAAATACCAGCAGACCACCTGCCTTGATAGCTGATCACTAACGATGACGTATTCGACCGATACCCGTCCGCGGACAGAAAGCGGGTGATTTTCCTGAGACTGTGAGCAGATTTTCAGCGGATTTCGGGCCAACACCCACAATACTGGACAACTCCCTGCCTGACGGATACCTTTGAGTTCTGACACTAAAGAGCAGTAGCCAATATTCTCCTCCCTGGAGCAGTATAACTAGACTGGGGCGAGCACAATAAATACAAGGTCTGAAAAGGGGTACCTTAATATGACTAAGCAAACAGGGCTCAACCGAAGAAATTTTCTCAGGAACGCGGGCTTCACCGCCATTGCAGGTGCCACAGCCTCTTTGACAACAACCCAGGCTGCGGCGCAAGAGGCCGCCTCCCCCTCCGAATCCTACCCCCGTCTCAGTAACGGCAAATACGATTTCGACACGGTGTACAACCGTGTCGGCAGTAATTGCTCCCGCTGGGATTCACCGCCACGCAACTATCCCAACGGGGACTTCAAATACGGCATGGGCGTGGCCTCTCTGGACTTTGAATGCGCTCCCTGTATAACCGAAGCCCTGCAGGAACGAATCCAGCACCACAGCTGGGGCTATATGAGCACTACTGAGCCCCTGCGTGAATGCATTGTCAATTGGACGGGTGAACACCATGGAGTGGACATCGGCCCCGATGAAATCACCCTCTCCGACGGAGTCTATCCTGGCGTGATCGCGGCGTTGAGGGCTTTCGTTCCTATTGGTAACAAGGTACTCCTCACCACACCTGCCTACAGCGGTTTTTATACCATGGCGCGAGCAGCCAATGTGGAGACAGTCGATAGCCAGATGAACTATGTGAATGGCCGTTACGAATTCGATTTCGACGATCTGGAAGCCAAAATGACGCCTGACGTGCGCGCCATCATCGTCTGTAACCCGCAAAACCCAACCGGTAATGTGTGGCGGCAAGAAGAGCTGTTGCGCCTGGGCCAAATGGCGCTCGAAAATGATGTGGTGGTGATCTCGGACGAGATTCACTGTGACGTGGTTCGCGCCGGACACAAGATCGTTCCGTTTGCGAGCTTGCCTGATCGTCGAGTGGTTGACAACAGCGTTACGATGACAGCCATCAGCAAGACCTTCAACCTGGCCGGCATGAAGTGTGCGCACTACTACTCCAAAAACCCAACCCTGCTGGCACGGGTAGACCAGTTCCATCGAGCCGAAATCAGCACCCTGGGTGTTGCCGCAACCGAAGCGGCCTACAACCATGGACGCGAGTGGTTCGATCAGGCGAACGCCTACATGGATGACACCCACACCATGATCGAGAATTTCGTCAAGCAGAACATGCCGGCAGTTGGCTACACGCGCAACGAAGGCACGTATATGACCTTCCTGGATTTCTCAAGAGTCATGGCCGCAATCGGAGCGGACGAACAGGCCAGGGCCCATGATCAACGTTCGCCAGAGCACTACTTTCAGGATTGGATGGTGCACCAGTCGGGTGTCTACCTTAACCCGGGCTCCAACTACGGTGCCGGCGGTGAGGGCCATATGCGCATGAACATCGCCTCATCCCAGAGTGTAGTCGCTGATGTGCTGAACGCTATGGCTACCGCCGTGAACAAGGTTGTCTAGAGTCGGACGCTTCTGCGCAGCGTTTGGCAGAGATACATAGCTGCACCAGCAGCAGCAATAAGGGCAGGATAATTTTATCCTGCCCTTATTTTTTGCTCCTTGCGAGTCCGCGCCGTGCGATTGCTTCTAACTGAACCGCTTCCGGATTAGGTCAAGGGGGTCGCCGGTAGGCTGTCGATTAATCGTCTTGGTCAGAATTTCTATCGACTAGGATGTGCATTCTTGTCCAACCTACGATAATAGCCTTTGGAGACGCCAATCTGCCGTTTAATAATCTCGAATTGATGTTTCGTTTTGGAACCAACGAGTGATCTGTTGAACTGTCGGGCGTACTCTTCATGAGTCAAATTCCTATTGCGGCTGCCAGCCCCTTGCAGGGAATGCACACTTCCATCTCTTCCAGAAAAAGTTCCTTTCGAGTCTCTACAAAAAATATTTCGAAACTGAGGCCATAAAATGAGTATTGACTCATGAAGTTCTACACGGGTTTCGAGATTGAGCCTTCTATGAATAAATATTGGAATTAATTAGAGTTGCCTTTACCATCCTACGCCTTCCCGTCGCGTTGTTCGCCAGTATAATACGCCGAGGGGCGTCATCGCCCACGGGTGTCGCGCTTCAGACCACCGCACACGGGAATAGCCGATCGGTCAAGGCGGCCATGACCGACTCCTGCCAGGGCTCAATATCAGACGCTTTCGAATATTATTTGAATAAAGGGTTTACAGACAAAGCCATTGACGGTAAACAGTGAACCGCACACTGGTTTGAGATCGCTAGGAGAGCGCAGATCAAAATTAGGCACCCGCTTGTTTATTTAGCTCTGAGCCCATTTACTCCGGATTTATTTTTAATCGATTGGACAAGCTGATACGGGTAAATGAGTAGCTTCACCGTCAAACGCACTTTCCCAACAGTCGCCGTAGATTGAGCAGTAACAAACTCGATACTCGATATTGCCTGACACCATTCTATGTTGCAACTGTCGCGCGGTCTCATCGTAGGGCGCGATCTTGAACAGCTCTATGATCTGTTCCGCGCGGATACGCCGGTTCGGATCGACATCAGAATAGGTAAAGTCCAACTCTACGCCGGGACCAAGAACCATCGGTACAGCCTCAGCCCAATTGCTTGCGTTGCTGCCGTTGATTCGAATCTCAGTCGAACCGATTACAGCCGGCCCAAGGCCATTATTGAAGAGTAGAAATGAATAAAAGTCGCTATCTGCATTGCCGGTACTTCCAATCTCTAAATACGGTTCTACAGATAGCTTTTGAAATTCTCTTTCGCTGCGCACTTGCAACACCGCTACTACTAGCGCTATTACCGCCGTCACTGTGGCAGAGATGGCCATAATTTTGTCTGCATTGCTTTTCCAATCGATACTAGCCATCTGCGGGCCGGGCTCCATTCTCGCCAATTGGCGTCAGTTATCACCAGGCAGGCCTTCAACAAAGAAGCCGCCAACTCATGCTGCCCTCCCTGACCTGCTCTAGCGGGCAGAAAATCGAACCCTGGCGATCGGCTTACTTCCGGATTTTGGTAACTCAGACAACCAATACACTCTATCAATACAAGCGTCGTTATAAACACTTGTGAGTATATGAGTATCGACACCTCATTTCTTGAAGAAGAAACAAACCCTGAACCAGCCTGTTCTCAGTCTATTGCAAGCCCAGCTTTCGAAAACCCTCGCATCGGTCACCTCCTTCCTGGTCAAGAACCCAGGAAGCGAAGCAACTCCTCGTTGACGACATCCGGCACTTCTTCATGGGGATTGTGGCCAACCTCGGGAATCAGAAACACCTCGCCGTTAGGAAAAACTCCGGCCGCGTGTCGCGCCTCCTCGGCAAAGCTTGGGTAATCCTCCTGCCCACCCATGATCAGCGTCGGTGTTTCGATGTGCTGCCAGTCATTTACCACAGTGTCCAGGCCGCGCATGTGACCGGTGAGCCGATTCACATAGGCCACGCGCGGCCAGTCGCCGCTTAGCCGATTGCCGTAGCGAATGCGCATGTGCTCCAGGTACTGCGGCTTCCATTCCACATAGTTGTCCTCGGCCCAGCGCAGCAGCCCTGCGTAGACTTCATCCATGTCCGGGCTGACATTGACCTCGCCGGTCAAGGGCTGGAAGCCGCGACCCCGGCGCCGGTCGGTGAGACCGACCTGGTTGACCGTCACCAGGTGCGTGACTCTCTCCGGGTAGAGAAACGCCAGACGCGTCACCATCTGACCACCTATGGAGTGACCCACAACTGCTGCCCGCTCGATATCCAGGTAATCCATAAGCCGCACCGTATTCGAGGCCCACAGGCTGATGCTGTAGGGAATCTCGGGCTTGGAAGACTTGCCCCAGCCCAGGCGATCCTTGACGATAACCCGATAGCCGGCGTCGGTCAAAGCCTCGGCCTGCTCCGCCCAGTACCAGCCATAATAAAGCCCGCCGTGATGAAAAATCACCGTGCGGCCGTTGGCCTGGCCGCTGGGGGCCACGTCCATGTACGCTATGCGGACATCTTGATTGTAGAGGCGGAAATCCATGTAATGGACCGGGTAGGGATACTCGAACTCCTCCAGGTTGATGGCAACAGGACCCCAGTGCGCAGGCGCTGTCGCAGGTGGGGCGGCCTGGGCGGGACCGGTGACAGCAGTCATCAAAGCCGCTGCACCGAGCAGGGCACGGCAAAGCCTGGAAAAGCTGGTCAGTCTGAAGCGACAGGAAGCGGACATGGTTTCTCCTTTCTTATTCTGGCGTGGATGAGTTGAAGATAATAAGACGAACTCTGAATCTAGTAAAACCGCGTCTGCGAGCAGCGTTGCTGCCGGCAACACCCTCAGAACAGCGCCGCGAGCAGCATCACTAGAGTTGCCAGGAAGCCGACGGTGAAAATCAGTGAGCGCAGCAGAAACACTCCGCTGACGTAGGCGGGAACATAGAGAATGCGCGCGCCCAAGTAGGTCCATGCGGCGGCCTCGGTCAAGCTACTCGAGGCATCGCCCAGGACCACCACCAGCACGGCGATGGTAAACAGAATGAGATTTTCAAAATGATTGTTCATCGCCCTGAAGAGGCGTCCGGGCACTCCGGTGGGCTGGCGCTGCTCGTCGCGCGCGCTGGCGGTGTAGGTCACTCCAAGCTGCTGGTTTACCGGCACCGCCATCAGAACAAACTGGAGATACTGCAGCAGCGCCGCATAACCCAAAACCTGTAATTCAGTTGCCATGGCTTTCTGCTCCTCTAACAAGTAAATCAAAGCACTAAACTAAACCATCGGCTTGCCAGAGTCAGCCCTATTAGAAATGCTCTGCACAATGAAGATAGAACTGTCGCATTCGGTCGGCGTGCCCGTTAAGGCGCCATTCCGCCGCCGTGCCATCTTCCGATCAGGGGATGGCAACGCGTCCAGAAATGCCGGCTGGAAGCCCTTCAAGGCGAGGCTGTAAGCTCGAGCGGCAAGGCGCGACCCGAAGGGAATAGTGAGTTCGATTGCCAAGGGGTGCAACGCTATAGCAGAGGCTCTCAGACTGTCACAGCGAATTGTCTGCATTATTCCGAGCATCCTCAAGGCTTACGCTGATTCCGTCCCGCTTGTCACTGTAACCGGTGAGAAATCAACAGTATCTTTTTAAGCATCAGCGTAAGCGCCGATGTTCCAATCCAAGCAATCCCCTGCAGGCGTTGTAGTGTCGAAGTAATCAGAGGCTCGACCAGCAAGTGTCCCAAAAAACCACACCCCGACAGCGCGCCAGTGCGGCGCTGAAATCCTTCTTTGTCGCCGATGCCCTGGCCATGCCCGTACACTGGTACTACAACCCCATGGACATCTACAGGCAGTTTGACGGCGGGATTCGCAAGCTTGAAGACGCCCCCGAGCATCACCCCTCTTCGATCATGTCGCTCCACTCAACCAATCAGGGCGGGCGTGGCGGCCGCGGGACCGGCCGGGGTCAGAGGGAAATTGTCGGCGAGGTGATCCTCAAGGGCCGCAGAGAATACTGGGGCAAGGCCAATACTCACTATCACCACGGCATGAAGGCGGGTGAGAACACCCTCAACGCTCACTGCACGCGAGTGGTGATGCGCGGTCTGGCAGACCGCGGCGGGAACTACGACAAGGACGCTTTTCTCAAAGCTTACATCGATTTCATGACCGCCGACCCACCCCGTCATCCCGACACCTATGCCGAGTCCTACCACCGCGGCTTCTTCGCCAACCTGGAGTCCGGCAAGCCTGCGGATCAATGCGGCGCCGAAACCCACGACACCGCTTCGATCGGCGGACTGGTGACCATAGCACCCATTGTTTTTTCTGAACGTCTGGCGGGGACGGATCTCAACAGCGTTCAGGATATCTGCGCCCAACACCTGAAACTCACCCACCCAGACACGTTCCTGGCCAAAGTGTGCCGGGATTATATCTGCCTGCTGGATGAACTGCTGTTTCTCGAAGACACCGCAGAGGCCAAAGCTGTGATCAGCGCCTGGAGCAAACGCAGCACCAGCCTGCAGATGTCAGAGCTCATTAAAAGGGTTTACAGCGACAACGACGTAGTGGGTCAACTTTTTTCTTCGGCCTGCTACATCAGCGATTCCTGGCCTAGCGTTCTATTTCTTGCCTACAAGTACTGTCATCAACTGGAGGCCGGACTCATAGCGAACACCAATCTGGGTGGCGACAACGTTCACCGCGGAGCAGTACTGGGTCTTTTGCTCGGCCTGGTGCAGAGCGAAACAATCGACAGCCTCTATAATCAGTTGAGTGACAGACAAGCCCTGGAGAGCGAGATCGCAGCTCTGATCCCGGACGCCAACGGCTGAATCACGATTGGGGTCGCAGGATCGGTCTCGCTTGATCGGGTTAGGGATTGCGAGGCTCGCGAACTTGGGGTTGCGCGGTAGTCGCGGGTTCGGGGTCGGGATCGGTCCTGACATCATTTCTCCGACCCCAGCTTTGGCAGGATCCAAAACTTGGCGAATTGCACCGCCACCTTGCTGATCCAACGAACCTTCCTGATGAACAAGAAATGAATTTGTTCCGACCCCAATCCTTTTTCCGAATGAACCCTCACCTATTCCTCAGACAACTCCACCACCCGAAGAGACTGGCCGCTTTCCACCGTCAGTTCTGTGATCTCGCCGCTTGGCCAATCGATCCTTACCGGGACGGCGTTCTGCTCACCCAATTGCAGCAATAAAGTCTTACTGTTTTGACTCTGAAAGCCGCCCGATGAGCGCACAAACTGATAGCGGGTCTCATCGGCTTCCCCATAGCTCACTCGGGCTCCGATTGCATCCCGATTACTGCTTGTGCCCACCAGGGTAAGCCAGGCAGCATTCGCTGGTTGCTGCGTTTGGCGCAGGAACAGCTTATTGGTTTCCCTGGAATCGGTCTTCTGGTTGAAATCAAACGGTGGATGGCCCCCCAGGTTGATAAACAGATCGGTGAATCCATCGCGGTCAATGTCGGCGAAGGTAACGCCATGACCCCGAGTCATACTGTGGCTGTCGTCAGCGCCAATGAAGCGCTCAGTGCAGCGTTCAAACTGTCGCTGACCGAGGTTGCAGAGCATGATGTCGGCAGCGTTGAAGGCCGGGTTGCCCGTGCCGATAACAATATCAGGCCAACCATCGTCGAACAGATCACCGACCCCAAGCCCCATCGTGTTCTCATAAGGCGCCATATCAATTTCTTTACCGTCGGGACTGCTGGCACGCTGTCTTTGGCGCATCGGGGCGGTCTCACTGGCCATAGGGTTGGTGTCCGTCTCCGAAATTTTGCCCAAGTTGGCCGTGTCAATGCCGTTGACCCTTCCCGCCCGTTGAAAGCTGCCGTCGCCATTGCTAAACAAAATATAATCCTGAGATTCCCAGCGGCCGAGATAAATATCCTCATGGCCATTCTGATCAAAGTCGGCAGCCGACGCGGCAAATACAGACGGCAGTCCGCTTCTACCCTCTAACGCCTCGCTGAATATCTGGTCAGTAACTTCAGTGAAGCGCTCGCCGTCATTGCGGAAGAATCCATGCCAGTCCATACCGGCCAGGTAAAGGTCCTGGTCGCCATCGGCGTCATAATCGATCCAGAGAGGATTCTTCGCATCCCGCTGTCCATAGTGCCTGACACCGAGCCGCTCACCCACCTCGGCGAAGCGGCCGTTTCCCTCGTTGTGAAAAATTAAAGGCCGCTGCCTTACCCGGGTTATCACCACGTCCAGCCAGCCGTCATTGTCATAATCCGCCCATGATACGCCCCACCAGCGATAGATCTGTTGTGAGTCTGCTTCGCTGCGCATGCCTGATTGCCGGGTGATGTTTACGAAGCCCTGGCCCAGGTTAATTCGATTTTCGAGTAAGGCGAGGGTTGATTCGGTCGTATAGCCGCCGTTGGTAACGAGCATATCGGGGTCGCCATCGTTGTCGAAATCGGCGAAAGATCCGGCCCAGGTGCCCAGAAAATCGTCCGGGTTCAGATTGAATTCACCCGGTATAAAACTGCCGGTCCCGTCATTCACATACAGAATCGACATGCCGTAGGGTCGGCCAAAAAGGCGGCCGTCCGTATCGGCAACAAACAGGTCGTCGTCATTATCGCCATCGATATCGATGAATGACGCGCCCCGCCCGTATCCGGTAATTTCCCCAAGCCCCCGGGATTCGGCAACCTGCCGATAGTGGTCATCAAAGCCGGCAGGCGTAAACGATTGTTGGGCCAGCGAGGACCCAGATGGCAAGTCACTATTACCGGCGAAAAAGAAAACAGAAGCGAAAAAAGATAGTGTGATTTTGCGGAGCATGGCCATGGAGTATCTCTCAGCTGCGATTCAATCCAGATAGAAACAGGTCTGCCCCTGAACAGGCCACTACAAAAGCAGAGCGACTCTCTGTTTATTGAATTGCTTATAGTTTGAAAGGTAAGTTATCACACCGCAGCCAATTGAGGACAAATGACTCAGGGCAGCGGTGCTGAGAGGGGGACGCTCCCCGGCTCACCTTCAGCCAGCAGCCTCGGAGAGTTTATCACCGCGCCCGCTTACTTCATCGGCTTCCTTGCCGTGCCTCTGGGCATGCTTTTCATCCCGCACGTTCAGGCTGTGGCGCCAGATGATTATTACCCCGACGACGCCCGCGAGTGCATTGGCTGTGGCAATACCTACGGCGACGCCGGTGAAGCCTGCGAGCTCTGCGCCTAGCCAGGCGGCGGGCGCCACCAGAGCCATGGCACGGCCGCCGGCTATGGTCAGGGCGTTGAAGGGTCTGCCCAGACCATTCATTGCGGCGCTAAGAGCCACAGTGATGCCATAGCCGGCAAAGGTCCAGCAAACCAGCAGAAGATACCGTGAAGCCAGATCAATTACCTGGCCATCGTCGCTGAACGCCGGCAACAGAAAACTGCTTGCAGTCATTAGCAGCAGAATCGAGACGATCAGGGTCCAGCCAAAGGCGATTCCACAGCACCACCACAAGGCGGTGCGTGAGCGCTCCTGCTTGCCCGCACCACTATTTTGCCCGACGAACGGCGCCGATCATGGGGAACCAGAGCCGGAATAGCCTGTCCCTGACCGTTCCGTCCGTAAGCGACATTGAGTTGACTCAGGGTAATGACTTTAGGCGCGTGAGCCGGACTTTACGACGCTACCCGCAGTATGGATTGCCGGGTACCGGAGGGGGCACAAGGAAAAAGGGGACTGTTGTGGATGCTGTGAACGCTGCAGACAAGCTACTGCGGGGGTCTGCAGGCTGTGGCCGCAAGACACCGCTCACGGGATTCAGGCGATTGGATGCCATGAGTATAACCCAGACACAGTAGCGGTGACTTACAGACCCAGACCGACGGGATTTCCGGTCGGCATCAGAGGGGGCGGCCGTGCCGTTGTTAATAGTCGCGGCGCCAGCGCGAGATCGCGTAGCCAGCCACGCCGACTGAAAACCGCAGGCATGTCTAGAATGGCAGGAGCATCCTAGCTCTGGGATTCCGGCGCTCGCGCCACCTCTACCATAGCTTCGTTGCGGCGCAGGAAAGGCAGGGAGAACGGTGAATTGTAGGCGGCGAACGTCAC
>JGI12109J20283_10693707_pt1 | contig 26947 bp, 7 predicted proteins | sample ElkSlonscriptome_12_FD_20283 | JGI IMG/M metagenome (IMG submission 20283)
TGCCAATGTGACAATGATGGATAAATATCTACCTGGGATTAAATTAGTCCTTGAAAGGGGTATGTCACCAGAAGACGCGATCGCACAAATCGAATCCTGACTCATATTATGTCCGGTTGAATACTCACAGAAGACAAAGCCCATAGGCTGTCTATAGCTTCATCCCGTGAAGCTATAGACAGAAGGGGTAATGCTACTTGAACTGTTTTCCAGCGATTTGGCAACCTTGCTGCATTAGGGAACAAATCCTACCGCTTGCAGTTCATTGGCGCTATCTTTAACCGCTTTAATTATAGAATTAATATCGTCATCGGTATGGGTTGTTGATAAAAATCCCCCCTTACCTCGAAGTAAAATTCCCCGATAAATTAGATTGTAGTAAAACAATAACTGCATCATCATTGTTACATTAGAATCATTGGCACGAACAAAACTATCTGAGGTGATAAAGCCGAAAAGGGAACCAAATTTTTCTAGTTGAAACGGTAATCCACCCTCTATAAAATAGCTATTTAAGCTTGCCACAAACTCAGATGTCCGTTGATTCAACTGCTGTTGCAGCGAGAATCCATGATGCTTGATATGTTTAAGTACAGCTCGCGCAGCCGCCATAGCTAAAGGATGCTTGCAATACGTCCCGGCAAAAAATGTTTTCTGCGCTTGAGGATAAGAGGAATCCCCATAATTCCACATTCCCCCATCGATCGCATCCAGGTAAACCCCTTTACCTGCGATAACGCCTATCGGCATTCCTCCCCCAACAATTTTACCGTAGGTTGCTATATCGACGGAAACATTAAACCAGGCTTGCGCTCCACCTGGATGAATGCGAAAGCCACTAACCATTTCATCAAAAATTAATGCAATTCCAGCCTCTTGTGTCAATTGCCTTAACTGTTGGAGAAATTCTTGAGGCTGTAAGCTGAGATTACTGGTTTGTACGGGTTCAACGAGAACCGCCGCTAATTCGCGAGCGTGGTTTTTGATACTATCGAGAGATTGAAAATTTCCATACTCTAATATCAAAATATCATTCGCGATATTGGGTGGAATTCCTGGTGTCATTGGCACAGCAGATAGACTGCCATTTGTTCCCTTGGCTTTAACCAACGTGCCATCAAAATGCCCGTGATAAGACCCGGAAAATACAGCAATTTTATTACGATTGGTCACCGTTCTAGCCAGACGAATGGCTGTCATCACCGCTTCTGTCCCCGTGTTACTAAAGGCGACTCGTTCCATCTGTGTCAGTTCGCACATTAACTCGGCAACTTCACCCACTACTTCAGATTGAACGCCAAGATGTATCCCCTTTTCAAGTTGTTCTTCTATGGCTTGTTTAATGAAGGGTGGATTGTGACCAAATAGGTTCACTCCATATCCCATGATTAAGTCTAGGTATTCGTTGCCATCCATATCCCATATTTTGGAGCCACAAGAGCGTTTTCCGACAATGGGATAGGATATTTCTTTTAAGGGAAAGCTGAAAAGGGATGAGGCTTTATTGTCTGCTAAACAAGGGCGATTTTTTTGAGAGATTTGCTTGGATGTCTGGGTGCGCTGGTTATAATGCTGGATGAATTCTTCAAGATACTGGGTTTTGGATTTTTTTAGTTTTAGGGTCATGATTTATATTGAATTGAAGTGACAACGATAACGCTTGAATTGGAATCAGCAGAATTAATTGATCTAAAACTATAATTAAACTAATTCTGCTTCAATAGTCGAGTAAAAGAAAAGGGTACTGTATTGAGTGCAAGTGAAGCGCTTTCAAACCCTTACTGTTTCCTGATATCAACCATTCACTTTAATGAAAGTTTACCTACTTATAACCAACAACGTAAATGATACCAGCACATCCAAGTTTGTGAAAATCATGTTCTAAATCGTAGATGCGAATGTTCTTAAAGCCGACATCTTGTAGTGCAGACTTTATTTCATTATTGAAATATCCTTTCACTTGCCAAGTTAGGTCTGAGCGTTGCCAATTCTTTTCTAACAATTGGAAAATAGCGGTCTTGATTTCTCCTAATCTGGCTTGGGAATTATAGCATCGGAGCATTGTCCAGACATATTCATCTTTGATATCACCCAGTACGGAATTGTGCCAACTTGACCGATAAAACTCATCCAATTTCAAGTCGAATATAAACACTCCATTGGACAGAAGTGCCGCATATACATTGCGAAAAACGTTAGTTAACTCCTCAATTGTTATGATGTGGTTGAGTCCGTACATGGTTGAAATAACCCCATGAAAGGTAGATGGTAGTTTAAAGAAACGTGCGTCATCTAGAATAAATTCACTGTCAGGTGAGTTTTGACGAGCATAGCGTAACATTTCTTCTGAACCATCAAGCCCAGTGACTTGATACCCTTTCTGATGCAGACCTTGGGCTAAATCTCCTGTCCCACAACAAAGGTCGAGAATTTTGGGACGTTCGGGACTGTTTTCAGGAAAATTTTTCCTGATAAAGTCTTCAATATCAGGTAGCCATTGCCTGAGTTCTAATCCCCAAGATTCGCTATGAATCCGAGCAAAATTATCATAGTCACGATAGCGGGTTGCTGAAGATGAAGTCATGAAAAATTCCTCTATTTAAAAGACTTTGAGTGTGAGTTTTTTTGCTACTTTCAACCCCTTTACACTGTCACGCATTTAAATTGGGAATGGGTAGCGAGCAAGATGCTCAATGTAGCGAGCAAGATGCTCAATGTAGCGAGCAAGATGCTCAATGTAGCGAGCAAGATGCTCAATGTAGCGAGCAAGATGCTCGCACTACGGCAAGGATTTGGCAATTCTTGACATTATGGTTTAAATGCCGAACAGCTTACTCCCTTACCCCTAGAAGAATATCGCAGGTCATTGATGGTGATGGAGTTGGAGCAATGGAGGATTGAGAAAGCCTGTATTAATTAGGTAGGAGAAGTAAGTCTTAAAGACTTCAGCATCAACGGGAGGACAAACAATTGAAGTTCCCCCAAGTCCATTGAGAGTATTCTGATAGTCAAACTGTTGCACGGGTGACTTTTGAGATTGGGAGTTGCTGGTTTCTTCGGCAAAAATAGTCATCAGTGGATACAAGGCATTTTCGGGCGAATCTACTGAATCAATCAATTGCTTTCGCCACTGTTCATAAGCGACTAACTCAATCGAATAACCCAAAGAGCGAATATAGCTAACCATTTCCTTCAAGGGTAAGGGTTGAGGATTGACCAGATGAAAAGCTTTTCCGATAGAGTCTTTCTGACTGGAGAGAAAAACAATGGCTTTACTGACATAATCAACCGGGCTTAAATTCAACTGAATATCCTGATTGGGGATACCTCCCAGTTGAATACAACCTTTAATCATTCTGTAGGTATGATCCCCCGGATTACAAGCCCCTGTTTTGCTGTGTCCTGATATGCGTCCTGGACGATAAATACAGACCGGAAGTCCTCGTTCCCGCGCAATTGTGGCTAATTTCTCAGCCACCCATTTGCTTTGAGCGTAGCCACTGGACGGCATTTTGGCATCATCGAGGCTGTCTTGTTCTCGAACAACTTTAACATCGGGATTGTTAGGATAAACAACACTGATAGTCGAGATGAAATGAACGGGTTTCACTTTAACCTGACAGGCTAACCTTAAAACCTCTTGGGTTCCCAGAACGTTAGCGGCTTTGAGAACTGAATAGGGATAGGTGAAGTTGACGACTGCTCCATTGTGATAGATGACATCGAGTTGACTTGCCAGCCGTTGAAATTGCGCTTGGCTGAGACCTAAATAGGGTTGAGATAAATCGCCGAGGACGGGGATAATTCTTGACTGGAAGGATTGATGCCAAAGTAAATAAGTGTCCAGACTCTGTTGAATCTTAGTTTTACCCAACTCAAGGGTTTTCGCCCGGACTAAGCAGTAAATATCGGCTTGAGTTTGTCGGAGGAGTTCGTAAAGTAAAAAAGTTCCCAGAAACCCCGTTGCACCTGTTAAAAAGATAGCCGTTGGCACAGTGTCTGGGTGATAAGGAATCCCATTGGGGCGAATAGTCGCGTCTAACACTGCCTCAGTGTTCAGATTGATTGAATCCTGCTCACCTTGAGTGTCGGGTTTTGCTTGTTGGGTGATTTTTTTTGCAATGTTAGCGACAGTCGGCTGTTGAAAAAGACTACGCAAAGATAAATTGACCTGAAAGGTTTCTCGCACCTGGGCGAGTAACTGAGTAATGAGTAGAGAATGTCCTCCCAAATCGAAGAAATTATCGTGGATGCCTATTTTTTCAATCCCCAGAACTTGCGCCCAAATCTCGGCGATTTGTTTCTCGACTGGAGTACGCGGTGCGACATAAACGCCTTCAAGTTCTGGACGGGTTTGTTCAGGTGCGGGTAAGGCACGACGGTCAATTTTACCGTTGGGCGTAAGGGGCAGTGATTTGAGTAGTACAACGACTGAAGGCACCATGTATTCAGGCAGTTTGTTTAAACAGAACTGGCGTAACTCGCTAATATTAGGTGTCTGTTTGGGGTTGGGAATTACATAGGCAACTAATCGCTGACTATCTAATTCATCTTCAGATAGCCAGACAACGACTTGCTGCACGCTGGGATGCTGACTCAGTACCCCTTCAATTTCTCCGAGTTCGATGCGAAACCCTCGGATTTTTACTTGATAGTCTACCCGTCCAAGAAACTCAATTGTGCCATCGGGTAAGTAGCGTGCTTTATCCCCTGTTTTATACAGCCTTGGAGAGGGGGTATCTTGTCCACCCAACTTTTCTACTGTAATAAACTTCTGTGCCGTTAGTTCGGGACGATTGAGATAACCCCTGGCTACCCCAGCACCACCAATGTATAATTCGCCCGGTACGCCGATGGGTACAGGTTGCAATTGTTCGTCCAGGAGGTAAACTTGGGTATTGGCGATCGCACGACCGATGGGAACAGTTTTAGCATGATAACGATTGCCCTGGCTCTGAACCGGATAAGTGAGGACACCAACGGTGGTTTCTGTGGGACCATAGTGATTGAGAATCCGACAGTTCAGTGCAGTGTCTTGAATTTTGCTAACTAACTCCCAGGATGCCGCTTCACCCCCTAGAACTAAACATTGACGCGGTAGGATGGACGCAGATGGGGAGGAGGCTAAGAGGGTAGCTAGGTGAGAGGGAACGATTTTGAGGTAGTCAATGGGATGATGTTGGACGTACTCGGCGAGTGCTTCCGGGTCAGAGGCTCGCTCTTGGGATAGGATATGTAAGCATCCTCCTGTACATAAGGCGGGAAAAATTGCCGTGTTGCCTAAATCGGCGGCAAAGGTGGACACGGTAGCGAAGCTGGCACCTGTTGGTATATCCAATTTTTCGCAAATGGCATACAAGTAATTCAGGATTTGGCGATGTTCAATAGCAACGCCTTTCGGTTCACCTGTAGAACCAGACGTATAGAGGACATACGCTAAGGTTTCCGGTGTGACTGTCTGGGTGGGATTGGTATCCGACTCTTGGGCGATTGTTTGCCAATCTGCATCCAGGTACACCACGGTAGGAACTGGAGTATCCCGGCGTTTGAGAAGTTTCTTTTGGGTTAAGAGAATAGGTACTTGGGCATCTCGTAATCTGAAGGCTAAAGGGTCTAGCGGTAATGCTGAATCAAGAGGAAGGTAAGCTCCACCCGCTTTGAGAATAGCCAGCATTGCAATGATACTATGAATTGACCGCTCGGCATAAATTCCCACTAACACTTCAGCACCAACGCCCTGACGTTGCAAATAATGGGCTAATTGATTGCTACGTCGGTTGAGTTCAGCATAAGTGAGTTGTTGGTTTTCCAAGACAAGGGCAATGTTGTCTGGCGTGCGTTCTACCTGCTGTTCAAATCGATGATGAATGCATTGAGTTTGAGGATAGGGAGTTTGGGTATCGTTGAGTTCAACGAGTAGGTGATAGCGAGTGCGATCGCTGATATAATTTAACTCACTCACTCCTATCTCTGGATGGTTGACAGCCTGCTCTACGACAGTTTGAAATTGTTCGGCAAAGCCTTGAATCGCTTCTGGGTCAAATCGTTGGCTATCGTAGTGAAATTCGGCAATGATAGACTCTTGTTTGCGAACACAGCGAAGCTTTAATTTAAATCGCTCAAAGCAAACCCACTGCTGATCAATTGAAAAGGAAACATCACCACTATAATACTGATCCGACCAGTCATCAAATTCAAAGCTAATCGGCAAGTTTGTCTCCTTGTCAGTATCTGTACTCGCTTGCCCAATAAAATAGTCCTGCCATTGGTCAATTTCAGCCAACTTTTCAGCCAAGTTTGACAAGACTTCGCTAAATTTTAAGTTTTTCTGCAAGGAACAGGGAACAGGTAACCCTTTGGCAAGCAGTCCCATCACTTCATTTAATTCTTCATAGCTTCTGCCACTATACACGGTGTTGACCGTAATCTCGGATTGTTGGGTTAATTGCCAAAGTAAGGCATACCAGCAGGCGAATAATACTTCACCAGGAGTAACATTAGTTCTGTGAGCTAAGGCTTCAAGTTTTGCCGCAACTGCTGGATTAAGGGTTACCTGATAAACTTCAGGTTCAAAGGGTACAGCATTGACAGATTCAGCCTCAAACGGAAGTGTTATCCTTTGAAGGTTTTGCTCCCGCCAGTAAGCCTCTCCTGTTGCAGCATCCTCATCCTCTAGGATTTCATTTTGCCATTCAGAAAATTGCAGGTATTGTACGGGTTCGGCTTCAAATACCTCTTCCCCCTGCAAACAAGCTTCATAAGTTTGGCTAATTTCTTTAACCAAGTTTTTCAGCGTCCAGCTATCTGCACATAAAGCGGGTAATAGCAGCAAGAGAATATGGTGATTTTCGGACAGGGTTAGCAGCGATGCCGATAGGATAGACTCCAGTTGAGAGGGGTCATTCAAATCTCTTTTTTCTTGAAGTCGTTGCTGAATATGGGCGGATTGCTCTTGTGGACTTAATCCGTTGATATTGACGTGAGTCCAGGATAAGTTTCCGCTTGTTTCTATCACCTGAATGGGCAGTTTAATTCCGGGTTGTCGGTGAAAGCGGGTGCGGAAAATTTCATGTCGATTAACAATCCGTTCCAAGGCTGCTTTTAACTGTTCAACATTCAAATTACCTTGAATCTGGATCGCACAAGAAGCCTGATAGACTCTACTATCTTGTTGTAATAACCAAAGCTGCCTTTGTTGAGGTGACAGCCGAAACCCTTCAATCATTTGAGTTTGCATTTTTTACTCCTAAGTAATTGGACAAAACTAAAGTTAACGGTTGAGGTTAGGGAATAGGGAATAGGGAACAGGGAACAGGGAACAGGAAACAGTAAATATTTGAGACTTCTTAACCTTTATCAGTACAGCGTACAGAATTTATGTTCAGGTACTTAACTGAAGGAATTATAAGCAGTCTAAAACCATTGAAAATGATGATTTAAGCAACATAATACCTCCAAATATGAAGCCTTATTGAAATTTTTATTGACAGATGAAGACTACCAGATGAGGTATGGGATTAGCGAAGCGTTGTGCAGGGGGTATGGGGGAGGCACTCGTCCTATCCCCCTCCCGTCCCCCTTTGAAAGGGGGAAGCCAGAGGATGCTTCGCTTTTTGTTCGATGGGGGTCTGGGGGGCTAGTCCTCCAGAAAAACTGCTAGCTTTGACCCTATCTGTAACAAGAATAAAACCAGGATACTTCAACACTTAAGCTAGCTTGTTAAACCCTGAAGTTGATTATTAATTACTCATGATAGAGTGATCAAATCTGCCATAGCCACAACAATTTTGCGAGAACCCACATAAGGATTGCGACTGTGAGCCGTCAGCATATTATCTAACATCAATAAATCTCCTTTCTGCCAAGAAAAACTAATTTGACTATCTTGATAAATTGCTTCAATCTCTTCCATGACAGACTCCTCAATTGGCGTCCCATCACCGTAGTACACATGACGCGGTAACTTATCTTCTCCAAAGAGAGACAATAACGATTGGCGAACCGCTGAATCTAAGCAAGATATATGGTGTAACTGAAGCTGATTGAAAAATACCAACTCTCCGGTTTTCGGATGCTTGGCGACAGCAGGGCGAATTTTGCGCGTTTTCAAACCATTATTCTCTAGCCATTCAAACTCCATATCGGCTTGACGACAGTAGTGTTCCACCTCAGCTTTATTCGTGGTATGGAAGAAATCTTGCCAACTGACATCTAATCCTTCCGTGTAGTTCCGAACATACATTAATTGCTTTTGCTCGAATTTTTCTCGCAATTTAGGATTGAGTTGCTGATAAACTTGCCGACAGTCAAGAATGGGCGTTTCTCCACCTTGTTGGGCGGGTTGAATACAGAAGAACCAAATTTTTAGGGGCAAACGATGCAAGTGAGAACTTTCATTATGAAATAGGATAGTTTTATCGGCTGGATAAGGCGTAGAACCATAAACATGACCACTGACGCCTTCGCGGGGTAAATCGCCATAGTCTCCAAATAAATTTGGCTGTATGGCATTAGCCACCTTTTCAAAATCTACAGCAGAATTAAGATTAAATCCCCGGAATAAAAGAGCTCCATGTTTGAGCAAGTGAGTTTCAATGAAGTCTCGGTGACTCATTGACCAGTCGGCTAGGTCAATTTCAGCGCTATCAGGTTCGATAACTAACGGTAAGGATTGTCCAGGTTGAAGAAGCCGAGTCTGAATTAATTGCCGTTGGGGTAAACTGACGGCTTTGGGTTTGATCGTTTTAAACTTGCTAAATTTTACCTGTTTTCGCTGGGTTTGTTTAGTCATTTGTTTTTGTTTTTGCGCTTCACTCATCAGTTCTAAGGCATCAATTCGGGTATCAGGGTTTTTGAGAATGCTACGAATCAGGGTTTCAAAATGATGGCAAAATTCGGTAATTCCCGTAGCTTCAAACCGATCAGTATTATATTTAAACCTGCCAACAAGTCCTGTCTCGGTTTGTTCCATAAACAGAGCTAAGTCGAATCGAGCGATTTCGGTATTAATTTCTACAGGTGTAACCGTTAACCCTGAAAGCGTTAAGTCGGGTAAAGGAGCATTTTGCAGTACAAACAACACTTGAAATAGAGGAGTATGACTCGAATTTCGCTCCGGACGCAAAACTTCCACTAACTTGGCAAAGGGCAGATCTTGATGTTCGTAAGCGGCTAATGCCACGTCTCGTACCTGCTCAAGTAACTCCCGAAAGCTAGGATTACCAGATAAGTCAGTTCGCAGCACTAACAGGTTGACAAAAAAGCCAATCAGTGGCTCAATATCCTGGCGATTACGATTAGCAACATCGGTGCCAACAACAATGTCTTTTTGATGACTGTAGCGATACAACAGAGTTTGAAATGCTGCCAGTAAGGTCATGAACAGAGTCACTTCCTCTTGGCGACTGAGGGTTTGGAGTTGTTCGCGGGTTGTAGTAGAGAGGTGGAATGAGTGGCTAGCGCTGCGGAATGTGGGAATAGCGGGGGATGGGCGTTGTATGGGTAAGGTTAAGGTTGCCGGAATACCCGCTAATTGTCGTTGCCAATAAGACAGTTGGGCATCTAATACCTCTCCCTGAAGCCATTGACGCTGCCAATTGGCAAAGTCGGCGTATTGAATGGGTAATTCGGGTAGTAGGAAAGAGGAGTCTTGGCGGACAACGCTGTCGTAAAGCTGGGTGAATTCCCGAATCAATACCCCAAATGACCAGGCATCACAGACAATGTGATGAATCGTGAATAGAAGAATGTGGTCTGATGGACTCAATTTTAGAAGTTTGATTCGTAATAGCGCTCCCTGGGCTAAATCGAAGGGAAACTGGGCTTCTTCTGTAGCCTGTTGCTGCACTTGAGCCTCTCGCTCCGTTGCCGACAATCCCTGCAAATCGACAACTGGAATATTTAAGGTCAACGTGGGAGCAATAACTTGAACGGGTTGTCCATCCACAACTCTAAAGTTGGTGCGTAAGACATGGTGACGCCGGACAATTTCGTTGAAACTCTGCTCCAATGCTTGAATATCCAGCCAACCTGTAAGACGCACGGCAGCAGGCATAGTATAGGTAGCCGCAGTTGGCTCTAACTGATGGAGAAACCACAGCCGTTCTTGAGCAAAGGATAAAGGTATGGGTTGCTCCGGTGAAACCGGGTTGAGTGGGGGAAGGTGGACATGGGACTCCTGTAGGGCTTGGATAGAATCTGCCAAGCTTGCGACTGTGGGACTCTCAAAAAGAGTGCGTAGGGGCAGTTCTAGGTGGAAAACATTTCGCAACCTAGAAATAACCTGAGTGGCTGAGAGAGAATGCCCTCCCAAGTCAAAGAAGTTATCCTCAATCCCCACTGGCTGAACACCCAGCACCTGAGTCCAGATTCCGGCAATCACCTCCTCGAAGGGGGTGCGAGGTGCAATGTACGTCTGTTCTGGGTGGCGTTGTGACCAATCCGGTGCGGGTAAGGCGCGACGATTGATTTTACCATTGGGCGTCAGTGGCAGTTTGTCAAGTACCATCAACGCCGAGGGAATCATATAAGAGGGTAACTTCTGGGCTAAAAAGTGGCGCACCTGAGAACTGGTGAGCGTCTGCTCTGGCTGCAAGACCAAATAGGCGACTAAGCTAGGATTGCCCCGTTCATCCTGCCGAAGTGCGATCGCCGTTTCTGCTACAGCCGGATGTTGGGTTAAAATGGTTTCGATTTCTCCGAGTTCGATGCGGAACCCCCGAACCTTAACCTGCTCGTCAATTCTGCCCAAATACTCCAGGATTCCATTGGCGCGGTAGCGTACTAAATCCCCAGTTTTGTATACCCTGGTGGGCTGAGCATCCTCTCTACCCCAAAGGTCTATCATCACAAACTTCTCTGTCGTCAGTTCTACCCGATGCCAATACCCCCGGGCTAAACCGACACCGCCAATATACAATTCTCCAGGAACGCCGATAGGAACGGGCTGCTGATGGGAGTCAAGAACGTAAAATTCCGTATTCGCAATCGGGCGACCGATGGCAACAATACCCTGACCCTCTTGAGACTTAACCTTATAGGCGGCTGACCAGACAGTTGTTTCCGTCGGACCATATAAGTTCCAGACATCCGTATCCCGTGCGAGCAACTGATTGGCGAGTTCACAGGATAACGCCTCACCACCGCAAAGGATTTTCAGGGGAGAATGCTGCTGCCATCCCGCCGCTAATAACAGCCGCCAGGTTGCAGGTGTGGCTTGCATAACAGTGGCTTGGGTCTGGGCTAACTGCTGTGATAACTGGATGCCGTTAGCGGCACTATCACGAGGGAGAATAATCACCTTTGCCCCTAGGATTAAAGGCAGATAAAGTTCCAACGCGGCAATATCAAAGGAGAGTGTCGTTACCGATAAGAGACTATCAGTCTGACTCAACCCCAGCGTCTGACCCATGGCGGTGAGAAAATTAACTAAGGCACGGTGGGTAATTTCTACACCTTTGGGTTTGCCCGTCGAGCCGGAGGTGTAGATGATATAGGCGAGGTTGTCGGGGGTTGACTGGTTCGGGCAAGGCTGATGACTGGCTTCACTAATACCCTCCCAGTCGGCATCTAGACAGACAACCGATGCTTGATGGTTCGGTAACGTAGCGATCAAGTTTTCCTGAGTGAGCAGCACTGAAACCTGGGCATCGGCGAGCATGAAAGCTAAACGCTCTTGGGGATAGGCGGGATCTAAAGGAACATACGCTCCACCCGCTTTGAGGATACCCAATAATCCCACAACCATCTCAATTGAGCGCTCAATGCAAATCCCCACCAAGACTTCGGGTTTGACACCCAATGTTTTCAGGTAATGTGCCAGTTGATTGGCTCTTTGGTTGAGTTGTCGGTAAGTCAGTTGCTGGTCTGCAAAGACGACTGCCACAGCATCGGGGGTTTTTGAGGCTTGCGCTTCAAACAGTTGACCAAGACACTGATGCTGGGGATAGTCCCGCTGCGTCTGATTCCACTCACCCCACAGCTTTGTCCGTTCGGCGTCTGTTAAGAGGGGTAAGGCTTTGAGGGGTGTCTGGGGATGGGCAACCATGCCTTGCAGCAGGGTTTGGAGATGCCCCAGCATTCGGCGAATGGTATCCTGGTCAAAGCGATGGCGATCATACGAGAGGATGAATCCTAATTCAACACCGGGTATAGCGATCGCGGTTAAGGGATAGTTGGTGGCTTCAATACTCCTAACATTCTGGATGTCTAACTCAATCGTCCATTTCTCTCTAGCTCGCTCCACAGGGTAGTTCTCAAACACCACCAAAGTTTCAAATAACGGTATACCTCGTGGTATTTCACTCCACCCTTGAACCTTGACTAGGGGACTATATTCGTACTGGCGCATCTCCACCAGTTGAGTCTGAAGCTGTTGCAGCCAGGGGATTAAAGACTGTTCGCCATCGATAGTAACCCGCACGGGCAAGGTATTAATAAACAGTCCCACCATCGACTCGGCATCCACCAAGTCTACGGGACGACCCGATACCGTGTTACCGTAAATCACATCGCTCTCCCCACTGTAGCGACTAATCAGTAACGCCCAAGCGCCCTGAACCAGGGTGTTCAGCGTGAGTTGATGCTGCCTTGCCAGGGATTGTAAGGCTGTTGTGGTTTCTGCCGATAGCTTGATGGACTGTTCCTGGTAGTCTGGTTTTGACTCACCCGAGAGATCACCCGTCCGACTGATGAGGGGGGTGGGGGCTTGGATTCCACCCAGCGTTTGCCGCCAGAATTTCTCAGCTTTAGCTAAATCCTGTTGCTGTAACCAAGCAATGTAATCGCCATAGGCTCTACTCGATACTAAGGGCAATGTTTGACCTTGACAAAGGGCTTGGTACTGTTGAACAACGTCTTTAAATACCAAGGCAGTTGACCAGCCATCCAGAATCAGATGGTGTTTACTCCAGATCAATTGATAAGCCTCCTCCGCAATGCGGATTAGCGTCAGACGCATTAGGGGGGCTTGAGCCAAATTGAAGCCAGACGCGCGATCGCGTTTCAACCAGGTTTCTAACTGCGCTTGCTGCTCTTTTACCGCCATTTCTCGCCAATCCTGTTGCTCGAACGGCAGGTTTACCTGTCGATTCACAACTTGGAGTGGTTTGTCAAGGTTTTCCCAATAAAAGCTAGTCCGCAAGATTGTGTGCCGCGCGACCACCTGTTGCCAAGCGCACTCAAACGCTTCAGGATTGAGAGAACCCCGCAAAGTACAGCACAGTTGGACAAAATACACCCCTAATTCTGGAGAGTACAAACTGTGGAAGAGAATACCGTGTTGGGCGGGGGAAAGTTCGTAGATATCTTGGATATTGTCTGCTTTCATGAGTTTTCGTTCATCGCTGTTGTGCCATCGTTATGACTGGTATAGGCGTAAGTAGTTAACGTTAACGGTTGAGATTAGGGAACAGGGAACAGGGAACAGGGAACAGTAAGGATTTGAGAGTTATTAACATATCTTTTAAGTAGTCGGACAAAAGAAAACGGCACTTTACTAAGTTTTGTAGATAATCCTCAAACCCTTACAAAGGACAAATGACAAATGACAAATGACAAATGACTACTTACCGAATTTGCCCCAGCAAGCGATTCAGGTCTTTTTGGCTCACGTTTGCTTTCTGGAAGTCAGACGGGGTATAGCCTCCAGCGTCAGCAGATTGGCAATGGGCAATCAGTGCTTGCAATGCCTCAACAAACCCTTGCGCTAACCGTTCAATCGTGATTCGTTGATGGATTTGTTGGCTATACGTCCACTCCAGTTGCAGTTGACCCCCAAGCACAAACCCATTGACATCTATCAGATAGCGACGATTACCTTGGAGACTACGACTTATACCCGGAGTTGGGTAAACCAGCTCAAATAACTGGGATTCAGAGAGAACCTGGTCAAACTGACCCAAGTAGTTAAATCTCACCTCAGCTTGAGGACGGCTGGACAAGGTTTGGCTAACATCTGCATCCCCGCTCAGATAGCGCAGCACACCATAACCAATGCCTCGATTGGGAATACCGCGAAGCTGCTCTTTAATCGCTTTGAGCGCCTCCCCTGGCTGCGAAATCCCGGCTAACGTCAGCAGCACTGGGAAAATCGTGGTAAACCAGCCCACCGTCCGCGATACATTGATATCCTTGTCTATTGCTTCTCGTCCGTGTCCTTCTAAATCCAGCAGTAGAAAAGGTTCCTGTGTCCACTCAGCAAAGGTTTGTACCAATGCCGTGAGCAAGACATCATTGATTTGAGTTTGATAGGCTAATGGCACCTCTTGCAACAAGGCACGAGTCTGTTCAACGGTGAGAGCCACGGATACAGTGTCAGCCAATCCCACTGTGTTTGCACCGTGGGGATAATCTACAGGTAAACCGGAGTAATCCCCTGTTCTGAGCCAGTAATTGCGTTCTTGCTGAAGCTGCTGTGAACGGGCATAATCTTGCAAAGACTGAGACCACTGCTGGAAAGAATAGGTTTTCGCAGGTCGTTGAACCGCTTCTCCCTGGCTGAGTTGCTGATAAATCTGCTCCAAGTCTTCCAGCAAAATTCGCCAAGAAATGCCATCTACCGCCAAGTGATGAATCACGATGAGTAAGCGATTTTTCTGATTCTCCCCGACGTGAAACAACGCCACCCGCAGGATTAACCCTTCTGCCAGGTTGAGGCTGGCTTGTAACTCGGAGGCGGTAGTTTCCAGGATGCTTTCCTGTTCGGCTGCTGGAATACCAGATAAATCAATCTCCGAGAAAGGTACAGATTTAATCTCATCCAGTCCAGCATTCACTTGTTGCCAACCGGATGCTGTCTTAGTAAACCGTAAGCGTAGGGCGTCATGATGCTCCATCAAGTGCTGCACCGCTTGCTTGAGGAGGTCAGGACGAATAGATTGTTGTACCTCTAACAGTAGCGCTTGGTTCCAGTGATGCCTATCATCAAGTTTCTGCTCAAAGAACCAATGCTGAATTGGTGTTAGGGGAATCGCACCCGTCACGGGTTCCTGTTGAGCGTGAAGGGTGGCAGTTGTTTCAGCAACTGCGGCTAATCCGGCTATCGTGGGAGACTCAAACAGTTGGGGAGGAGTCAGTTGTAAGCCTGCTTGATTCACTCTGGAGACAATCTGAATACTCAGGATAGAATCGCCCCCTAATTCAAAGAAATTATCATAAATGCTGATGCGATCGCGTCCCAGGACTTGCCCCCAAATCTTGGCAATGGTTTCCTCAACAGGAGTGCGAGGAGCGACAAATCGCCCTTCCATCTCTGGTTTAACGCTATCGGGGTCAGGTAGCCCTTGACGGTCTATTTTACCGTTGGGGGTAAGAGGTAGGGCTTTCAGGGGTACATAAGCGGAAGGGATCATATAGTCGGGCAATTGCTGCTTCAGAAAATCCCGAAGTTGATTAATCCGTACTGACTCCTGACTGGGAACAATATAAGCCACCAAGCGTTTATGGTTCAATTCGTCTTCCTGTGCCAAGACAATGGCATTTTGGATAGCCGGATGTTGAGTCAATACCGACTCAATCTCTCCCAGTTCGATGCGGAAGCCGTGAATCTTGACTTGGTGGTCAATTCGTCCTAAAAACTCAATGGTGCCATCGGGGAGATAACGGGCTAAATCTCCTGTTTTGTAAACTCTTTTGGCAGGGGTATCTTCTATGCCCCAATCCTGGATAGTAATAAACCTCTCAGCCGTTAGTTGTGACTGGTTGACATAGCCTCGCGCCACATTATCCCCACCAATATATAGCTCTCCCGGCACTCCGATCGGGACAGGTTGCAAATAATGGTCGAGAATATAACTTTGGGTATTAGCGATCGCACGACCAATGGGTACGGTTTCAGATGTATCCCTAATTCGCTCATGAACAGGATACGTCAAGACACCGACAGTCGTTTCCGTGGGTCCATAGTGGTTAAGGATTTGACAACTAGGTGCATACTCTCGGATTTTCTCAACCAACTGCCAACTCAAGGCTTCACCGCCCAAAATCAGGTATTTTCGGGGCAAAATCTTCTCTGGCTGAGACGCGGTTAATAGAGCATTTAAGTGAGACGGAACAATTTTCAGACAATCAATCCGATGGCTTTCACAATACTCTACCAATGCCTCTGGACTGGTTGCGCGTTCCTGAGAGATAACGTGCAAACATCCACCCGTACACAAGGCTGAGAAAATCGCCGTATTCCCCAAATCTGCCGCTAAAGTAGACACGGTGGCAAAGCTAGCCCCCGGCGGCACATCCAATCTTGCCAAAATACCATGCAAATAGTTGACAAGTTGGCGATGTTCAACCCCGACGCCTTTGGGGTTGCCCGTTGAGCCTGATGTGTAAATGACATAGACTAAATTCTCAGGCATGGCTGGACAAGGGGGAGTCTCTTCTGGCTGTTGGGCAATAGTCTGCCAATCAGCATCGAGACATACAAGCGTCGCCGTATCTTCAGCAAACTGTTCAACTAAATGCTGTTGGGTTAAGAGAACCGATGCTTGGGCATCGTGTACCATGAACGTGATGCGATCGCGCGGCAAAATCGGATCAATGGGAAGGTAGGCTCCCCCTGCTTTGAGAATCCCCAACACGCCGACTATCATATCCAGGGAACGCTCCACGCACAGCGCTACCACAGTTTCAGCACTAACCCCCAGGAATTGCAGGTGATGGGCGAGTTGATTTGCACGGGTATTGAGTTGGGCGTAAGTAAGTTGTTGATGTTCAATAGAAACGGCAATTTTATCAGGCGTTTGTTCTGCCTGTTGCTCGATAAACTGATGGATGCAAAGCTGTTTAGAATAATCAGTTTGGGTGTTATTGAACTCAACGAGCAGTTGATAGCGATCGCTCGGACTTAAAATGTCTAATTCACCAATCGTAGCATCAGGTTTTTTGATAACACAAGTTAACAAGGTTTGAAAATATCTGGCTAATCGTTCAATCTCCTGGTGTTGAAACAGGTTAGCATCATAGTGGAATGCTGTCACGAAGCTATCATGGCGCTTCAGGCAAGAAAGTTTTACTTTAAACCGATCAATACAGGCGTATTCTTGGTCAATGGAAAACGACACATCAGCCACAGTATATTCACCCGGCTGTTCTCTCCATTCAAAACTATAGGGAAAAAAGCAGGAACCCAAGTTATGTTCAGTCACACCTGCAACCTGTTCCCAATTAAACGCCTCTTGCCATTTCTCGGCATTCTCTGTAGCATCATCAATTTGTTTGCATACGTCACTTAATCGAGTGGTATCGTCTAACTGACTATCAATCGGTAAATATTTAGCCAATAGTCCTAAGCTTAGTTCCAATTCTTCATAATTTCGCCCATCAAAATAAGTGCCAATAACAACATTGGATCGTCCAGTCAGACGCCAGAGCAGAATCGCCCAACACGCCTGAAGCAGCACAGAAATTGAGGTATTATAGTTTTGAGCGATCGCCTCTAGATTGGCGACTTTTTCCGAATTCAAACCAACAGGAATCAATTTAGGCTCAAATCCCCCTTTGGTGGCAGAGTTATTTTCCTGAGGAAGCTGCCAATTCGCCAAACCTGATAAATCTTTTGTCTGCCAATACTTTTTCCCGACTTCTACTTCTTCCCCAGCAAAGAATTCATTTTGCCATTCTGCAATATCAACATACTGTAATGGCTGCTCAACCCATTCCTGACTTGACAACTCGGCGGCATAAAAACAGCTAAGTTCACGGACAAAATTCTCGATACTTACCACATCCGAGTTCAGCGCTGGTAAGCTAACCAGCAATATCTGCTGATTGGGAGCAAGAATGACCCAATAAATATCTAAAATAGCCTCTTGCTCAACGTCAAAAGCTAGCTGATGAGTCGGGTTAAACAGTGCCTCGATTTGAGCCTGTTGGGTTTCTGGATCTAGATTCGTTAAGTTATGAAAACGAAGGATAGGTAAGCGATTAGCCGTGATGACTTGCAGGGGAACATTCATCCCCGATAACGCCTGAAAATTAGTTCGGAGAATCTCGTACTTCTCAACTATTCTTTGTATGGATAACTCTAGCTTTTCGCGATTAATCTTTCCCTGAATTCGTACAGCACATTGAGTCCGATAAACTCGATAGTTGGCGTCTTTTTGCAGTAACCATAAACGCTTTTGTTGAGGTGAAAGTCTAAATCCTTCTATCGATAGCTCTTGCATAGTATTAACTCCATTTTATTGAACTGAGTATTTTAGCCAAAATAAAATCTCATCTTTTACTAAGGCTATATTTATCTCACGTTTAAAACCTTTATGTAATCGAAAAAGCTTCTTTTATAATTGAACATCCCTTTTGTAAGCTAGACATTTCAATGGTTAAGGGGGGTAAGAGTTTAATGACTGTATCGTTTCTGCCTACTCGTTCAACGATTAACCCCATTTCAAAACAATGTGAAGCTATTTTTTTTGCAAAACTAGCACATCCAAAATCCATTAAATCGATTCCCCATATCATGCCAAGACCCCGAATTTTTATAGTGCCATGGATGGAGGCAATCTCCTCCATTAAAAATTTTTTCAAGAAAAACTCTTTCAGTTTAACCTCATGTTCAAGGTTTAATTTTTCTCGGTACTCTAATGCTGCTGTTCCTGCAACAAAGGCTAATTGATTTCCCCTAAATGTTCCCGTATGCTCACCAGGTTCCCAGACATCGAACTCTGGCTTAATTAACAAGAGCGACATAGGAAATCCGTAGCCACTAATAGATTTTGAAAGAACTACCATGTCAGGAACTATATTCGCTCTTTCAAACGAAAAGAATGCCCCTGTCCGCCCACAACCCACTTGAATATCATCACAAATCAGTAAAATATCATGTTCATCGCATAATTTTCTGAGTCGTTGCATCCATTCAATCGGCGCAACAATAATCCCTCCTTCCGCTTGCACAGTTTCAAAGATAATTGCGGCTGGTTTTTCAATTCCAGAATTGACATCATTGAGGACTGATTCAATAAACGTTATGGTGTCAAAGGTTTCCATGAATCCATAGGGATAAGGCATAAACGTTACATCATTCGTTGTAACAATCCCTCCCAATCGCATCCCAATATTACCGCTAACCGCTAAACTCCCTAACGTCATGCCGTGATAAGCACCCATGAACGAGAATATTCCGGCTCTTTTTTTGATTTTCTTCGCTAATTTCAATGCGGCTTCAACGGCATTGGTTCCCGTTGGGCCACAAAATTGAATTTGATAACTCAAGTTTTTGGGGCTTAAAACGGATTCATGAAATTTTTCTAGAAAGTCTTTCTTCGCCACTGTATACATATCTAGACTGTGAGCGATCGCATCTGATTCTAGATATGAAATTACCTTGGCTTTAATGTAGTCATTGTTATGACCATAATTCAGCGCTCCTGCACCAGCGAGAAAATCAATATACTCTCTTCCCGAGTCTGAATAGACGATAGATCCTTTCGCCCGATGAAACAGAGCAGGAAAGCTTCTACAGTAACTTCTAACGTTTGACTCTCGTTGTTCAAAGATATTCAAAGTATCACTTTCTTGTCTTAGAGGAGCAAAACTCATAAAAACCTCTCTTAATCTTTACGTTCCTTCACAAAACCCTTGACGTTCCTTTGCGTTCAATGATTAATTATTTCAGTTAGCTAATCTGTCCCCGCTGAACAAGGGGTTAGGCGGGTTGTGCCATATTTTAGCTAACAAAAGGTTCTGCCATTCCGACTACAACTTTCCGCGAACCAATGAACGGCTTTCTACCATGAGCAGATAGCATATTGTCTAACATCAATACATCTCCTTCTTGCCAAGAAAAGACAACAGTTTCTTGTTGATAGATTTCACGAATTTCATCTAATACAGAAGCTTCAATTGGAGAGCCATCACCATAATAAGCATTGCGGGGAATGTTTTCTTCTTCCATCATTGAAAGCAATGTTTGGTGAACTTCTGAATTTAAACTGGAGACATGGAACAAATGAGCTTGGTTAAACCACACTGTTTCACCTGTTTTAGGATGTGTGGCAACGGCTTGGCAGACTTGACGAGTCCTTAAATGATTACCATTTTTCCACTCGAAGTCAATGCCAACCTTCTGGCAGTACTGTTCTAATTCTAATTTATTTTTTGTCTGAAAAACATCCTCCCATGAAAGATCTAATTTGTCAACATAATTTCGCACATACAGCACCTTATTTTTGATGAATTTATCTTTAATCTTGGGGTCGATGCGTTGAAAAACTCTTCGACTATCTGCAATCGGTGTTTCTCCTCCCTGTTGAGCTGATTTTAGGCAGCAAAACCAGATTTTCATGGGCCAGCTTAAAGAGTAAGCCATCTCATTATGTAAAGGAATCGATTGAGTGGCTGGATATTCAGTTGAAGTATAGATTTTACCGCTAACCTGACTGCGCGGGGTTGAACGATAAGAATAGTCTAGCAACTTTCCAGAAATAGTTTGGATAAATTGCTCCAATTGAGCGACTTCTGTAATGTCAAAGTTCCGGAACAAAATACCGCCATGCTGCAACAGCCAAGTCTCGATCACATCTCGATTGCTGGCTACCCAAGTGACCAAATTAATGCCTTCAACGGTGGGTTGAATCACTAAAGGCAGTGGCTGTTCGGGCTGAAACAATGTGACCTTAACTAGGTCGGTTGGCGATACTTTGACGGCTTGGCGTCTAGTTGTTTTGAATTTCATGATCTTAGAGTTCAGGAGTCAGGAGTGATGTTGACCTTTGACTTTTAACGTTTAGTTGGATTTCGTCGGATGTTTCCAAGTTTTTTACGGCGTGCTTTTTTGAACTCTTGTTCTTGGATAAGCTGCTGCTGCTTTTCGGCATTTTCCAAGACTTCCACTAGCGAATTAATCTGAATGTCGGGCTGTTTAATCACCGTATCGAGCAACGTTTCGTACAATCGAACCATACGAGCGATCGCTGATGCTTCAAACAAATCGGTTTTATACTCGAAGAAACCTGTTAAACCTTCAGGTGTCTCTGTTAAATCAAGCTTTAGATCGTACCGTGCTACCTCAGTTTCTACTTCTATAAGGTTGAGCGTTAGACCTGGAAGTTCTACAGTTGGCATGGGAGCATTCTGGAGAACAAACCAGACTTGAAACAGGGGATTGTGTCCGAGATGACGCTCTGGCTGTAACTCTGCCATGAGCTTCTCGAAGGGTAAATCTTGATGGGCGTAAGCTCCCAAAGCGACTTCCCGCACCCGCCTTAAAACATCCCGAAAACTGGGATTACCCGATAAATCAGTACGTAAGACAAGAGTATTCACAAAAAATCCAATCAGTTTCTCCGTTTCGCGTCGGTTGCGATTGGCGATGGGTGAACCAACGGCAATATCTTCTTGCTTACTGTAGCGGTAGAGTAAGGTTTTGAATGCCGCTAATAGAGTCATAAACAGGGTGACACCTGCCCGCTGACTGAGTTTTTTGAGTGCTTCTGTTAAGGCTGAGGACAAGGCAAAGCGATGCTTTTTCCCGGTAGAGGATGGGGTGGAAGAGCTAGTGCGATCGCTAGAGAATGTCAGTACGGGCGGGATTGTTCCCAGTTGTCGCTTCCAGTAAGTTAGCTGAGTTTCTAATACTTCCCTTTGCAACCACTGTCGCTGCCAGACGGCGAAATCTGCATATTGTATGGGTAGCTCTGGCAATGGGGAGAGTTGCCCTTGAGAGAAGGCATTGTACAGGGTTGCCAGTTCTCGGAAAAACACTCCAGCAGACCAGCCATCTGTAACAATGTGATGGACATTTAACACCAGTAAATGTTCCTGCGGATTGAGTTGCAACAACATCCATCGCAGCAATGGGCTTTGAGTTAAGTCGAAGGGTTGTTGGCTCCACTGCGTAACTAACTGTTGAACTTTTTGCGCTCGCTCAGCCTCTGACAACTCCTCTAGATTTATCACAGGCAGCTTCATGGTTAGGGATGGAGCAATCACCTGAACGGCTTGCCCATCAACGACACAGAAAGTTGTGCGTAAAGCTTCGTGGCGACGCACGATTTCGTTTAAAGTTTGTTCTAGCGCTGCCACATTCAGGGAACCAACGAAGTGTAAAGCCCCTGGCATGGTATAGGCTAAACTACCTGGCTGTAGTTGCTCCAACAACCACAGTCTTTCTTGTGAAAATGACAGAGGTAGCTTGCCGTTTCGAGAAATGCGATTGATAGGAGGAGCATTTTGTCCTGCTTCGGACTTAAGCGTCTCTTGGATAGCGGTAGCTAACCCAGCGACTGTCGGCTCCTCAAACAAGCGACGCAGAGGCAGTTCTACCTCAAAGCAATTCTCTAATCGAGAAATCAATTGGGTAGCTAACAGGGAATGTCCGCCCAACTCAAAGAAATTATCGTAAATCCCAACTGGCTCGACACCGAGAATTTGCACCCACATTCCCACAACCGCTTCCTCGACTGGGTTGCGTGGTGGCACAAAAGTTCTTTGCCCATAATCATTACCAACATCAGGTGCAGGAAGATCACGGCGATTAACCTTACCATTCGGTGTCAAGGGAAGTGTTTCTAATCGGACAAAGGCGGACGGTATCATATAGTGAGGTAGCTTTTGTGCAAAGAACTGACGTAGTTCGTGAGTTAAATCGGCTGAAGGGACTTGAACGACTATATAGGCAGCTAAGTACTGATTATCCGGTTCATCCTCCCGGACGATCGCAACCGCTTGTGCCACAGCCGGATGTTGACTCAATACCGCTTCAATCTCTCCGAGTTCAATGCGAAAGCCGCGTAATTTCACCTGATAATCGGTTCGCCCCAGGTACTCAAGGGTGCCATCACTGCGGTAACGAGCCAAGTCTCCAGTTTTATAGAGCCTTCCGCCAACAGGATGAAGGATAAACCTTTGCGTCGTCAGTTCAGGACGGTTGAGGTATCCTCGTGCTACTCCAGCACCACCGATATATAGTTCACCCGGAACCCCAATCGGTACGGGTTGCCCAAACGAGTCGAGTAAATAAATGGTTGTGTTGGCAATGGGGCGTCCAATCGGTACTAAAGATTTCTCCAGTTGAGTCGCCTCTAGCTGGTAAGCGGTTGACCAAATGGTGGTTTCTGTCGGGCCGTACAAGTTCCATACCGCAGCACCTCTTACCAGTAACTGTGCTGCCAAGTCACGGGGTAAAGCTTCGCCACCACAGAGAATTTTCAACTCCTGACTGCCTTGCCACCCTGCTGCCAGTAACATCCGCCATGTGGCTGGGGTTGCTTGCATTACAGTGGCACCTGATGCTGTCAGAGATTGGATCAGCTTTTTCCCATCCGTAGCAGTTTCTCGGCTAGCGAGTACAACACGCGCACCCGTAATCAGGGGTAAATACAGTTCTAGGGCGGCAATATCAAAGGATATGGTCGTAATTGCCAGAAGAATGTCAGATGCGGTTAATCCTGGCTGCCGTGCCATTGAGGTTAAGAAGTTGACGACAGCACCATGAGGAATTTGTACTCCTTTGGGGAGTCCTGTAGAGCCTGAGGTGTAGATGAGGTAAGCCAGATTCTTTGGTGTGGCGCAATGAACGGGGTTATCTACACTGTTTTGGCGAATCGTTTCCCAATCTGTATCTAAGCAGAGAACCTGTGCTTGATGCTGGGGTAGGTTGGCAAGCAACGGCTGTTGCGTCAACACAATCGCCACCTGGGAGTCGGATAACATAAACGCTAGGCGCTCTTGGGGATAGGCTGGATCTAAGGGGACATAGGCTCCACCCGCTTTGAGAATGCCCAAGAGTCCAACTATCATTTCTAGCGATCGCTCTACGTAGATGCCCACCAATTCCTCTGGCCTCACACCAAGCTGTTGTAGGTGGTGTGCTAGTTGATTGGCTCGCTGATTCAGCTCTTGATAGGTTAATTGTTGACCTGCAAACACCACTGCCACAGCATCGGGGGTGCGCTCCACCTGAGCCTCAAATAGCGCATGAATACATAGGTTGAGAGGATAGTCAGTCTGGGTATTGTTCCACTCGCAAAGCAGCGTATTGTACTCCGCTTCAGGCAAAAGCGGTAACTCATAAAGATGGTGATCGGGATCGGTGACAAGCCCACAGAGCAATGTCTGCAAATGTCCTGCCATTCGGGCGATCGTACCTGCCTCGAATAAGTCAGTACTGTACTCGAAGGTGCCAATCAGCCCAGAATCGGTTTCTTCTATGTACAAAGTCAAATCAAACATTGCCGTAGTTCTGTCGCTCTCTACAGCACTCAAAGTCAAACCCGACAACCTTATCTCTGACTTGGGTGTATTCTGAAGCACAAACATAACCTGGAACAGTGGATTGTAACTGAGGTTCCGCTGCGGCTGTAGTTCCTCAACCAGCTTCTCAAAAGGCAAATCTTGGTGAGCATAGGCTCCCAAAGCCACTTCGCGTATCCGACTCAACAACTCTCGGAAAGAGGGATTGCCAGATAAATCAGTCCGTAGCACCAGGGTATTGACAAAAAAGCCGATGAGTCCTTCGAGTTCGGCTCGGTTGCGGTTGGCGACGGGGGAACCCACCACAATATCCTCGCTTCCCGTGTAGCGGTATAGCAGAGTCTTGAACGCTGCCAGCAGGGTCATAAACAGTGTGCTTCCTTCTTGCTGGCTTAAGGATTTGAGGGCAATAGATTGCTCTTGGGAAAGTACAAACGTATAGGTGGCACCCTGGAAGGTTTGAACGGCGGGTCGCGGGTAGTCAGTAGGTAACTCTATTACTGTCGGTGCGCCCTCAAGGTGTTGCCGCCAGTAAGCAAGCTGAGCCGCCAACACCTCTCCCTGTAGCCACTGCCGTTGCCAAGCTGCGAAGTCTACGTACTGAATTGGTAGTTCAGGGAGGGGTGAGGATTGCTGATGACAAAAGGCTTGATACAGTACAGACAATTCCTGTACGAGTACATCAATCGACCAACCATCAGAGGCAATATGGTGCATGGTGAATAAGGCGATATGCTCCTGTTCACCGAGGCGAAGTAATTTGACCCGAAGCATGAGGTCGGTTTTCAGGTCAAAAGGTTGTTGCGCTTCTGCTCTAATCAGTTCTTGGACTTTCGTTTCTTGTTGGGCAGTTGGTAACTCACTGAGGTCGAGTACGGGCAAGGGTAGTGTGGTTACTGATGAGATGACGGGTTCAGGTTGCTCGTCTACAGTCTTGATATGAGTTCGCAAGACTTCATGGCGACGGAGAATTTCGTTGAGACTCTGTGCTAAGGCGGCTTGATTGAGCTGTCCCTGTAAACGCACAGCCGCAGCCATGTTGTAAAAGGTATTGTGGACTTCTAACTGGGACAGGAACCATAACCGTTGTTGTGCAAAGGATAGGGTTAATTTGCCATCCCTGGAAATGCGCTGAATGGGGGGGGCATCCAACCCTAACCCAGCCTGATTGGCGCGTTCAATGTCTTTGGCTAATCCAGCAACTGTCGGTTCCTCAAACAATCGACGCAGAGGCAGTTCTACCTCAAAGACTTGCCGCACCTGGGAAATAACACGAGTAGCAAGAAGGGAGTGTCCACCTAACTCGAAGAAATTGTCGTGAATGCCTACTGTTTCAACGCCCAGAACCTCTGCCCAAATCCCAGCTAGCATTTCTTCAACAGGGGTAGAAGGCGCAACAAATGTGCTTTCACGCTGAAGTTGTTTCAGATCAGGTGCAGGCAAAGCACGACGATCTACCTTACCACTAGGAGCGATCGGCAAACTCTCCAACACGACAAAAGCTGAGGGCAGCATATGCTGGGGCAACCGTTCTTTCAGGAAGTTACGCAGTTGTGGCATCAGTTCGCTGCTGATTGCTGAGGTGTTATGTAGCGATCGAGTTTCCAAGTGCAACACTACATAAGCGACTAAACGCTTGTTACCAGGACTATCTTCCCTAACGACAACGACATTTTCTCCTACCGCTGAATGCTGACTGAGTAACGCCTCAATTTCTCCCAGTTCAATGCGGAAACCACGAATTTTTACTTGGTCATCAATCCGCCCTAAAAACTCAATAGTTCCATCAGGTAACCACCTTCCCAAGTCTCCAGTTTTGTAAATTAAGTCCCTGTTCGTTCCTGGTAACGGTTTAGCCGTACTTGGAAACGGGTTGGGAACAAAGCTGAGATTAGTTTTCTCTTCATTTTTCCAATACCCCTCACCCACTCCATATCCTGAGACACAAATCTCTCCCGGAACTCCTATTGGGACTAAGTTCATCTGAGAGTCAAGGATATAAAGATTTAAATTAGCTAAAGGCTTACCAATGGGTACTGTTCGTTGGTTTTCCGGTAAAGGCTTTTCAATGATGAACTGAGTAATATCATCAGCCGCTTCAGTAGGCCCGTAAGCATTAACGACCTTAATTGACGGATACAAATGCAGACACTGATTGACCAGAGCTACCGACGCCGATTCTCCCGTCACCATGATCCACTTCAGATCAGGTAATAATCTTTCTTGAGGAGATAAACGGGAAGCATAATTTAATAGAGCGGTAAGAACGACGGGCACTAATTCTATAATCGTGAGTTTCTCTTGTTTAAGAACTTGGAATAACTTTTCTGGATTAGAAACCGTCTCTGTATCTACGACAACTGTCTTTCCACCAATTAAAAGCGATGCCAAAAATTGCCAAACTGAAATATCCGATGAAGCTGGAGCGCTTTGCAAAAAACTATACTCTTCAGTAAATTCGAGAGCATCAAACTCGGCATAGATATGATTAATTGCACCACCATGTTTAATAATGGCACCTTTGGGGAATCCAGTTGAACCAGATGTATAAATCATGTAAGCAGGGTCAACCCCCCGATTGTTCAAACCTAGATTCTCATCCGGAAGGTTATCAAAATCGTGTGGGTCAAATATAGTAATTTCAGAAAGCGTTTCACTCTCTCCTAAATTAGGTTGAGTATCTAAACTTATTAGGTATTTTAATTGAGAGCAATATTCAATTAAATTGATGATCGTTTTTAATAGATAAGAATTTGTT
>JGI12109J20283_10487406_pt1 | contig 26927 bp, 19 predicted proteins | sample ElkSlonscriptome_12_FD_20283 | JGI IMG/M metagenome (IMG submission 20283)
ATCCAGGAGGAGTTCCACCCCGGCGGCCTTCAGGGTGTGGATGACCTCGTCGATGCTGGCGCCCTCGTAGCCGAGGGTGTGGATGGGTTGCATGGAGGTGCCGAGGCTGGGTGGCTGGTGATGCCGTGAGCATAGACCAGCAGGGGCGAGTGGGGTATGACGTTGCTTACTCTTTCGCCCCCGCCCCGCTGAGCCGGGACGCCTCGCTGGCCGGCGCGTAGGTCCGGTGGGCCAGCGCCTCCAGCCGCCGCCGGACCTCTGCATCCACCGGCTGGGGCCGGGCGTGGGGTGCCCGACAGCCCGCGACATCCACACCCACCACAATGCGCACCTGCGCCACCATGGCGGCCAGCAGTGCCGTGCCTGCCCCGGCGAGCGCCAGCCCCTGGCTTGCATCCACCGTGAATCGCACGTCGTCCCATTCCAGTGTCACCGCCAGTCCGGTACCCAGCGCCACGCTTCCCGCCTGGGGCGCCAGCAACAGCGGATGGCAGGTGGGTCCGAGGGTGATCACCCCACCCGCGCGGTACGTTTCCGCCCGGTCCGTCAGGGTGGCGCCGGCAATCAGCGGACAGAGGTTTTCGCCCCTGGCCCGCCACACCCCGTCCAGCGCCATGGGCGCCAGATCCCCATAGGCCACCTCGCAATGTCGCTCCAGCAGGTCCGCCAGCACCGCCGGCCCCGGCAGGCCATGGACGGCCAGCCAGCGCGCGGCCTTACCGGCCTCCTCGGCCAGCCCCCAGTGCATTCCCGCGCCCCGGGCGGCCTTACGGCAGAGGCTCTCGATCTCGTTCAGGGAGTAGTACACGCTGTCTCCTCCGGTGGGTAGATCCAGTCCTCGGCGCTGTCGGCGTCCAGTTCTGCGGGAAACGGCGCCCCCTGGTACATGACGATCTGCACCCAGCGATCCGAGCGCGGGTCGAAGCGGGTGGCACCGAAGAACGACAGCTTGCAGCGCAGGATATCGATGGGCAGCAGATCCTCGCCGATGGTGTTGTCGCGGATCTCGGCGTAGGGGTGGCGCACCGCCATCTGCAGCCGGCGCACCATGTGGCGGTGCTGGGGATGATCCAGCAGAAACCCGGCCACGCTGTCCTGTGGCCAGCTCACCACCAGATCCCGGTGCATCCGCGCCGCGTCGCGGCCCGGGGCCAGGGGCTGCTCGTAGGGTTCCAGCGCCTCCTCGCCGAAGCGCGGACCCAGGCGCGGCTCCAGCTTCTCCTCGGAGACATACCAGACATGCTGGCAGGCTGAAGGATCGTCGAAGTCGATCTCCAGCGCCCAGTCGTAAATGGCCTCCAGATGGGCGCGGGCCTCGTCCACCGTCATGGCGCCGTCGATGCGAAAGGTCCTTGGCTCGTCGGCGCTCATGCAATCGGCCAGCCCGTCCACCAGATGCGGGTAGGGTTCCAGCAGCAGCGATACCAGTTGCTCCTGGCCCTCCACCGAGAGGTTGTCCTCCGCCCAGCGGTAGAGCCGATCCCAGGGCCGGGATCCCGCCAGTCCGGTGCCGTCCAGATGGGCCACGAGTTGCGCCAGATCCTCCCGGAGCGCCTCCACCCGCACCAGTTGCAGGGGATGCCCGGTGGACCATTCGGCGGCATTGACCATGGCCCGGCGCAGCAGGCTGTGGAACCGGTCCCGCTCGGCGGGTTCCGCCGTGGGCAGCGCCCGCACCCGGGCCAGCGCGGTCTCCCGGGCCATCATCCAGTTGTTCAGCAGCGTCGGATGGTTGATCAAAAACGGCGCCATGCCGAGCCCGGTGGCGTTGCCGATGCCGAAACGCCGGCGGATCGCCGGCGCCAGCAGCGTGGCGGTGTCCGGCGCCCGCGCCCGGGCCAGGTGCTCCACCATGTCCAGGGAGAACAGCCGGATCAGGTACACCGCCAGCATCTCCGCCCGGAACGGCCCGTCCAGCGCCTCGTGGGTGCCCAGCACCTCCCGGTCGGCGGCGCCGAACTTGCCGGCGCCATACACCGCGGTGGTGCGCATCAGATAACCCACCCTGGCCACCTCATCCGTCTCCGGCTGGCGCCCGGCGGCGAGGCTCGCCACCACGTGCTCGAACAGCCGCACCGAGCGGTTGGCCCGGGCCAGCACCAGTTCCGTATCGCTGATCCGCCCGGCTTCCTGGTGGGGCACGTTGTCCGCCAGCCGCTTGATCGTCTCAGTGTCCGGGATGCCGTGGCGCAGGGTGAAGGTGGCGTCCCAGGCGGTGGCGATCACCCGGTCGGAGCGCATCGACGGCGGCAGGTCGTGAGCGAAGCAGACCAGCGAGTAACTGCGGGTGGGGGTGTGGGCGGTGTACACCGCCACTCCCACGCCGCGCCCGTCCACCTCCCAGCGGCTGCGTTCCACCCGCCAGCTCTCGGCGGCCATGCGTCGCAACAGCACCCGCATGAAGGACAGCCGCGACTGGTGGAAGGCGCCCATCCGGGACAGGCGCATGACGGTCTCCGGGGAACGGAGCGGGACTTGCGGGTAAAGGGGTGTCATGGCGGATCTCCGGGAGTCTGGTCGAGCCTGTGGGCCTTATTATTGTAGGGGCGGACCCTGCGGCCCGCCCATTCCGGCGGCGGCTAGCGTTGCCGCCCCAGCGCCAACGTGATGCGCACCGCGTCCCACAGCGACGGCAGCAGCACCAGCGACACCGGCACCGCCGTCACCACGATGAAGGAGTTGTCTCGGCGTGTCGTGCCGGGGTTCAGGCGCGAGGCCCGAACCCCGCCTGGAAAAACCGCAGCCAGTTCTCTCCCATGATTCCGGCCACCTCGTCCTCGGCGAAGCCCACGTCCCGCAGGCCCGATTCGATGTTGGGGAAATCCCGGTTGCCCCGGAACCAGTCCGGCATGGGGGGAAAGCCCGGGTTGCTGGCCGAGCCCTCGCCGTAGTCCACCTGCCTGGTCCAGCGTCCCACCCGCATCCATTCCACCACCGAATCCGGCTGGTCCTGGCAGAGATCCGAGCCGATACCCAGGTGTTCGACGCCCATCAACTCGGCGGCGCGGGCCACCATCTCGCAGAAGCTCGCCAGGGTGCAGGCGGATTTATCCTTCAGGTGGTGGGGATACAGCGAGAAGCCCAGCATCCCGCCGGATTCGGCCAGTGCCCGCAGCACGGTGTCGGATTTGTTGCGCAGCGCCGGCATCCAGAACGCCGGATTGGCGTGGGTGATGGCTATCGGCCGCGTGGAGATATTCATGGCCTCCAGGGTGGAGCGTTCGGCGGAGTGGGACATATCCACCACCAGCCCCACCCGGTTCATCTCCCGGATCACTTCCCGGCCCATGCGGGTGATGCCCGGATCCTCGGCCTCGTAGCAGCCGGTGGCCAGCAGCGACTGGTTGTTGTAGGAAAGCTGCATGAAGCGCGCGCCCAGCGTGTGGAGAATCTCCACCAGTCCGATGTCGTCCTCCATGGGCGAGGGGTTCTGGAAGCCGAAGAAAATCGCCGTGCGGTTACTCTCGCGGGCAATGCGCACGTCGTCGGCGAGGCGGCCATGCATGATCAGATCGGGGTGGCGCTCGAACCGGCGGTTCCACTGCTCCATATTGGCCACGGTCTCGCGGAAGTTCTCGTGATAGGCGATCGTCACGTGGACCGCGTCCACGCCGCCATCTCGCATCTGGCGGAAGATCTTCTCCGACCAGTGGGCGTATTGCAGGCAGTCGATGCGGTAAGGGCGGGGGGTGGTCATGGTGGTTACCTCGCTATGCCTGATCGTTCTCGCTTATCCCGTGGGTTGTTCCCCCCTTTGCAAAAGGGGGGTCAGGGGGGATTTTCTTCCGGGCCGGGGTGCCGACGCCTGAAATCCCCCCCAACCCCCCTTTGAGAAAGGGGGGAGCAAGAGGGTGGGTGACTCATCGCCGCTGCGCTACTCCGGCATCCCGGCGGCGATATAAGCGGTCTTCACCGTGGTGTAGAACTCCACCGCATAGCGCCCCTGCTCGCGCACCCCGTAGGAACTGTCGCCGCGTCCGCCAAACGGCACGTGGTAATCCGTGCCGGCGGTGGGCAGGTTCACCATCACGCAGCCGCTGCGGGCGTTGCGCCGGAAATGGCTGGCGCGGGCCAGCGAGCGGGTGACGATCCCCGAGGTCAGGCCGAAGCGGGTATCGTTCACCGTGGCCAGCGCCTCATCGAAGCTTCCCACCCGGATCACGCAGGCGATGGGCGCGAACATCTCCTCGCGGTTCACCCGCATATCGTTACGGGTGCCCACGAACACCGCCGGGCTCATGTAGTAGCCCTCGGTGTCGCGGGCCACGCGCTCGCCGCCGCACAGCAGCTCCGCGCCTTCCTCGCGGCCCAGCGCCACATAATCCAGATTGGTGCGCAGTTGCGACTCGCTCACCACTGGCCCCATCTGGGCGCCCTCGGCCAGCGCATGGCCCACCCGCATATTCCGGGCGCCTGCCACCAGCCGCTCCACGAAGGCATCGTGGATTCTCTCGTGGACGATCAACCGCGACGAGGCGGTGCATTTCTGGCCGGTGCCGCCGAAGGCGCCGTTCAGGGCCGCCGCCACCGCGATGTCGAGATCGGCGTCGTCCATCACCACCAACGCGTTCTTCGAGCCCATCTCCATCTGCAACCTGGTGAGATTGCCGATGGCGCTCACCGCGATCTGCTTGCCCACCGGCACCGAGCCGGTGAAGGAGATGGCGTCGATCTGCGGGCTCTCCACCAGCCGCTGACCCACCGCCGACCCCGAGCCCATCACCAGATTGAACAGCCCCGGGGGCAGATCCTGGCGGCTGATGATCTCGGTGAGGGCCACCGCGCTGGCGGGCGTGAGGTTGGCCGGCTTCCATAGCACCGCGTTGCCAAAGGCCAGCGCCGGGGCGATCTTCCAGCTGGCGGTGGCGGTGGGGAAATTCCACGGCGAGATGATTGCCACCACCCCCACCGGCTCCCGGCGCACGTCCACCTCCACCCCGGGGCGCACCGAATCGGCGGTGTCGCCCATTTGGCGCAGGCACTCGGCGGCGTAGTAGGTGAAGAACTGCCCGGCCCGGTAGACCTCGCCCACCCCCTCGGCGCGGGGCTTGCCCTCCTCACGGGACAGCAACTCGCCCAGTTCCGCCGAGCGAGCCATCAGTTCCTCGCCGATGGCCATCAACGGCCGGTAGCGCTGCTCCGGCCCGCGCCGCGCCCACTCTCGCTGGGCCTCCCGGGCGGCGGCCAGCGCGGTGTCCAGTTGTTCGGCACTGGCCTGGGCATAGTAACCGATGAGATCGGCGAGATCCGAGGGGTTGCGGTTCTCCACGCTGTGTTCCCCGGGCAGCCACTGGCCGGCGATGTAGTTGTGGTGTTCTGCGCTCATGATGGTCCCCCTGAAATCGTGTGACGGGACGCTTGCCAGCCGTCCCCGATACTGCCAGTATCGGCAGGGATTTAACTTCAATCAATCTCGAAAAAATTGACTGAGTTTCAGAAAAACTGAAATGACCATCAAGCTGGAGATGCTCCGCTGCTTCGTCGCCGTGGCCCGGGATGGCCAGCTATCCAGCGCCAGCGCCAGCCTGCACCGCACCCCCTCGGCGGTGTCCATGACCCTCAAGCAACTGGAGGAGGCGCTGGGGGCGCCGCTGTTCGAATCCGAGCGCAAGAACCGCCTGACGCCGCTGGGGCGCTTCGTGCTGGCTGAGGCCGAGCGGGAGTTGATGCGGTTCCAGCGCAGCATCGACGCCATGCTGGGCTATGCCCGGGCCGAGCAGGGACTGGTACGGCTGGCGGTGGTGCCGTCGGTGGCGATCCATCTGTTGCCCCGGGCGGTGGCGCGTTTCCAGGCCGGGCGGCCCGGGGTGCATCTGGAGATCCGCGACATGGATTCGGCCAGTATCCAGCGGGAACTGCTGCGCGAACGGGTGGATCTGGGGATAGGCTCCGGCGTCGGCACTGATGCCCGGCTGCACCGCGAGCCGCTGTGCAGTGACCACTTCGGATTGGTATGCCATGCCGACCATGCCTGGACCCGGCGCGCCGACCCGCCCCGCTGGGAGGATCTGGCGGAGCAGACCTTCATCGGTAATCGTTTATGCGCGCTGCTGCCGGTGCCGGCGCTGCGGGCAGCAATGGACGGCACCCGGCTGATGGTGCAGAGCACCACCTCGCTGCTGGCCATGGTGCGGGCCGGGCTGGGGGTGACGGTGCTGCCGGCGCTGTCGGTGGGGGAGACCGATCCGGGGGTGCGGTTGCTGGTGCCGGCGGGGGCGCCGCAACGCCGCGAGCTACACCTGATGCGGCTGGCCGGGGTGGCGCCGGGGCCGGCCGGCGAGGCCTTCGGCGCGGTGCTGCGGGCGGTCTGCGAGGAGGGGATGGCAGCGCGGCGGTGAGGCTGGCGCCGAGCCGCCACACCCTCATCCCCAACCCCTTCTCCCGCGAGCGGGAGAAGGGGCTTACTTTTCTCCCCCCTCGCCCGCTCGCGGGAGAGGGGGGCGGGGGGGTGAGGGTCCGGGAAGGTGGCTATGTCAGTTCAACCTGAAATGAAAACGCTCTACACCAGCGCCCGGGGTCGCCGGGGCCGCCAGCCGGCGAAGCGCGAGAGGCGAAAATCCGTGAGATCGAAGTCGGGTTCCTCGCCCGCGATCAGCCCGGCCACGACTTTTCCCACCACCGGTCCGAAGCCGAAGCCGTGGCCGCTCATGCCGGTGGCGATCACCAACCCCGACGGTTTATCCATGGCCTCGATCACCGGCACCATGTCCGGGGTCATGTCGATATAGCCGGCCCAGCTACGCGCCACCCGTACCTCGCCCAGCTCCGGGAAGGTCTCGCGCAGGGCATTCATGGCCTCGCGCTCCCAGCGGGGACTGGGTGCCGGGTCCAGGGTGCGCTGGCGTTGCGGCTGGAATCCCCCCCGCAGGCTCTCCAGGAAGGGCTGGCCCAGATGCAGCGAGAGTTTGCGCCCATGTTCCAGGATATCCGGCAGGAACTGCCAGGACTGGGGGATATCCGAGGCCAGCAGATCGTGATCCCCGCCGCCCCCCGAGGCGATGTTCAGGCTCCCGTCCGGGGCCTGGCGGAAGGCCACCTTCGACCATACCGCCATGCCGGTGAGGGGCCGCACCGGGGTGGTGCGGGTGCAGGTGCCGCGCAGCCAGACCTGGGGAAGCTTCAGCCCCACGGTTTTCAGCAGCGGCCGCGACCACGCCCCGGCGGCGCATACCACGGTGTCGGCGCGCACCGCGCCGACCTCGGTGACGATGCCCTTGATCCGCCCGCCCGCACTGTACAGGGCGTTCACCGCGCAGCCCTCGTGGAACACCGCGCCGAGCTTCTCGGCGGCGCGTCGGAGGGCGGGCGCCACCAGCGGCGGCTCGGCGTGGCCGTCGTTGGGGGTGAGCATCCCGCCCACCGCGTCGGTGTGGATGCCCGGCAGCAGTTGCGGCAACTCCCGGCGCGACACCAGCCGGGTCTGGAGCTGGTACTGGCGGGCCAGCTCCAGCCAGCGCTGGAACTCGGCCATGCGCCGCTCGCTGTAGGCCAGATATAAAATTCCCTCCTGACGCCAGCCGAGGTTCTCCCCCAGTTCCCGCTCCAGACCCTGCCAGATCCGGTTACTCTCCACCATCAGCGGCAGTTCCGCCGGATCCCGGCCCTGCTGGCGCACGAAGCCCCAGGCGCGGCTGGATTGCTCGGCGTTGACGCTGCCCTTCTCGTAGACGGCGCAGGGGATATTGCGGCGGGCGAGGTAATAGGCGGTGGCGCAGCCAATGATGCCGCCGCCGACGATGGCCACGGGGGGAGAGGGTTGTGTCATGTCTGGAGGTTCATGGCTGGAAGAATCCCAGATTCTACCGCGCTCCATGGCCTTTTGCCCGGCCGCCGGTGCCCCATGGAAACCGGGTTGAAGTATCCTTCCGGGATCGGCACCCCGAAAAACCAGAACCAGAAACGAATACCCGTGAAGGCACCCTCCGCCATGTGTAACACCGACCGTGGCCCCACCCGGGTCAGTTTCCTGCAACGTCTGGTGGCCGGCGATGCCGCCAGCTGGCAGGACTTCGACGCCGCCTACAAGCCCTTGCTGCGCCACTGGCTGAGAAACCACGGACTCGGCAGCGCCGATACCGAGGATCTGATCCAGGAGGTGATGCTGTTCGTGGCCGGGAATCTGGGCAATTTCCAGCACAACACCCGCACCGGCGCGTTTCGCAAGTGGCTGCGCAGCGTCACTGTGAACATCGCCCGCAATTTCCTGCGCAAGCGCCAGCGCGAGGCCGACGGACTGGCGGGGCTGTATGCCCTGCTCACGCAACTGGAGGACGCCGACAGCGGCCTCAGCCGCGCCTTCGAGGGTGATTACCGGCGCAACCTGTTGCACCAGTTGCTGCGCCGCTCGGCGCGGGGTTTCAGCGCCGAGACCATGAGCATGTTCCGCCAGCATGTGCTGGAGGGCGCGGACGCGGCGCGGACCGCCGAGGCCCACGGGGTGTCCCGGGCCGCCGTGTACATCGCCAAGTCCCGGGTGCTGGGCCGGCTTCGCGAGGAATGGGCGGAGGACTTCGATCTGGAAAAAGACTGAAAGATCTCGCGCCCTGGCGACATCTCCATGGCAGGTCGTCTCCCACGGGGTCATGCCCGGGCGGCCCGAACCAGTCCCTCAACCATCGGAGAAGCCCATGGAAAACCGTATCCTGCCGGCAAGCCTCGCCCTGTCGCTGCTGTCCACCCCGGCCCTCGCCCAGGTCTCGCCGGAGGTGGCGGCCTACCTCAATCCCAGCCGCCAGTACGAGATCGGGCTGGTCTTCGAGGCTTTCCTGAGTCCCCACCAGGAAGGCGGCGAGGAGGAGGACGCGCCGCCCGGCACGCCGTCGCAGTTTCTCTCCACCGCACCGTCGCGGGATCGCGACGAGCGCGCCGGGGAGGCCGGCCATCGCGGCCACGCCTTGCTACGTTTCACCCGGGATTTAAGCAAGGCCTACGTGGATGTGGTGCTGGAGGCGAACTATGTGGTGGACGCCGACGAGGTGGTGATGTTCCATATCCATTGCGGCAGGCCGGGCATCCTCGGCCCGATCATCATCGACTTCGCTCTGATGACGGATATCTACGAGAACTTTGCCGACGATGGCGTGTTCTCGGTGGAACTGACCAACGCCGATATCGAGGAGAACAACGCCCTCGGTGACGAGGATCTGACGGCGGCCTTCAGCCGGGGTTGCATCATCCCCAGCCCCACCCTGGAGCAGACCCTGGTGCCGGTGAAAACCAACACCATCGCCGGTCTGGCCCGCATCGCCGAGGAAGGCGATCTGTATTTCAATCTGCACACCGCCGGCCAGACCTATCTCGGCGACATGCGCGGGCAGGTGTACCCGGTGGCTCCGGCCTACAAGTCGGCGACGATCGACGAGTAGCGGTCCGCCCATCAGCCGCGTTGTCGGGCGTGACCGGCAACGCGGCCGCGCCCGGAGAGACGCCATGCCCCATCCCCCCGTGGACGAGTTACGCCGCTTCGCCGGTGGTTGGCTGGAGCCCGCGCATATCGAGCGGATTGCCGCCCATCTGGAGACCTGCCCCGGCTGCGTGGATTGCCTGGACGGTCTGGGCGACGCCGACCCGCTGGTGGCGGAGCTACGTCGCTGCGGACCGTTGCCGGAGGAACTGGCGGCAAGCCTGCGCGACGGGCGCATCCAGGGCTACCGGGTGCTGGAGGAACTGGGCCGGGGCGGCATGGGCGTGGTCCACCGGGCCTTCGACGAGCACCTGAAGCGGGACGTGGCGCTGAAGCTCATTGCGGCGGGTCCTTATGCCGACCCCGAGCAGCGCCGCCGGCTGCGCCAGGAGGCCGAGACCATCGCGGCGCTACGCCACCCGGGCATCGTCGAGATATACGAGGTGGGGGAGGCGGCGGGGGTGATGTACATCGCCCTGGAACTCCTTTACCCGGTGGGGTTGACGGTGCTGGGGCGCCGCCACGGGCCGCGCTGGTGCGCGGCGGTGATCCGGCAGGTGGCCGGGAGCCTGGATCACGCCCACCGGGCCGGCTTCGTGCATCGGGATATCAAGCCGGACAATATTCTGCTGGCGCCGGTGGACGATGCCCTGCCGTGGTGGTCGTCGGCGGGCGTGGACGACGCCGTGGTACCGCGCCTGAAGATCACCGATTTCGGCCTGAGCATGTCCCTGGACGGGGATCGGCGCCTGACCCGGGACGGGCTGCTGCTGGGCACCCCGGATTACATGGCGCCGGAGCAGATCCCCGATAGCGGCGAGGCGGTGGGGCCGGCGGCGGATATCCATGCGCTGGGGGCGATTCTCTATGAACTCCTCGGGGGGACGCCGCCGTTCCGGGCCGACAGCGTCGCCGGGCAGATGGCGCGGCTGCGTCACGACCCGCCCGCGCCCCTGCGGTCCGCGCACCCCGGCGTGCCACGGGATTTGGAGACCATCTGCCTCAGGTGTCTGCGCAAGCGGCCCGCGGAGCGCTACGCCTCGGCGCGGGAACTGGCGGCGGACCTGGAGCGGTTCCTGAACGGCGAGCCGATTCATGCCCGCCCGCCGCGTTGGCGGGAACGGCTCGCCGGGGAGATGCGTCGGTTCCCCATGCTGGCCGCCCATCTGAGCGGTTGGACGCTGTTCTATCTGCTGCACCTGTTCGCCATGTGGGTGCTGCGCGAGCCCAGCCACATGGGGGAGAACCATACCCATATCAGCCTGCTGTTCCTCGGCTGGCTGATCACCGTGGTGGTGTTGGAAGCGCTCCATCGACGGCGCCGCTGGCGCCCGCTGGCCGAGTATCTGTACGCCCTGCTGCCCATGGTATTGCTGCAATTCGAGAATCTGCTGGTGGTGGGGCCGGCGTACGGACCGCCGGTGCTACTGATCCCGGCGCTGATGAGCGCGGTGCTGATCCGCCCCCGGGTGGCCATGGCGTGGTTTGCCACCGTGGCGGCCCAGAGCGCCTTCACCGTGTACGCGCTGGTGGCCAACAGCCTGGGGCGCCCGGCCTATTCCACGGAACATATCCTGTTCTTCAATCTGCTGATTTTGCTGATCGGCGCGATGTTGCATCTGTTGCTGCGGCAACGGGGTTTTATCCGCGTCTAGGCGGAATCGTTGCGGTCTCAGGGCGTGGCCGGGGCGGCGCGCTCCCGCGTCGCCACGGGTTGCCCCGTCCCCAGCACCCGTCCGGCCATGGCCATGCCCGACAGGAACGCCCCCTCCACCCGCGAGCCCTGGCACCAGTCGCCGCACACGCCGAGGCCGAGGTCACCGTCCCACAGGCAGCCCACGTTCAGCGACTCCCCGGCCTGGGCGTAGCGCCAGCGGTGGGCCTGGGTCAGCACAGGGTTGCCCGGGGCGCAGCCGGTGACCCGGTAGAGTTCGGCCAGTTGTGCCTGGATCACCGCCTCCGGCTCGTCCTCCAGATGCGCCTCGCTCCAATCGGCGCTGGCGTGCAGCACCCAGTTCTCGCCGCCGTTACGCCCCGGCTTGCTGTTGCTACGGGCGATCCAGGACAGGCTGGAATCGTGGCAGAACAGGCCATCGGCGGGGATGGCCAGTGGCGCCTCGAAACCCGCCAGCACCGTCCAGGTGGGCTGCATCCGCACTCCGGCGGCCTGCGCCCGCAGGGCCGGCGATGCCGACAGGAGGGGTACCGCCTGCTCGGCGGGCAGCGCCAGCAACACCACCTGGAAGGGGCCGAACTCGTCGCTGTCGCCGGCGTGCAGTCGCCACGATCCATTATCCCGGGACAACTCGTGGATACGGGTTTGCAGCACCACCGTCAGGGGTTCGGCCAGATGCTTGCCCAGCGCGCTCATGCCGGGTATTCCCACGTAACGCTTGGGATTGTCGGTCTTCACCGAGATCTCGCTGTCCCGGGCAGTGGCAATCGTGCCCTGCCAGGGCGCCACCAGTCCCTGTTCGCGCCAGGTGCACACGTAGTGCTGGAAGCGGGGATCGCGGGCGGTGAAGTACTGGGCGCCGTGGTCGAACACCCGCTCGCCGTGGCGGCGGGTGGCGGCGCGCCCCGACACGCCCCGGGCCTTGTCGAACACGGTGACTTCAAGTCCATGGTCCGCCAGGCTGCGGGCCGCCATCAATCCGCTGAGGCCGGCACCCACCACCGCCACCCGGGGCGCCGGGTCCAGCGCCGGGCGTTGGGTGAGTGCCCGGTAGCGGGGCATGTCCAGGCGTCGGGCGTGGCTCCGGGTGTCGCGGGGGCGCACCGTGCCGGTGATCGGCTTTGCCGGCGTGAAGGGCCGGTCGAAGGCGCCCAGCGCCCAGAGCAGGCCCCCGTAGGAGTTGGGGTCGTTGCCGTCCAGCGCGTAGCGGTGGTTCAGGTCGATGAGCATCTCCAGCGCCCGCTCCGGCGAGCCGGTCCACTGGAGCACCGCTTTGGCCCAGGTCATGCGCACGTTGTTGTGCAACTCGCCGTGGCTCAGCAGCGAGCGCTGGGCGGCGTCCCAGAGGGCGTCGCCGGTCTGGCCCCGGGCCAGTTGTTCCCAGCTGTAGAGCGCCGGGCGGGAGTCGCTCTGGTGTTGCTTGAGGGTGTTCCGGGCCCAGTCGGGAATGGCCGAAAGGCTCTCCGGGTCGGGGGTGTGGAAGCAGAAGTTGTGGGCCATTTCCCGCCAGGTGAGCATCTCGTCCAGGAATTTCTCGGCGCCCTTGCCGCCCATCTCCTGGGCCTCCCGGGCCAGCCGGAACGGCGATACCATGCCGTGGTGCAGGTAGGGGCTCATGCGCGATACGCCCGTGGCATCGGCGGCGTCGTTACGGCGGTTGGCGTAGTGGCGAAGTCCCTCCCGCTTGAAGTGCTCCCAGCGAACATAGCCCGCCTCCATGCCGCCGGGGGTGTGGGGCACCGGCCCCACCGCGTGGTCGATGGCGCAGCCGGCCACCAGTTCGGCGATGGGGGTGTCCAGATCGGTGTCGGTGAAGCCGGGATCGCCGTGGAAGCCCTCCACCCGGGGCGGTGCCGGCCAGTCGGTGAGCAGGCGTTGCCGGAACTCGTCGGCGGTGCGCTCGCGGAACCGGAAGGCCCGGTCGTAACGCTTCTCCAGGGACTGCATGGGCACGATGCAGCAGCTGTCCAGCGCCCACACCGGCACGTCCACCTGCCGCGCCAGGCGCTCGCTCCAGGCGGGGAAGGGCGGGGCCGGATAGTCCTCGGCCACCACCAGCGCCGCCCGTCGGGCCAGCCCGGTGAGCGGAGTGGGTTCGGCGGGGTCGCGGCCCAGCCAGAACACATGGGGGATGCTGCGCTGGTGCAGGATCCGCCGTAGGCTCCGGGCGCCCGCCAGGATGAAGGTGTGGTGGCGGTCCGAGTTGAAGCGGTGGGGGCCGCCGAGACCCTGGTAGACCAGCACCGGCAGGCGTAGCGCCTCGGCCGCATGCAGGGCGGTATCCAGGGCCGGGTTATGATGGTCCCGGGCGGCGTGGTGACACCAGTAAAGGACGAATTCGCCATCGACGGCGGGGGCGAGGTCGTTCAGCGGGCGGCAGCGTTCGCGTAGATGGTCGGGCAGGTTGATCGGGGGGGGCACGGCGTTCTCCTGACGGTTTCTGTACAGAACTATATCTACAAAACTTCTACATGTCTCCCGCCATGGACCCGTAACAGCCCATCGGGTTCGCCGGATCGCGGGTTGTTCGGTAGGATTGCGGGACCAGCTCAGGAACCGTTGATCCGACCGTGGACCCCATCAAGAACGACAGCAAGACCGAGCGCAGCCGGGCGATGCGCGACGCCCGCAAGCGCGACACCGCCGCCCGCGCCGCCTGGCTGTACTATATCGCCGGCAACACCCAGGAGGAGATCGCCCGCCGGCTGGCCATCTCCCGGCCCGCCGTGCAGCGCCTGATCGCGCTGGCCACCGGCGAGGGGTTGATCAAGATGCGCCTGGATCACCCCATCAGCGCCTGCATGGAACTGGCCGCTGAACTCCAGACGCGCTTCGAGCTGTCCTTCTGTCAGGTGGTGCCCGCCGACCCGGATCATCCCGATCTGGTGAAGGGACTGGCGGTGTGCGCCGCCGAGTGGCTGGAGAATTACCTGGTGCGGGAACAGCCGGTGACCCTGGCGCTGGGTACCGGGCGGGCCATGCGCGCGGCGGTGGACGAGGTCAGCACCATGCAGCGTCCCCAGCACCGCATCGTCTCGCTGGTGGGTAACATGGCGCTGGACGGCTCGGCCAGTCCCTACGAGGTGGTGATGCGGCTGGCCGATCGGGTGGGGGCGCAGCGCTTTCCCATGGCCGCGCCGGTGATCGCCAGCGATCCTGGGGATAGGAACACGCTGCTGGAGCATCCCTTCATCCGCCGCATCCGGGAACTGGTGGCCGGCGCCGATGCCGCCTTCGTGGGGGTGGGGCATCTACAGGCCGACGGGCCGCTGCACACCGATGGTTTTATCAACGCCGAGGAACTGGCCGATCTGCAGGCCCACGGCGCGGTGGGGGATATCCTCGGCTGGGCCTTCGACCGGGACGGACGGGTGATTGCCGATTCGGTGAACCTGCGGGTGGTGGGGGTGCCATTGGCGGAGTTGCGCCGCCGGCCGCTGATCGGTGTGGTGGGCGGGCCGAAGAAGATCCTGCCGCTGGCCGCCGCCCTGCGCGGGCGGCTGCTGTGGGGATTGATCACCGATGAGCTCACCGCCGGGGCGGTGCTGGGCGACGCCTGAATCTGTTCCGGTAGGCCCGCCAGCTAGTGGAGCTTCAGGCTTGAAGTTACTCATTCGAGGTGCAACGCCTGAAATCCCCACGGACTCCTGTAGGGTGGATTACGGTGCTGTCGCACCGTGCCACCCTAACCCACCATTCAGGAACGAAGGCAGCATGGTAGAAGATGCCACTGAGCCCCGTTGAAACTTGCGACGTTGGTGGTTTCTTCCCGGATGGTGGGTTTTGGTCCTGGCGGGCCTGCACCCACCCTACAAGATCGGTGGGGCTTTCAGGCGTTGCGCCTCGAACGAGTAACTTCAAGCCTGAAGTTTCACTAGCTGGCCATACATCGAGTGGTCATACATAGCCACCATCAACCAAAGGTAATTCCATGACCGACCGACCCATTTTTCTCCAGGAAGCGAGCCTGCGCCGCCTACCGAATACCATCTCGGTGCCGGACTACAACCGCGCCCGGCTGGCCCCGGCGATTGTCCATCTGGGCGTGGGCGGCTTCCACCGGGCCCATCAGGCGGTGTACGTGGACGATCTGTGCCGCCAGCGGGTGCGCGACTGGGGTATCGTCGGCGCCGGGCTGATGCCCGCCGACGGGGCCATGCGCGAGGCGCTGGCGGCACAGGATTATCTCTACACCCTGCTGGAGAAGAGCGCCAACGCCGCCAGCGTCCGGGTGATCGGCAGCCTTATGGACTTCGTTCACGCCAGCGGTGATCCCCAGCCGTTGATCCGCCGACTGGCCGAACCCACCACCCGCATCGTCTCCCTCACCATCACCGAGGGGGGCTACTGCGTGGACCCGGACAGCGGCGGGCTGAATCTCGCCGAGCCCACGGTGCGCCACGATCTGGAACATCCCCAGATGCCGCGTGGTGTGTACGGGATCCTCGCCACCGCCCTGTCCCGGCGACGGAGCGCGGGGCGCCCGCCGTTCACGGTGATGTCCTGCGACAACCTCCAGGGCAACGGCGATCTGATCCGGCGCCTGCTCATGGAATTCGCCGGCCAGTGCGACGAGGCGCTGGCGCAATGGCTGGAGCGCGAGGGCGCTTTCCCCAACAGCATGGTGGACCGCATCACCCCGGTGACCGGCGATGCCGACCGGGCGTTTCTCACCGAGCAGTTCCATATCCAGGACCGCTGGCCGGTGGTGGCCGAGCCGTTCCGGCAATGGGTGCTGGAGGATCGCTTCAGCGCCGGGCGCCCGGACTGGGCGCGGGTGGGGGTGTTGCTCACCGACGATGTGGCGCCCTACGAGACCATGAAACTGCGCCTGCTCAACGCCGGTCACTCGGCGCTGGCCTATGCCGGCGCGCTGGCGGGTTTGCAGCGGGTGGACGAGGTGATGGCGGACGGGCTGTTCCACGATTATCTGCGCGATCTCATGGATCTGGAGGTCACGCCGCTGCTGCCCCCGGTGCCGGGGGTGGATCTGGACGACTACAAGGCGACGCTGCGCACCCGCTTTGCCAACCCAGCGGTGGGGGATCGACTCTCGCGGCTGTGCCAGGCCGGTTCGGCGAAGTTGCCGGTGTTCGTGCTGCCCTCGATTGTCGAGCAGCGCCAGCGGGGCGGTCCCCACGATCGGCTGCTACTGGTGCTGGCCTGCTGGTGCCGGTATCTCACGGGGCGGGACGAGGCCGGCCGGGAACTACCCATCGACGACCCGCTGGCCGCCGAACTCGCCGCCCGGGCCGGGCAGGCGCGCCAGGATCCGGCGGCGTTCTTCCAGTTACCGGCGGTGTTCCCGGCGCCGCTCCGTGAGGACGCCGCGCTGCACCGGCGCTTCGGCGAGTTGCTGCACGGGCTCTACGAGCGCGGCGTGCGGTCACTGCTGGCGGATCTGGGGGGCGCTGTATGACCGAGGCGGCCCGCCGTCCGGGACTGGTCATCTTCGACTGCGACGGGGTGCTGGTGGACAGCGAGCCGCTGAGCTTCGATTGTCTGCTGGCGGCGCTCCACGAACAGGGCTGGGAACTCCACCGGGAGGAGGCCATGCAGCGTTTTCTCGGCAAGAGCGTGGGCTTCGTGCGGGACAGCCTCGCCGAGCGGCTGGGGCGATCGCCACCGGAGGATTTCGTGGCGCGGCTGCAACGGCGCACCCTGGACACCTTCGCCGCCAGCCTCCAGCCCATGCCGGGTATCCAGGCCCTGCTGGGGCATCTGGCCATTCCCCGGTGCGTGGCCTCCTCGTCCATGCCGGAGCGGATCCGGCTGTCCTTGCAGGTCACCGGCCTGCTGGGTTACTTCGAGCCGCATCTGTACAGCGCCGCCGAGGTGGGGCGGGGCAAGCCGGCGCCGGATCTGTTCCTGCATGCCGCCCGGCAAATGGGCGCGGCGCCGGCGGATTGCCTGGTGGTGGAGGATAGCCTGTCCGGCATTCAGGCGGCGCGGGCCGCCGGTATGGCGGTGGTGGGTTTCACCGGCGGCAGCCACCTGGAACACGGGGCGGCGGTGGCGTGGATGGGCGAGGCCGGTGCCCGGGCGGTGGCGGCGGATATGGGCGAGTTGCTGGCGCTGGTGACTCAGACGGCCTGATCCGGATCGCCCACCAGGATCTCGTTGGCCATCACCACCCGGTTGCGCCCGCCGCGCTTGGCCCGGTACAGGGCCTGGTCGGCGATCCGCAGCAACTCGTCGGCGCCACTGGCGTGATGGGGAAAACCCGCCACCCCGATGGACACCGTGACATGGTCCAGGCGGTGGGGCGGATGCCCCACCGCCAGCGCCGCGACCGCCCGGCGCAGGGTCTCGGCACGTTCCCGGGCGGTGGTGGCGGGGGTGCGGGGCAGCACCACCACGAATTCCTCGCCGCCGCTGCGGCAGGCAATATCCTCGCTGCGGATGTTCTCCCCCAGCAGCCGTGCCAGCGCCACCAGCACCGCATCCCCCGTGGGGTGACCGAAATGGTCGTTGATACCCTTGAAATGATCCAGGTCCAGAATCAACACGCTCACCGGCGCGTTATCGCGCTCGGCGCGGCGTAGTTCCCGGTGCAGTTGATCGTCCAGAAATCGCCGGTTATAGAGCCCGGTGAGGGCGTCATGGATGGACTGGCGGTGCAGTTCCTCCCGCAGCCGGCAGTTGTAGAGCGCCATAGCGATGAGATCGGCGGTGGTGTGGGCCAGCGCCTGGTCGAACCGGGAGCCGGCAAACCGCAGCCGCAGGACGCCCAGCAGTTCCTGCTGATGGTACAGGGGTAAACACACGCAGGTGTTGCCGTCCAGTGTGCTGCTACAGGCGGGCACGCCGATGGGGGTGGGTGTGGTCCGGGGCAGCAGGGACTGGCAACCCGGCATCGGCCCGATAGCGCCGGGAAAGCGCCCGTCGCCCCAGGCCACCACCGCCGCGTCACCGGCTTGACGGGCGCCCATGAACCGGATCTGGCCGCTGTCGGCGCCGCACAACGGCGGCAGGTGCTGGCCGATACTGTCCAGCAGCGCGGTCTCGGTGGCGGCCTGTTGCAGCACCAGAGCAAAGGCGTTGAGCGCCTCCAAAGTGGTCAACTGGTGTTGCAGATCCCGGTTCTGGGCGGCGATGGTGCTGCGGGCCTGGTAGAGTTCCAGATGGGTCTGCACCCGGGCCAGCAGTTCCTCGCGCTGGAAGGGCTTGGTGATATAGTCCACCGCCCCCACCGCGAAGCCCCGGGTGAGATCCTCCAGCGCGGTGCGCCCGGTGAGAAAGATCACCGGGATCTGCGCGGTGCGGGCATCGGCCTTGAGGCGCTTGCAGACCCCATAGCCGTCCAGGCCCGGCATGTTGATATCCAGCAGGATCAGATCGGCACGGTGATTGGCCAGTTGCGCCAGCGCTTCCTCGCCGCTGGTGGCGAACGCGAGATCCCAGGCATCGGTGCTGAGTAGATTGGCCAGTACCTCGAGATTTTCCTCGACGTCGTCGACCAGGAGGATTTCGGGTAGGGAGGCTTCTAACATGATGGCACCGTCTGTGGAACATTATAAAATTGCATGACCCCGGGTAAGGCATGCCATGGTTCGCCGTCCGGTAGCGCGGTTCGATAATAAATCCAGATATGACTGAAATATCCAGCGTTTTCCGGCGCTGGTTGACATGTAAAACAAATTAATTGTATTGACAAAAGCTTAGTATTGTTACGGGATTTTAACAATGGTCGATGGCGGTTCCAGGCGGGTTTTCTACAAATCGGCACAAATTGTCATCCCGGTGATCCGCACAAGACTGCTGTGCCGTTCCCCGGAGAACCGTCCGGGGTTCGCCTCATAGTCCCGGAAATTTCCGGGGCCATGTTTCGAGCGCGAACCATTGGTTTTATAGTGACCGGAGGTTCATGCTCCGAAGCTCACCTGTGCGGTTCCCATGCGCAACTTCTCCCCCGATACCGAACTCAGCCCCGAGGCACTCCAGGCGGCCCTTACGCATTGCGAGACCGAGCCCTTTCTGAGCCCGGGCAGCATCCAACCCCACGGTTTTCTGCTGAGCCTGGCGCCGGACAACGGATGTATCCTGCAAGCCAGCGTCAACTGCGGACCATGGCTGGGAATGGCGCCGGAGACCTTGCCGGGCCGTCGCCTGGAAAGCCTCCCCGGGGGCGAGGCACTGGCCGCGTTACGCCAGCGGGCCGGACAGTTCGCCAGCGGACGGGCCTGCGAGGCGCTGACCCTCACGGTGGACGGCGAGCCGCGTCCCTACTGGGCCTCGCTGCATCGCTGCGACGGGGCGCAGGTGCTGGAACTGGAGCCACGCGTGCTAGAGGCATCCATGCTGGCGGCGCTACCCGCCGAGAGCCGCGAGGTGCTGGACGAGCTGGAGGCCACCGACACCTTCCAGGCCACCGCCGACCTTCTGGTGCGGCGGCTGCGCGCCCTCTGTGGCTTCGAGCAGGCGGTGATCTATCGCTTCATCGAGGAGGGCCACGGCACCGTGGTGGCCGAGGACCGGGAGGCCCACATGCCGGCCTACCTGGGCCTGCGTTTCCCCGCCAGCGACGTGCCTTTCCAGGTGCGTGCCCACGCCCGGCGCCAGCGCATCCGCGCGGTGGCCGATCTTTACTGCCAGCCGGTGGCGCTGCTGCCCGGAGTCAATCCCCTCAGCGGCGAGCCGCTGGTGCAGGCCAGCTGCGAGCTTCGCATGCCCCATTACTGGGCGGTGAAGTACTACCGCAACATGGGGGTGCGGGCGGTGCTGGCGCTGTCGCTGGTGGACGGTGAGCGGCTCTGGGGCTATGTCTGCCTGCTGCACCGGACGCCCCGCTATCTGGATCCGCAGCGCCGTCTACAGGCCGAGCAACTGGTGCGCCAGACCGGCGCCTGGCTGGTGTCGCGCCAGACCCACGAGCAGCAGGCCCATTATCAGGGCAAGCGGATGCGACTGGATCGGCTGCTGGTGTCGCTGCTGCGCACCCAGCGGGATGCCTGGGAGGAACCGACGCTGGTGGCCGAGGCCATGGGGTTTCTGGAGGCCGATGGCCTGGCGGTGTGCGTCGACGATATCCATCGCGCTTTCGGCACCTCGCCCCCGGCGGCGCAATGCCGGATGCTGCTGGCGTGGCTGCGCGAACGCCGCGAACCGATCTATCTGTACCACCGCCTGGCCGAGGACTACCCCGGGGCGGCGGCGCTGGACGGGACGGTGGCGGGTCTGGCGGCCATGGCGCTGGACCAGGAAGGGCATAACTGGCTGCTGTGGTTCCGGGTGGCTCAGCGCCACACGGTGGACTGGGCCGGCGAGCCCCGTAAGCAGTTCCAGGCGGGCGCCGACGGCCAGCCGCTGTTGACCCCGCGGGACTCCTTCCAGCGCTGGAGCGAGACCGTGGAGGGCGCCAGCCGGTTGTTCAGCGATGCCGACCGGGCGCTTCTCGAGGATCTGCACCGGAGGTTGGCCAGCCATCGGCGTCCCGCCGCCGCGCCGTCCACGCCGTTCTGGTCGCCGTCGCTGCGGGAGGACCGGGCACGCCTGGACGAGTTGCTGCGCGCCGTCCACGAGGTGGTCTGGTATCTGGAATTGCCGGCGCTCACCACCAGCTACGTGAGCCCGCCGGTGCTGCGTCTCACGGGCTATCCACCCCAGGCCTTCGTGGATCGCCCGTCCCTATGGCTGGCGGTGATTCACCCGGAGGACCGCGACCGGGTACACCAGCTGTTGACGGGCCTTGGCGCCGGTAGCACCTACCGCACCGAGTACCGCCTGCTGCACCGGGACGGCGATATTCGCTGGGTACAGGAGCGGGGCAAGGTGCTGAGCGACGCCAGCGGGCGGGCGCTTCGCATCGACAGCATCCTCATCGATATCAGCGATCGCCGCCGATTGGAGCAGGAACTCCAGATGAGCAACCGCCTGCTGGAGCGGGCCGGGGAACTGGCCCGGCTGGGGGGCTGGGAGGTGGATCTGGAGACCATGACCCCGCACTGGTCGCCCGGGGTCTATCGGATTCACGAGGTGGCCGAGGGCACCCCGGTGGATCTGGCGCGGGCGCTGGATCATTACCCGGGAGAGGCCCGCCAGATCATGGCCGGCGCCGTGCAACGGGCGGTGGAGCACGGCGAGCGCTTCGATTTGCAACTGCCCTTCGTCACCGCCCGTGGCAACCGGCTCTGGGTGCGGACCATCGGCGAGCCCGAGTGCCATGGAGGCTGCACCCGGCGTCTCTACGGGGTGTTGCAGGACATCACCGAACAGCGCCGCAACGAGGAGGCGCTGCAGGCGGCGCGTGTGGAGGCCGAACGGGCCAGCCGGGCCAAGAGCCGTTTTCTGGCCAACATGAGCCACGAGATTCGCACTCCCATGAACGCCATCGTCGGTTTCTCCGAGATTCTCGCCCGGGAACTGGCCGACCAGCCCCGCTATCGCTCGTACCTGAACGGTCTCGGCAGCGGTGCCCGCAACCTTTTGCAACTGCTGAACGATATCCTGGATTTCTCCCGCATTGAGGCCGAGCAACTGGAACTGCGCCCGTCGGCCACCGATCTGCCGGAACTGCTGGCGGAGGTGCGTCATCTGTTCGAGCTGGCGGCCCGCCAGAAAGGGCTATCGTTGCGCCTGGACTACCACACGCCGCTGCCGGCGGTGGTCTCGGTGGATGCCCTGCGGCTGCGCCAGATCCTGGTGAACCTGATGGGTAACGCGGTGAAATTCACCCGGTCGGGCGGGGTCGCCTTGCTGGTCCGGGCGCAACCCCACGGCGCCGAGCCGGGCCGGGTGGATCTGCACCTCACCGTCAGCGATACCGGCCCCGGCATTGAGCCGGCCATGCAGGAACGGATCTTCGAGGTATTCCAGCAGGGCGAGGGTTCGGAAATCCACCAGAGTGGCGGCTCGGGGCTGGGGCTGTCCATCACCCGGCGGCTGGTGGAACTGCTGGGGGGCAGTCTGGATCTCGACAGCGCCCCCGGTCAGGGAGCGCGCTTCAGCGTGCATCTGCCGGGGCTGGCGGTGCTGGCGGATCAGCCGTCGATGGCCGGGGCGGAGGACACCGCCATCCGCTTTGCCCCCGCCACCGTGATGGTGGCCGATGACGCGGTCTCCCACCGCGAGGTGCTGCGGGCCTATCTGGCGGATCAGCCGCTGACCCTGTTGGAGGCCGACGATGGCGAGCGACTGCTGGCCCTGCTGGCCGAATACCGGCCGGCGCTGATCCTGCTGGATCTGCGGATGCCGCGGCTGGATGGCTTCGGCGTGCTGGCGCGCTTGCGGGCCGAGCCCGACTGGCGGGATATCCCGGTGGTGGTGCTGAGCGCCTCGGCCGCCAGCGAGACCGATGGCAAGACCCTGGCCGGCTGCGCCGGGTTCCTGCAAAAGCCCTTCGGCATCCGCGAACTGTTCGCGTTGCTGGGGCGCTTTCTGCCCACCGAGGCCAGTGCTCGGCTGCCCGCCGCCGCAGACCCCGGCCCCGCCTTGCCAGGCGGTGAACTGGCGCCGGCGCTGCGGGCGTTGCTGGTGGCCGAGTGGCTGCCCCGCTTCCAGGCATTACGCGCCCATCGCACCCTGGGACGCATCGGCGAGTTCGCCCGGGAGCTGCGGGCGCTGGCCGAACAGTGGCAGGCAACGCCGCTGATCGATTATGCCGATGCCCTGCTGGCCGACGTGGAGGCGCGCCGGGTGGTGCAACTGGGACGCTTGCTGGATGCGTTTCCGGTGCTGCTGGGGGAGACCGGGGAATCGGACGCCGCCGGGTGAACCGTTGGGAAGATAACCTCACCGACGGGGTTTCGCCGGCATGGTCAAACCGGCGATAATGCCTGGTGCCGGCAGCCCTCGTTCTTGGAAGCCCAGATACCGTGACCAGTAAACAGCAGGAGCGCCCCCCGATCAGACGGTTTCTCATCGGTCGGTCCCGGGAAAAATGCCAGATCGTCATCGATGACCCGCAACGCACCGTGTCCTCGGTGCATGCCGAGCTGTTCCGGGACGGCATGGGCCGCTGGTATCTGCTGGACCGCAAGAGCCGTAACGGCACCTTCATCCACCGGGGCGAGAACTGGGAGCGCTTCAAGCAGGGCTTCGTGGAGCCCGGTCAGAAGATCGCCTTTTGCCAGATCGTGCGGGATGTGGACTGGTTGATCGAGCAGACCCGGAAACCCATTCCGGTGGTGGATAAGCCGGCGCCAGCGCCGGCGCCGGAGAAGCCGACCGTGCACGAGGACAAGGGGCGACTTCAAGAGGTCGAGGAGGTCACCGATCCCATCCCGGACGATGAACCGGCCACCCGCCGGGTGGAACGCTTCGTCTACGAGCGTCGCCCGGACGGGACCATCGTCAAAGTGCCGGTGTCCGGCGATAAAAAATCATGATCGCCACCGATACCGAGACCGTCGGCCAGCGCCTGCGCCAGGCCCTCGCCGGCCTGCTGCTGGGTCTGGTGGTGCTGCTGGTCCTGTACCTGCCGCTGCGCTACCTGGCCATCCCGGCGGCGAGTTTCATCGGCGAGTTGCTGCTCGGCGCCGATCCCCGGGATAAATCCATCTGGCCGTTTCCCTTCACCATCCAGGCGCTGATGTGGGTGGTGTTCGTGTTCGGGTTGCTGGAGTTGCGTCGACGCCATCGTTCCAGCAACCGTGAGGGCGAACTGCTGGAGGCAAACCTGCTACCCGAGGACGAGCGCACCATTCTGGTGGCCGACGACCTCGGGCCGCTGTACTCACGGATGCGCACCGAACTGGGCGATATGGCCGATACTTTCCTGTTCCGGCTGGTGCAGCGCATCGTCTTCCAGTTCCAGTCCAGCCGCAGCATCGACCAGGCCAGTACCCTGCTGAACTCCAGTCTGGAACTGTTCAACCACGAGGTGGATCTGCGCTACGGACTGGTGCGTTACCTGGCCTGGCTGCTGCCGACCCTGGGCTTCATGGGCACCGTGGTGGGCATCGCGCTGGCGCTGGCCTACGCCGGGCAGGCCGATGCCCAGGATCCCACCCTGCTGGCGGAGGTGAGCGCGCGGCTGGCGGTGGCCTTCAACACCACCCTGCTGGCGCTGTTGCTGTCGGCGGTGCTGGTGTTCCTCCAGCACCTGATCCAGACCCACGAGGAGCGGGTGCTGAACCGCATCGGCCAGTACACCCTGGACAACCTCATCAACCGCCTGTACGTCTCCGAGGATTGACACCATGCGCCGCCGCAACCGCGAGATCCAGATCTTCAGCGTCTCGGCGCTGGATCTGTTCGCCTCGGCCATGGGAGTGTTCGCGCTGCTGGCGGTGATCCTGTTTCCCTACTATCTCAAGAGCGAGCAGCAGTTCAGCGCCGAGGCCCAGGACGTGCGGGTGCAGAACCAGCAACTGCGCGAGGAGATCGAGAAGCTCATGGAACTCCTCAAGGGCAGCTATCTGGTGGTGGTGCTGCAATGGGACACCTTCGCCCAGGACGTGGACCTGCATGTGGTGGACCCAGCGGGCAACGAGTTCTACTACGAGGAGACCAACCGCGACGGCAGCACCTTCCCCGGCGAGGATGCCTTCCTCACGGTGGATTCCCGGGACGGCCCCGGTGTGGAGGTGTGGCTCAACCCCACCGCCGATGCGGGCGAGTACCGGATTCTGGCCAACCTCTATGATCGGGAACAGAACCCGGAGAACCCGCGACCGCGCTTCAAGGTGTATACCCGCGACGAGATCTTCGAGATCCCCGGCGCGGTGTTGGACCAGCAGCGGGAGAAGGTGGAGATGTTCCGCCTGCGGGTGGACGGCGAGGGCAAAATCACGGTGCTGGACAGCGCCTCCTGAGGTCGGTGGAGCGCCCGACCCGGGGGAGTCGATCATTTTCCGCGGAATAATCCGGTGATACCGTCATGCATGCGATACTACTTTCCACCCTGTTATTGCTGACCCCGTGGCCCTATGGGTCCGAACCCGCAGCCACCGGGAGCCGGGGCGAGGTCGTGGCACGGCCGGTGGCCCTGCGCCGCACTGCCCCCACCGAGCAGGCGTCGGATATGGTGCAGGTGCCGGGTGGCTGCTTCCAGATGGGTAGCCCGGCCCGCGAGCCCAAGCGCCAGACCCACGAAGCCCAGCACGAGGTGTGCGTGGAGACCTTCGCCATCGGCCGCTTCGAGGTCACCTTCGCCGAGTACGACCGTTTCGTGGAGTCCACCGGCTACGATAGCGGGGTCAGCGGCGGCTGGTGGCACCGGCTCATCCACAACGACTGGGGGCGGGAGCAGCGGCCGGTGATCTACGTGAGCTTCTTCGATGCCCTGGCCTATGCCGACTGGCTGTCCCGGGAGACCGGCGAGCGCTACCGGCTGCCCACCGAGGCGGAGTGGGAGTACGCCGCCCGGGCGGGGCTGGAGACGCCCTTCCAGTTCGGCGCCACCATCACCGCCGAGCAGGCCAACATCAACGTCACCGTGCCCTATCTGGATAACGACCCGACGGGGGAGTTTCGCCGCCAGACCCTGCCGGTGGGGCAGTTCAGCCCCAACCCCTGGGGGCTTTACGATGTCCACGGTAACGTGCGGGAGTGGACCTGTTCGCGCTATGTGCCCAGCTACGACGGCGCCGAGCGCCGCTGCGCCGATCCCGACAGCGACGCGCCCCGGGTGGTGCGGGGTGGCGACTGGTATTCCTTTCCCGGCTGGGCGCGCTTCGCCACCCGGCTGGAGAGCGCCCCGGATACCCGCAACAGCCAGACCGGATTCCGGCTGGTGCGCGATACCCGCGGCGGGCGCCTGCCCGGGCAGATGCTCAGAACTCGGTGAAGTGCCGCCAGCTTCGTCCGGGTTCGGCGGCCAGCATGGCCAGCGCCCGGTGGATGAGCGAGTCGCTGGCGTAGGGCGCGCGGGGAGACTGGCGCTGCCCCACGAAGAGTTGCCGACCGCTGGCGGGGTCGCCGTGGTCGGCCCGGAGCCGCTCCTGCTCCAGCCAGGCGTTGAGGTTCTCGCCGAGGAAGTGCTGGAGCAACAGTAGCGGTGCGGGCGGCGGGGCATATAGCAGCGGGCTCGGTGCGGTATGCACCAGGATCGCCCCCGGGCTCAGGCGGGCGGCGCTGGCGGCGTCCACCGGCCAGTGGCGTACCCGGGCATCCAGGTGACCGTCGCCGCGGTGGCGGTAGGGGCACAGTCCCCGCAGCAGGCCCAGGGGATCGGGGGTGAGATACCAACCGAGTTCGGGCTCGTAGTAGCGAAAGCGGTCGTAGTGCAGGCCGGTCTCGGGGTCGTGTTGCACCCCCGGCAGCGCCAGCCACGGCGCCGGTTCGCCCGCGCTCGTGCAGGCGCCGAACCAGCGGTACTCGCCCCGCCAGCAGAGCTGCCCGGCGGCATCGCTGAGGGCCAGTGGGGCGCCCCGATGATCCAGATGACAGCCGTACCAGACCCCGTCCAGCACCATGGCCAGCGGCAGGGCGGTGCCGGGTATGTAGTAGAAATCCCGGCGGGTCTCGCCGTCGTGGTGGCGCAGGCGGGCCTGGATCAGCAGTTCCCCGGCCCAGCGGTAGTGGATCTCGTAATCCGGGCGCTGGTCGGGAAACTGGCAGCGCTTCAGGGTCCGCCGTCCCAGGGGATCGTAGGCGAATTCCAGCCGCTGGTCGGTGGCCTCGGCGGCCAGCAGCAGATCACGATCGTTGTAGTGAAAGCGCCACTGGCGATCGTCGCGGCGCAGTTTCTCCACCCGGCCCCGGGCGTCGTAGCCCAGCCGCAACTGCTGGCCGTGGCCGATCAGCCGCCCGGCCTCGTCGAAGCGCTGGGGGATGCCGTATTGCTGGAGAATCCGCCCGCCTGGGTCGTGGCGAAAGGCGTGGCTGGCGTTACCGTCATCCAGCGCCGACAGGCGTCCCTGGCGATCGTAGCGGTATCGCCAGCGGCGTCCGTCACGGACCAGTTCC
>JGI12109J20283_10576562_pt1 | contig 26912 bp, 37 predicted proteins | sample ElkSlonscriptome_12_FD_20283 | JGI IMG/M metagenome (IMG submission 20283)
CTCCTGCCTCCCTGCCTCCCAATCCGCCTCCGACACGCCAGCCTCATCTCCATCACCGGCTCAATCAGATCAGCGACAGAGGGTCCTGCTGCCTCAAACGACATCGTGGTTGAAAGCTCCCGTGATGGCGATGTCTACAACACCGTTGCCAGTCTTGATTTGGAGAGAACGGTAAGTAAACGTTTCGCCGGTGAAGTTTTCTCCCTGGACACTCTCGCCCGTTACATCCGTTTCGACATTGAGTCCAATTATGGTGTCCGTTTTTCCGGCCTGTCTGAAGTGCAGTTCCAGGGTGAGTTTGCTGCAGCCTGAACCCGGTTCAATGATAATGATGCTGATGGGATTGGCCGTACTGTTAACCATTGGCAGGAAGCAACAGATAAAGCAGATGGCATAAAAATTTTAAATGCCACCACCCTGTAACCGGGCATTTTTCTTACAAAGTCGTTTCACCAAATCATCAACCCTCTAGGTGACCCCAGTACTTGGCTGCCACTACCTCTCTTTCTGTCAGTATTTTTTACAATCAGTGAGTCCGGGGTTTTTATCTTACTGATATTTATAAATATTTATTTTGGTATATAAATTGCAATAAATAATTTGTAAGCAAAATGAATTCTACGTATCTAAAGTTAAAGGGAGTTTAAAGCCATGCGCTTTTCCATAAAGATATTATTACCAGCAGTACTATGCATGACCGCCATATCTTCGCCAGCATTGGCGGGCCTCTTTGTATTTGAAGATTTGTCAGCAAATAACAGCGGACAAGGTTCATTTGGTGGTGACAAACTGGATTCTGTATCAGGTAGCTACAACGACATTACTGAACAATTTACCTGGGATGTTGAATTCAATTCGAATCCAACACCTGTGGATGGATTCTGGCTGGTGGTCAACAATGGACCAAACCCCAAACAATCTAATGTCAATGAACTTGCCATCATGTATGGCGATATGGACACCAATACCCTAACGACCTATGTCTACAATGGACAAAACAGTGCCAGCAGCTGGAACAATCCCGGCATTCACCTGCAGACAGACACCTTCACGTCTGACAGCGATTCTTTAAGCATCGATATCAATGCCACGGCAATCAATGACTGGTCTACCAACCCACTGTATACGGGCATTTCATTTGATGACAACATTGGCATCTGGTTCCATATTTCCACCGGGTCAAATTTCGTCTACGATGGTAATGAGATTGATCAATATAACTTTTCCAGCCAGGGCTGGTATGACAAGGCCAATCTGACCACCACCAGTGTGCCGGAACCCTTCAGTTTTTCTTTACTTTTACTTGGCGTGATTGGACTGTTTGCTAGTCGCAGAAAACGCGGTTTGTAATTCTTGTAAGTCACATTAAAAAAAGGGGCATGATCCTACGATCATGCTCCTTTTTTATTTTTATTCCACATGAATTATTTCAGCTCGAGTTAGGAAGTATTCACGCTATAACCGATCCTGAATTCGATCAAATTCTCCAAACTTCTAGCCATAGTCAAGGTCTACTCAGCTGACAAGCGGCCCAAACCCCTGTAAATCTTCTTCTATTGCGCGAGATATCACCGCGCTCGCCTCACTAATACTGGATTCTGCACAACAAGGCCGAGTAAGACCCTGCCGCCTTCCCTGGCAGCGTCTCTTTGTTCCCATCAGCAATTCATGATTGGTCAAGCAGCCCAAGCTGAGGTTGGTTCCTGGGGTTTTTGAACGGAATCAATCAATGGCTGACCCTTCATCGAACTTCAATTCCCTGATGTAACTCTCCAACAAATTTTTTTGCTGATCATCAAACAGATACCCCAGTTTACTGCGGCGCCACAAGATGTCTTCGGCACAGCGAGCCCACTCTTGCCGACAGAGAAAATCGACCTCTCTCTGATACAGATCGGCACCGAGGTTCACGCCCAGGTCGCCGATATTGGTGGCGCCTCTAAGTAGCTCGAAACAGCGGGTGCCGTAGCTATCAAGCAGGCGCCCAGACAGGTCCGTGCCAAGCCAGTCGTATTGGCTGGTCAGCTCCTGCAGCAGGGTCTCTGAGCTCTCGAAGTCTCCGCCTGGCAGCGCTGCAGTGGCTGTCCAAGGCGCGCCCATGCGGGGAAAGAAGCGCCCGAGCTCCGCCATGACATGCTCCGCGAGAATGCGATAAGTCGTCACCTTACCCCCATAGACCGATAGCAGCGGCATGGGATCGTCGATTAATTCCAGGGCGTAGTCACGGGAAGCCTTGGTTGCCGAATCACTGCTGTCATCGATCAGAGGGCGCACACCAGAGAAAGTGCTGACAATGTCTGAACTCTGCAGGTTTTTGCGGAAATACGAGTTTGTGAGTGAGATCAGATAATCGACCTCGGCCTTAGAAATCCCGACGGCATCCAAATCGCCCGTGAATTCCTCCTCCGTGGTACCTACTAGTGAGTAACGATCCAGATAAGGAATAACGAAGACAATGCGACCGTCCTGGTGTTGCAACAGAAAAGCCTGGTTATGCTCGTAGAGTCGGGGCACGACCAAATGGCTACCTTTAACCAAGCGCAGCTCATGGGTCGGCGGCCGCTGTGTGAGCTTGCCCTCGAGCGCTGACACCCAGGGACCAGAGGCATTAACCAGAACTCTGCATTGCTTCTCGACTACCCTGTTGGCGCTACGGTCCTGCAGAACGACCTTCCAGCCACCACGATCCGGGCGTATCCCTACACACTCCGTTCGGGTCAGAATCTGAGCGCCTTTGACCCTTGCCTGCAGGGCATTGGCCACAACCAGGCGCGAATCATCGACCTGAGCATCCCAGTATTCGAAGCCTTGCCTAATCGATGCATTAAGCGGGCCGTCATCTCCATAACGCACACGCCTGGATTGACTGAAGGCTTTGCGCCTGGCCAGGTGATCGTAAATGAACAGGCCCGCGCGCAGCTTCAGGGCGCTGCGTGAGTGCGAAGTCATCGGTATTTGAAATGGAATCGGCTTGATTAGGTGCGGAGCCGATTGAGTGAGAATTTCTCTTTCCCGCAAAGACTTACGAACCAGACTAAACTGGAAGAACTCGAGATATCGCAATCCACCGTGGATGAGTTTGCTTGACCAGGACGATGTGGCGCTGGCGAGATCGTTTTTTTCGCAAAGCACCACATCCAGACCGCGGCCCGCGGCATCGGCGGCAATCCCGGCACCATTAATGCCTCCGCCTATGATCAGCAGATCGTGAATCTGGTCAGTTTGCTTGGCTTGCATTCACTGGGGGCGCGGCTGGCGGCACTGGGGTCGTGAAACTCTTATTGCTCAATCGGATCAATGCAAAAGGGCTGTGGACGCAGTCTAGCATGCCAGGCTTCAATATTTTGGGACAATCCAGTAGCCTCAAAGGTCGGGTTGGGTCTGAATAGTGAAAACATGCCCAGGTGCTTTTCACTGCGAATGAGAATCACAAGATGAGCGAACTGATACTGGCAATCGACCAGGGTACTACTAGCAGCCGGGCACTGATTTTCAATCGGGCGGGGCAGCAGCTCGGTCTGGGCCAGCGGGAGTTCAAGCAATATTATCCCGCAAACGGCTGGGTTGAACACGACGGAGAAGAAATCTGGGACACGACGCTGTCCAGTTGCCTGGCAGCGATCGACAACGCCGGCATCTCGGCTTCCGACCTTGCCTGTATCGGTATCAGCAATCAGCGCGAGACCACGTTGTTGTGGGATAGGGAAACAGGAACTCCGGTGCACCGTGCAATCGTCTGGCAGGATAGACGAACTAGCAGGTTTTGCGAGCAACTCAAGCAACAGGGCCTCGAACAAAGCGTCCAGGAAAAGACCGGATTGGTCATCGACCCCTATTTCTCGGCGACCAAACTGAAATGGCTGCTGGATAACGTCGATGGCGCCCGTCGACTAGCCGAGCAGGGGCGCCTGGCCTTCGGGACTGTCGACAGCTTTCTACTCTGGAGATTCACCTCAGGAGAGAGTCATGTCACTGATGCGACCAATGCCTCCCGGACCATGTTATTCAATATTCACGAGCAGTGCTGGGACCAGGAACTATTGTCCCGGCTCGAAATCCCCTCCAGCGTTCTACCGGAAATTTATGACAGTGCGGCCGACTTCGGTCATAGCGAAGCCAGTCTTCTCGGTGCGTCGCTGCCAATAACTGGCGTGCTCGGTGATCAGCAGGCAGCGGCATTCGGCCAGTGCTGCTTCTCTGCGGGCATGGCCAAGAGCACCTATGGAACCGGCTGTTTTCTACTACTCAATACGGGAGAGGAACTGGTCAATTCCCAAAATCGCCTCTTGAGCACGGTTGCCTATCGCCTGCAGGGCCGACCCAGATTTGCGGTCGAGGGAAGTATTTTCATGGCTGGAGCGACCATGCAGTGGCTTCGCGACGAGATGGGTTTGATTGAAAAGGCGTCGGACTCAGAGGCCATGGCCAGGGCCACAGCAGAAGATCTTTCGGTTTACCTGGTACCCGCATTCACCGGACTCGGCGCACCCTACTGGGATGCTTCGGCACGGGCCGCCATCTTCGGCATGACCAGAGACACTGGTGCCAGAGAGCTGGTCACCGCGGCGCTCATGGCCGTCTGCTACCAGACGCGAGACCTGGTAGAAGCGATTGTTGCCGATGGTGGCCAGCTGCAGAAACTCCGCGTCGACGGTGGTATGGTGAAAAACGAGTTCCTTCTTCAGAGTCTGGCAGACATCCTTGCTTGCGAGGTCCACAGACCTGTTGTGAGTGAAACTACGGCGCTGGGCGCAGCCTATGTGGCAGGGCTCCAGGCTGGAATATACCAATCACTGTCCCAGATCGAGACTAACTGGCAATTGGATCAAAGCTGGTCGCCAGCACAGCCGGAATCCTGGCGTCAGGCGCGTTACTCCGGCTGGCAGGACGCCGTTCGACGCACTCTAAGTACCGACCAAAGCCAATAGCCAGACAGAGGGATCCGCGAATGCGGCTGCATCTTATCAGACACGGAGAGACCAACTGGAATGCAGAACGGCGCGTTCAGGGGCAGAGTGAATCCAGGCTCAGCGACAACGGAATCGAGCAGGCGCGCGCCCTGGGTGGGCGAATTGGCGCCATTGCTTTCGATGCGGTTTACTGCAGCAGCAGTCGCCGCACGCGTGAGACAGTTCAGAATTGTTTGCCCAGGGACAAATACCGCATCACTTACCAGGACCAGCTACGGGAAATCTTCATGGGTCCATGGGAAGGCCGACTCTATGATGAAATCGCAGGGGCGGAGACAGAATCTTTTCATCATTTCTGGCATGAACCACATAAATTCAGGGTCGACGGGGCGGAGACTTTTCTGGACTTGCAACAACGAGCCCTGGCGGCGATAACCGCTATCGCCGCACAACATCGAAATCGTGAGATCGCCATGGTGAGCCACGGCGCCTTCATCAAGAGCGTGCTTTGTCATGCTGCGGGTCGGCCCATCAGCGAACTCTGGGCACCACCGCCACTGCACAACTGTGCCCATAGCATCATCGAGCTGAATAAAGATGATACCTGGCGCATTCTGCAGGTGGCGGACAAGCCGGTCAGAGCCAACCAGTCGGATCAGGGTTCCTGACTATCCTCACTGGGTTTATGCCGACGACGACTGTGAGCCAGGTGATGGCGCAACCAACGGCGGATCGGAGGAATGTCCGTGGCCAGCAGCGCCAGCCCGAGCGGGATCATCCAGAAACCTAGAATGGGAAGGAATCCCAGCAACCCGAGAAACATCAGCAGCAATCCCAGGAGGCCGCGTATGACCGGCGGCAGATAGCGCTCTCCGCGCTGGAGAGCTAGATAGGCGCTGGCCGTGAGTACCCGGCTTCGCCGCCGGTGCTGTTTACGTTGCAATTGCTTTCTCGGCGTCGGCTTAGTGAGGATGGCTATGACCTGGCGCCGTGCTATCCTTGGCCCGGCATACAATAACCACGATACCACGCGTTTTGTCCGAAAGACTGACCAATCTGATTGTCTTTGCCTGTGTCGTTGCTGCAGTTGTGGCTAGTGCCCAGGCCCTAGGCATCTGGATAAATTCCAACCTCGCCGAGGGACAGACCTGGGAGATCAATAGTCTCATTCACTTCACCCACATTCGCAATCATGGCGGGGTTTTCGGTCTGGCTCAGGGTATGGGGTGGCTGTTCACGCTTCTGAGTCTGGCTTTGCTCGCGGGCGTAACCGCCTACCTGATATTGGGTCCTGCAATTCAGCGCCTGGAGTATATCTGTTTCGGTTTCATTGTCGGTGGGGGATTGAGCAACATACTCGACCGGCTGATCCATGGCAGCGTGATCGATTACATCGACATTCAACATATTCCCTACTGGAATTACGTTTTCAATACGGCTGACGTCATGGTGCATATCGGCATCTGGCCGCTGCTGCTTTACAGTCTCTTCGGTCAGCAACACTCACAAGCCTGAAACTGGGCCAGACAATCTGGATTCAGGAATCCGTTTCCGTACCCACTTCAAACTGCGTCAGGACAGCCTTTTCCCGTGCCGCCGCGTCGCACCAGTCATGCACATCCTTGTGACTCAGCAACTGCTGCTGATATTCAGCTGCGGTGGCGGACAATTGAACGCCATAACTGTGGAAACGCAGCGCCACGGGCGCAAACATGCAGTCCGCCATGGAAAACTGACCAAACAGGAAATCGCCGCTGTTTACAAATCGGCGCCTCGCTTTGACCCAGAGCTGGTCCACGCGGGCGACTTCCTGGCGCAGGTTTGTACTCAATTGCAAACTTCGGCGCGCCCTACAATTCATAGGTAATTCTGAGCGAATCGCGGGAAATCCTGAATGCATCTCGGCACAGTAGGAGCGGCAAAGCGCCCGCGCTTCCCTACCCTTAGGAAGCGCGCGATGGTCGAGATAGACTTCATTCAAGTATTCAATGATCGCTAGAGATTCCCATACTGACAGCTCCTCATCGATAAGCACCGGTACCCGTCCGCTGGGGGAATAGCGCCTGAGCTGCTCTTCATATCCGGCGTCAAATAGATCTATGCGGATTTCTCCGAAGTTCAAGTCGTAATGACGCAGCAATAGCCAGGGACGCAGGGACCAGGATGAATAATTCTTAGAGCCAATGACCAACTGAAGCGGCATGATTAGGGACGCTCTGACCTCTGCAGACAAGCCTCAACGGGAGTCTGTAAGCCCCTGCTACAAGGCGCGACCCGCAGGGAATAGCGGGCTCTATTGCCAAGGGTTGTAACGCAGCAGCAGGGGCTTACAGCCCCAGCCCCTCGGGGCTTCCTGTGTGCACTCCTGACCGCGTTGACATTCCTTGCGGGGTTGTCGCCGGCATGCCGGCGCATTGGCGTCTGGGCAGGCGCGCCGATTGAAAGCCAGAGGCATGTCTTCATTGTTCTGAGCATCCCTGGCGCCGTTGTCGGAGTTGGGGGGAGTGTGGGACTATAGCCCAGCTTGTGATGGCAACCCAGTCACGAGCGGAAATTTGCGCTATGGAGCAGACCCATGTCAATGAGCAGATTCGAGGGCGTCCTGGCACCCGTCATTACTCCCTTCGATGCGTCCCTTCTGCCCGACCTTCCAGCCTATCTTGATCACTGCAGATGGCTTAGTGAGCAGGGAGCCGGGCTTGCCGTTTTTGGCACCAACAGCGAAGCCGCCTCTCTCTCCCTTGCCGAGAAACTGAACCTGCTGGAACAACTGCTGCAGGCAGGCATCGACCCCGGCCTACTCATGCCTGGTACCGGCACTACGGCTCTGCCCGATACCGTGGAGCTGACCGCGGCGGCCACCCGTGTAGGTTGCCGGGGTGTGCTCATGCTGCCCCCCTACTATTTCAAGAATGTCAGCGACGACGGCCTGTTCGCGTATTTTAGCGAAGTCATTAACCGGGTCGCTGACGATCGTCTGCAGATTTATCTTTACCACATCCCCCAGATTACTCAGGTTCCCCTCTCACTGGCTCTGCTGGAGAAGCTGGCGGCCGCCTATCCGAATCACATTGCCGGCATCAAGGACAGTTCGGGTGATCCCGAGTTTTTACGCCAGCTCAACGGGCTGGAGTTGACGGACTTTCGTGTGTTCTGTGGCTCCGAGTCGCTGCTGCTGGAAAATTTGCGCCAGGGCGGGGCCGGCTGCATTTCTGCCACCGCCAATATTAACCCAGCGGCGATCCGGGCACTTTGCCAGCACTGGCAGGATGCAGACGCCGACAGCAGGCAACAGCAACTCAATGGATTGCGAAAACTGTTCCAACGCCTGCCGATGATTCCGGCCCTGAAAACCGCTGTCGGCCGATATCGGAGCAATCCCGGCTGGGAACGACTGCGCCCCCCCTTACTGGGCCTGACTTCGGAACAGCGCCAGGAACTGTTTGCCGGGCTGCTGGATTTGGACTTCCGCATCCCTGTAGACGTTACGTGATCGCAGCCATTTGGCAATAGACAAAGCCTGGGCCATGGGGTAGCCTCTGGATTGCATGATAACGATCAACTGCCCTGAAAATATTTTATTAAGACGTTGATAACAAGAGAGTTTCCTGCTTTTTATTACAAACAGCTTGAAGCCTTGATCATGCTACGAAATTTGATCTCTACTGCAATTTAAGAGGCGAAAAATGACAACAAAAGACTCAGTCTTGAAATGCTTCCGTGTCAGCGCCCTGTTGGGCCTGATCATTGGCTTTCCCGGGGGAGTGCTGGCTCAGCAGGACACCGTCGAATGGTTTACTCTGGGCAATGATTTTGCCCATACCCGCTATTCGCCCGCCACCCAGATCACTGCTGACAATTTCGATGAACTGGAGGTCGCCTGGGAGTGGAGCGGCGCCAGCCTGGGTGCCGTGAGCGGACGTTCTACCCCCAGCTACATCGATGGTGTGCTCTACACGGTCGCCGGCTATCGTCGCCATATCGTGGCGCTCGATCCTTCGACCGGCGAGACTCTGTGGACCTACAGGCTGCCCAACACCGGGCGCTGGGAATATTCCATGCGCGCCGACTACGGCAAGGGCATCGGCTACGCCGAAATCGATGGCCGCGGTGTGGTCTATATGATCACGCCTGGCTTTTTCCTGGTGGCCCTGGATGCCAAGACCGGTGCCCCACTGGATGGCTTCGGTGCACCAGTACCTATCGAAGGCTTTCCCGACTCGGGGGTGGTAGATTTGCTGGCAGACCTCGGTCATCCCTATGACCCCTATGAGGGCATTCCCCTCGAAGTCGGCTATATCACGGCATCCTCGCCACCGATCGTGGTGAATGACACAGTGGTGGTCGGAAACTCTGCCGAACAGGGCTACAACCAGTCGCGCATCGAAAACATTCCTGGTGACATACTCGGCTATGACGCTCGCACCGGTGATTTCAAATGGAAGTTCAATGTCATTCCGCGCCCTGGTGAGTATGGCCACGAGACCTGGGAAAACGATGCCTGGCAATGGACCGGTGATGTGTCTTCCTGGGCACCCATTTCCGCCGACCCGGAAAACGACTTGGTTTATATTCCCACCAACGGTGCCACCATTGATTACTACGGTGGATTTCGACCAGGTGATAACCTCTACGGCACCAGCCTGATTGCCTTGAATGCCAGCAGCGGCGAAAGGGCCTGGCACTTCCAGACGGTCAAACACGACATCTGGAATTACGACAATCCAATGGCGCCCATCCTCCTTGATCTGGATGTGGATGGCCAGCAGGTACCGGCAGTCATGCAGGTAACCAAGCAGAGTTTTGTTTATGCGTTCAACCGATTGACCGGTGAGCCAATCTGGCCCATCGTCGATAGACCCGTGCCCCAGTCCATAGTGCCCGGTGAAGTGTTGTCGCCCACACAGCCATTTCCTACCCGCCCGGCGCCGTTTGACATGCAGGGCGTCTCCGTCGACGATCTGGTCGACTGGACACCGGAACTGCGCCAACAGGCAATTCAGGCCTTTAGCGATTATGAGATGGGGCCGTTGTTCAATCCGCCCATCCACCGCGGCAACGATCTCGGTAAGCGCTCGGCGATGATCTGTCCCGGGGGCGGTGGCGGTGCCAACATCACCGCGCCGGCGGTTGCCGATCCGGAAACCGGTATGCTTTACGTATCCTCACAATCTGCCTGCTCGGCAGTGCAGCTGGTACCCGGCGAAGAAGCTGACCTGCAGTACGAAGAGCCAACTGGCGTTACTTTCGCGCAGTACGCCGATGGCCCCAGCGGCGGTGCCCCGCGCCATCCCGCCGGCATCCCTCTGTACAAACCGCCATACAGCCGCATAACCGCCATCGACATGAACAGCGGCGAGCACGCCTGGATGATCCCATCTGGCGAGACGCCGTCACGTGTAGCGGACAATCCGGCCGTACAGGGTCTGGATATAGGCAACACCGGCTCCGGTAACCTTGTACCGATGACCATAACCCCCACCATGCTCATCTACTCCGATACAGCCACTGATGGTACACCGATGCTTTATGCAGTAGATAAGGCGAGCGGCGCTACTATGGCCGAAATCGAGGTACCGGCGCGCAGTCGCTACGGTATGAGCACCTGGGTCCATAACGGCTATCAGTACATTATTCTGCAAACCGGGCCAACGCTCACTGCGATGGCTCTGCCTGGTGCAGCCGTTACTGGTGGTGGCTACTAAAAAACCCGCCACAAAAAACCCGGCCAATTGGCCGGGTTTTTTTTGTCCTGCATCTGGGGCCGACCGCATGAGCATACTCTGGCTCAACCCAGAAAGGACTCTCAGTAGTCTCAATCCAGGCTTCAGGCGGGCTCTCTAGTCTGCTGCCAAATCTGGTGCGCTGCAGCTACTGCCGCCGCCCCATCAGCGCTTATGCCCTGACTGTTCAATACATCAGCCAGTGCTGACAGACACAGCAGGACGTTTTTCTCGTTACTCGCGTAGCCCATAAGGCCGATACGCCAGATTTTACCTGCCAGCGACCCAAGACCGGCACCAATCTCAAGGCTGTAATCGCTAAGCAGAGAAGACCTGACCGCTGCATCGTCCACCCCCTCCGGAAATCTCACCGAATTAAGCTGCGGCAGTCGATACGCACTCTCCACCACGAAATCAAGCCCCAATGCCCCAGCACCTGCGGCCAATGCAGCGTGATTGTCAGCATGGCGCTGCCAGGATCTCTCCAGCCCCTCCTCCCTGAGGATTATCAGCGCCTCATGCAGAGCATAGAGTGAGTTCACCGGAGCCGTATGGTGATAGGAACGTTTTTGATCAGCACCCCAATAACCCATCACCAAATTCAGATCCAGAAACCAGCTCTGCACGGGATGCTTGCGCCGACGGATTACCTCGACTGCCCGCTCCGAAAAGCTTACCGGTGATAGACCCGGCACGCAGGAAAGACATTTCTGGGTGCCTGAATAGATGGCATCGATCTCCCATTCGTCCACGGGCAGTTCGATGCCGGCCAGTGCGGTGACTGCATCAACGATAGAGAGACAGCCGTTCTTGCGCGCAAGGGCGCAAAGAATCTCGGCGTCGCTGCGGGCCCCGGTCGATGTTTCTGCGTGCACAAAGGCAAGAGCCTTAGCATCTGGGTTCTCAATGAGTGTCGACTCCACTTTATCCACATCGACCGGCTTGCCCCATTCGTCTTCAACCATGACCGCGATCGCACCGCAGCGTTCGACATTTTCTTTCATGCGGCCGCCGAATACCCCATTTTGACAAATGACCACTTTGTCACCTGGCTCGATCAGATTGACAAAAACTGTCTCCATCCCGGCAGAACCCGGTGCAGATACCGGAATGGTCAGTTCATTACTTGTCTGGAATGCATACTGCAACAGCTCCCTGATCTCATCCATCATGCGGATGAATTCGGGGTCCAGATGGCCAATGGTGGGCCGAGAGAGTGCCTCAAGGATACGCGGATTGACGTCGGAAGGGCCGGGGCCCATCAGAGTTCGCTGTGGTGGATGGAATGTTCTGATCATGTTATCCCTGGAATATCGAAGAATGGATTGGTGATATTTTATCAATACAGACAATGCTGTCCCACAATTTCAGGCCCTTTCCTGGCCCTGAAAAGCGGCTCCGAGCAGTTCGCCTTGCAGTTCGGTATCGTGTATTGAATCCCATGGCTTGATGTCTGAAAACAATAAAAAGCTCGAAACACGGGGATGCTCTGAGTAATGCAGGCATCCCTAGCACTTCGCCAGTGCAACTATCTCCGTTGCAGAATATATGGGACAGTAATGCAATACAGAAAAAGAAAAACCCGGCCACTGGGCAGTGACCGGGTATACAGAGCGAAAATCAGTTAAGGATGCTACGGATAATCAATCTTCCGAGCTGTCATACGCGCCATCTTCCATGTCTTCTCGATGTGGTCTGTCCACAAGCTCGACATAGGCCATGGTCGCCTTGTCGCCCGGGCGCTCGCCACACTTAAGTATGCGAATGTAGCCTCCAGGTCGATCAGTATAGCGCGGACCGAGTTCACCGAAGAGCTTGCCAACAACGGCGCGGTTGCGTATCCGATCATAGGCGAGACGGCGATTGGCTACACTGTCCTTCTTGGCCAGAGTAATCAGCGGCTCGGCAACTGACCGCAACTCCTTGGCCTTGACCAGGGTGGTCTTGATGATTTCATGCTCGACCAGTGACGAGGTCATGTTGCGGAACATGGCCGTACGGTGGGAGCTGTTTCTATTTAATTGACGACCGCTGTGTCTGTGACGCATAGCTAAAACCCTTTATCGTTAACTGATTGAACTCAGGCCGCACGGTCGTCGGACTTGAGACTGGACGGAGGCCAGTTTTCCAGTCGCAACCCTAAAGACAGGCCGCGAGTCGCGAGTACGTCTTTAATTTCGGTCAGTGACTTTTTGCCAAGATTTGGAGTCTTCAACAACTCAACTTCAGTACGCTGTATCAGGTCGCCGATATAGTAAATATCCTCTGCCTTAAGGCAGTTGGCGGAGCGCACGGTCAATTCCAGATCATCCACAGGACGCAGCAGGATCGGATCGATTTCGTCATCATTATCCTCAGCCTCGACAACGGCCTCACTCTGGAGGTCAACGAAAACACTCAGCTGGTGCTGCAAGATAGTAGCGGCGCGGCGAATGGCCTCTTCTGGTTCGATCGTGCCGTTGGTCTCAAGGTCAATAATCAGTTTATCCAGATCCGTGCGCTGCTCAACACGCGCGTTCTCGACCGAGTAGGAAACGCGTACCACCGGGCTGTAGGAGGCATCCAATAATAACTTGCCCACTGAGCGCGTCTCTTCGTCGTCCTCGGAGCGTGAATCAGCAGGCGAATATCCCCGTCCCTTGCGAACTGTCAGGCGCATGTTGATTTCGCCGTTAGTATTCAAGTGCGCAATAACATGATCCGGATTAATGATATCCACATCATGATCACTCTCAATGTCGCTTGCAGTGACGGCGCCGGAACCTTTCTTGTTCAGTTTTAAAGTTGCTTCTTCCTTGTTGTTCAATACAACAGAGACGCCCTTGAGATTGAGGAGGATCTCGATCACATCCTCACGCACACCCTCGATGGTGCTGTACTCGTGCACAACGCCATCAATCTCGACTTCTTCCACTGCGCAACCTGGCATTGACGACAGCAGAATGCGTCGCAAAGCATTGCCCAGAGTGTGTCCGAAACCACGCTCCAGTGGCTCGAGCACCACCTTTGAGTGATACTTGTCGACTTCGTCGACCTGAATCACCTGCGGTGTCAAGAAATCAGATAAAGAAATTTGCATGTAATCCACCTTTAGTGTGCTTGGGTCTTTACTTGGAATAAAGTTCGACGATCAGGTTCTCGTTGATCTCTGGCGGCAGGTCTTCTCGTCCCGGTTTGCGCGTGAACTGGCCTTGCAGCTTGCCTTGATCTACGGATACCCAGTCGATAGCACTGCGCTGTGCAGCCAGATCCAGCGCAGATTTAATGCGAAGCTGCTCCTTGGCTTTCTGTCGCACTGCCACCACGTCACCCTCGGCGACTTGATAGGACGCTATATTGACCACCTCACCATTAACGGTAATGGCTTTATGGGACACCAATTGACGGGCCTCCGAGCGGGTTGAACCAAAACCCATGCGGTAGACGACATTATCCAGCCGGCACTCCAGGAGCTGCAGGAGGTTTTCTCCAGTCGCTCCCTTGCGGCGTGCGGCTTCTTTATAGTAGCTGCGAAACTGCTTCTCCAGCACCCCATAGGTGCGACGCACTTTCTGCTTTTCGCGCAGTTGTACGCCGTAATCTGACAGGCGACCACGCCGCTGGCCATGCTGACCTGGAATATTTTCGGTCTTGCATTTGCTGTCAATGGGCCGGACTCCGCTTTTGAGGAACAGATCGGTGCCCTCACGACGGGATAGTTTGCATTTTGGGCCTAAATAGCGGGCCATATCCTATTCTCCTGTTTACACGCGCCGTTTCTTCGGGGGCCGGCAACCGTTGTGCGGAATGGGAGTTACGTCAGTAATGTTGCTTACTTTCAGTCCACAATTATTGAGAGCGCGAACTGCTGATTCACGACCGGGGCCCGGGCCATTGACTCGTACATCAATGCTCTTCAGACCGTAGAGGTCGATAGCACTCTTTCCAGCCTTCTCCGCGGCAACTTGAGCGGCGAACGGCGTGCTCTTGCGCGAGCCCCGGAAGCCAGAGCCGCCGGCGGTAGCCCAGGACAGTGCATTGCCCTGTCGATCGGTTATGGTCACGATCGTGTTATTAAAAGACGCATGAATGAAGGCAATACCGTCGATCACGGCAGTACGGGTTCTCTTCTTGCTCGATGTCTTAGCTGCAGGCTTTGCCATGATTATTTCCTGATTGGTTTACGCGGCCCCTTGCGGGTACGCGCATTGGTCTTGGTTCGCTGGCCGCGGACCGGCAGAGAGCGGCGATGGCGTATACCACGGTTGCAGCCAAGATCCATGAGTCGTTTAATATTCATGGAAATTTCCCGGCGTAAATCACCCTCGGTAGAATGCTTGCCGACCTCTGCGCGCACGCTGTCGAGCTGCTCCGGACTCAGATCACCGGTCTTGGTACTGGGTTCTATACTGGTAGCAGCACAAATCTCCTTCGCCTTTGTCGGCCCGATGCCGAAAACATAGCTTAGGGAGATCACGATGTGCTTGTTGTCTGGTATGTTGACCCCGGCAATACGTGCCATAGATTTACTCCGTTATCTCTCTTCGTCCGCAGACGCGATTCAACCCTGACGCTGCTTGTGTCTTGGTTCAGCGCTGCAAATGACTCTAACCGCCCCGTTGCGTCGGATGACTTTACAGTTACGGCAAACTTTTTTTACTGATGCTCTAACTTTCATGGCTATTCTCCTGACGTCCTAGATGCCCGTGCGACCGTAGTTGCCCAGTTTCGATTTCTTCATCAGGGAGTCGTACTGATGTGACATCAAGTGAGACTGTACCTGCGACCAAAAATCCATAGTCACAACCACCGAGATCAGCAGAGCAGTACCGCCTAGATTGAAGGGCACATTGGCTAGCATCTGCATGAAGTTAGGCAGCAGACAGACCAGCGTGATGTAAACAGCACCGAACATGGTCAGACGGGTGATCACACCATCGATATATTTGGCCGTCTGCTCTCCTGGGCGTATCCCGGGAATGAATGCGCCGGATCGTTTCAGATTTTCTGCGACGTCGCGCGGATTAAAAACCAGCGCAGTATAGAAGAAGCAGAAGAAGATAATCATGGCGCTGAAAATAATGATGTAAAGCGGTTGGCCCGGGCCGATCAGCAGCGCCAAGTCCTGAAGCCACTCTGCCCCCTCCGACTGACCGAACCACTGCCCGAGCGACGCTGGGAAGAGTAAAATACTGCTGGCGAAAATCGCTGGAATGACGCCTGCCATATTGATCTTTAGCGGCAGATGACTGGCCTGGGGCTGCATCATCCGGCGGCCCTGTTGTCGCTTCGCATAATTGACAGTTATCCGTCGTTGGGCGCGCTCGACATAGACAATGATGGCAACCACAGCGACTGCGATCAGCCCCACAACCAGGAGTAGCACACCGCTGATCTGACCTTCATAGGCCTGGGTCAGGGAGGTGCCGACAGCCGCCGGAAAACCGGCCACAATGCCGGCGAAAATCAGCATGGAAATGCCGTTGCCGATGCCTTTTTCAGTGATCTGTTCGCCTAGCCACATAAGAAACATAGCGCCGGTGACCAGCGAAATTATCGCAGTCAGGTTAAATGCCACGCCCGGGTTATAGGCCATGGGTGCAAGCAGTCCGACTGTCATACCAGTTCCCTGCACGGTGGCCAGAAGCAGTGCACCATAGCGCGTGTACTGGGTAATCTTGCGCCGCCCCGACTCGCCTTCTTTCTTCAATTGATCGAGCTGTGGACTGACAGCGGTCAACAGCTGCATGATAATGGAGGCTGAGATGTAGGGCATGATTCCCAGCGCTACAATGCTCATGCGCTCCAGGGCGCCGCCGGAAAACATGTTGAAGAGATCCGCGAAGGTGCCTTCGTTCTGGTTGAAGAACGCCTGTAGCTGCAGCGGGTCAATGCCCGGCACAGGAATATGCGTTCCCACCCTGTAGACAAAAAGGGCGAACAGTAAAAATAACAGCCGCGACTTGAGCTCACCTAGCCCGGCGCCGATATTTTCTGGATTCAAATTTGGTTTGTTAGCCATTTGTCCCGTCAGTCGTGTCTGTTGTCAGTAAATCTGTGAGTCAATAAATCTTCGTTCGGTGAATCTTCTTAACGCGTTCCGGTGTGATCAGTCCTGATCACTGGCCTTGTCAGCCCCGGATTCGACTGCCGGCGCTGCCGGCTCCTTGCTGGCCGCGGCCGGCGCCTCTTCGATAACCTTGCCGCCAGCCGCTTCAATGGCGGAACGGGCGCCCTTACTAACCCTGATTCCCTGCAAAGTCAGCGCCTTGGTCACCTCACCGGCGAGCATCACCTTGACGCGCTTGATGTCGGCGCTGATGATGTCGGCCTTACGCAGGGCTTCCATATCAATAATGTCAGCATCGATGCGGTTCAGCGCGGCGGTGCGCACTTCCGCGGTTTTAAGACCGACGCGAGAAGTGAATCCAAACTTCGGCAGGCGCATTTGCAAAGGCATTTGTCCACCTTCAAACCCTGGTTTGACGGTGCCGCCACTGCGCGCTTTCAGGCCCTTGTGACCGGATCCGCAGGTTTTGCCCCAGCCGCTACCCACACCACGACCCACGCGTTTTCGTGCCTTCGTGCTGCCCGGCGCCGGGCTCAGATCATTCATTTGCATGTTCAGGCCTCACCTTCAACGCTTACCATGTAGTTAACCTTATTGATCATTCCGCGAACTTCCGGGGTGTCCACGAGCTCAACGGTCTGACGCATACGCCTGAGCCCCAGGCCTTGCAGACAAAGCTTGTGCCTGGGCTGCGAACCTATGGGGCTGCGAATTAGCGTAACTCTAACTGTTTTCTCGGCCATCGTTTTTATCCGATCCAAAATCTTAGCTTAATCCCGGGCCGCCAGGGGCGACCAATCATTATCGGGTTTGTACCTGCTTAACTGACCAGTTCCTCGACTGTCTTGCCTCTCTTGGCCGCCACATCTTCCGGTGAACGCATGTCACGCAAGCCCTTGAAGGTCGCCTGGACGACATTGACCGGATTGGTCGAGCCATAGCACTTGGCCAGAACATTCTGCACACCGGCCAACTCGAGAATCGCTCGCATAGCGCCACCGGCGATGACTCCCGTACCCTCCGAGGCCGGTTGCATGTAAACCTTGGAGGCGCCATGTCTCGCCTTGACCGGATACTGCAGCGTATGACCATCGAGACTGACAGAGATCATATTGCGGCGCGCCGACTCCATGGCTTTTTGTATAGCCAGAGGAACTTCACGGGCCTTGCCGCGGCCAAAGCCAACACGGCCATTACCGTCACCCACCGCAGTCAAGGCCGTGAATCCGAAGATTCGGCCACCCTTGACCACTTTGGCCACGCGGTTTACCTGAATCAGCTTTTCCTGCAGACCTTCTTCGTTTTTGTCCGCTTGTTCTCTAAATGCCATAGCTGTTAACCCGTTCTATTTCCCGCTGAGACTTTATATGCCAGCGCGGATTCCTAGATTCAATTCCAATGCGTCAGAATTTCAGACCACCCTCACGGGCACCGTCCGCCAGGGCCTTCACGCGCCCATGATAGGCGTAGCCTGAGCGATCAAAGGCCACTTTTTCAATGCCGGCCGCTTTCGCTCTCTCAGCGATAAGCTTGCCGATCTTGCTGGCAGCCTCAATATTTCCGGTCGCCTCACTGCGCAGGTCTTTCTCAACAGTCGAGGCGCTGGCCAAGACTTGGCTCCCGGACGGCGACGTGATTTGCGCGTAAATGTGGCGTGGAGACCGATATACGCTCAGGCGATTTACTCTCAACTCACTGATTTTAGCCCTGGCCCGTCGTGCGCGGCGCAGACGGGCATCGTTTTTAACGCTCATAATATAAGCCCTATTTCTTCTTCGCTTCTTTTCGATACACGCGTTCATCGCTGTACCGAATGCCTTTGCCCTTGTAGGGCTCGGGTGGACGAAATTTTCGAATCTCTGCGGCGACCTGACCCACCAGTTGCTTATCGGCGCCGGTTATCACGATCTCAGTCTGTGAGGGAGTATCAGCTTGCACACCATCAGGCAACTTGTAGTCGATGGGATGGGAATACCCAACCGTCAGATTAAGAGTTGCCCCGGAAGCCTTGGCACGGTAGCCAACACCCTGTAACTGAAGCTTCTTCTCAAAACCTGTACTGACACCTACCACCATGTTGTTGATCAATGAGCGAAAGGTGCCCGCAAGCGCCATGGCTTCCCGACTGTCATTTCTGGCAGCCACCTTAAGCTCTTCTCCGTCCTGACTCACGCCCACAAGCTTGTGGAGGTCGAGCTTAAGCGACCCCTTGCTACCTTTCACAGAAATTCCGGAATCGGTAAGGGTTGTTTCTACGCCCTTTGGTAAGGCGACCGGGTTATTGGCTACTCTTGACATCGTTCATTCAAACCTGAATAAGTAAATAACTAGAAAACCGTGCAAAGCACCTCACCACCGATTCCGGCGGCTTCTGCCTGTTTGCTGGTCATCAGACCCTTGCTGGTCGTCATAACCGCGATGCCCAGGCCAGCGCGGTTTTTGGGCAGACTATCCTTACCCTTGTAGGAGCGTAAACCAGGGCGACTGACGCGCTTGATTTCCTCGATTACGGGCTTGCCCTGATGATACTTAAGGGTCAAATTTAGCACCGGCTTGCCGTCGGTCTCAGATATTTCATAGCCGCCGATGTAGCCTTCGTCTTCTAGAACCTGGCTCAAGGCGACCTTTAATTTGGACGACGGGCAGCTTATACCTGGCAACTTGGCCATCTGCGCATTACGAATGCGAGTCAGAAAATCAGCGATTGGATCGGTCATACTCATTCTTTTCTCTCCCGCCTACCAACTTGCCTTGGTCAAACCTGGCACATCTCCGCGCATAGCGGCCTCTCGTAATTTGTTGCGGCAAAGACCGAATTTACGATAGACGCCGTGCGGACGACCGGTTAACCGACAGCGGTTTTGCCGTCGCACCGGGCTGGAATCCCGCGGCAGTTTCTGGAGCTTTACTTGAGCGTCCCACTTCACGTCATCGCCAATTTTTGGGTCTCTAAGCAAAGCTTTGAGCTCGGCACGCTTGGCGGCATATTTTTTAACCATTCGCGCCCGCTTTTCTTCTCGGGCAATCATCGAGGCCTTTGCCATGTTTACGACTCCTTGGTGTCTGTTGCAGCAGCGCCTTCGGCGGCTGCTGTCTGTTGCGGCTGCGTGACCCCGCGAAAGGGGAATTTCAATGCCGTCAGCAGAGCACGACCCTCTTCGTCGCTTTCCGCCGTAGTAGTAATCGTGATGTCCAGACCACGCAGCGTATCAATCTTGTCATAATCGATTTCGGGAAAAATGATCTGCTCATTCACGCCCATGGCAAAATTGCCTCGGCCGTCGAATGACTTCGGGCTTAGGCCGCGAAAGTCTCTAATCCGGGGAATCGCGATACCAACCAGTCGCTCCAAAAACTCGTACATACGCTCACCGCGCAAAGTGACCTTGCAGCCAATAGGCCAGCCGTCACGAATCTTGAAGCCGGCAATACTCTTGCGAGCGTTAGTGACAATAGGCTTCTGACCACTGATCTTAGCCATATCACCCGTGGCGTTTTCAAGAATCTTCTTGTCGGCCACCGCTTCACCGAGGCCCATGTTGAGGACGACCTTGGTGATCCGGGGTACACGCATAGGATTGTCGTATCCGAACTGCTGGGTCAGCGCCGGAATAACTTCTGATTTGTAGAACTCTCTTAGCTGTGCCATCTGGCGACCTTCCGAATTAATCTATTTCCTGACCGTTGGACTTAAAAACCCGCTTCTTGAAACCGTCATCCAGAACCTGGATGCCAACGCGATCGGCCTTGCTGGTATCCGGGTTGAAGATGGCCACGTTGGAAATGTGCAACGAGGCTTCCTTTTCGATGATCCCGCCGGGCTGGCCGGCATTGGGATTCGGTTTCGTATGCCGCTTCACCATGTTGACGCCGGATACGATCACTCGATCTTTGCCAACCAATCGCGAGATAGTTCCACGCTTACCCTTGTCCCTTCCGGTGATAACTATCACCTCATCATCACGCTTTAACTTATTCATTAGTAACTATCTCTCTTTCTCAGCTCTTTCGGCGGCGCAAGGCTCAAAGCACCTCAGGCGCCAAGGAAATAATCCGCATGAATTTCTCATTGCGAAGCTCCCGAGTCACCGGGCCGAAGACGCGAGTACCAATTGGCGCTTCCTGGTTATTAAGCAGGATTGCCGCATTGTCATCGAAGCGGATCAGTGAGCCATCGTCACGGCGAACACCTTTCTTAGTGCGTACTACCAGCGCGGTGACAACCTGTCCTTTCTTTACCTTGCCGCGTGGAATCGCTTCCTTAACGGTTACCTTAATGATGTCACCAATACGCGCATAACGGCGATGTGAGCCTCCGAGCACCTTGATGCACATGACTCGACGAGCTCCGCTGTTGTCGGCAACATCTAAATATGACTGCACTTGAATCATCGATCCGCTCCATCCTGCATCATCAACCCCGATGCAGACATTTTAATTCCTTCATTCGCCTATTTTCGACTCAGTCGACTTCAGGCCTAAATCTGCGTGGCGCGCTCATCGATAGACACCAGAGACCAGGATTTGGTCTTGGAGACCGGACGCACTGCTTTGATCGTCACCTCGTCCCCTGGCTGGCATTCATTATTGGCGTCATGCGCGTGCAGCTTGGTAGACCGCTTGATGATCTTGCCATAAAGCGGATGCCTTACCCGGCGCTCTACCAGCACGACGATGGACTTGTCCATTTTGTTGCTGATGACTTTGCCACTGGCTGTTCGAGCCATTTTCTCTAGTGATTCGCTGGACATGACTATGACTCGCTACTCTGTGATTGCTTGCTCTGTTTCTCGATGATGATGGTTTTCACCCGGGCGATGTCGCGCCTGACTTCGCCAACCAAATGAGTCTGGCCCAGCTGGCCAGTGCTCTGCTGCATGCGATGGTTGAACTGATCCTTATACAGATCGCTCAGAGTCGACTTCAGCTCCTCGACTGACTTTTCTCGCAGCTCACTCACTTTCATCACATCACCGTCCGCTTAACAAACGCCGTTTCGAATGGCAGCTTGGAGGAAGCCAGAGTGAAGGCCTCCCGAGCTAGTTCTTCGTCAACACCTTCAATTTCAAACATAATCCGGCCAGGCTGGATCTGGGCGACCCAATATTCGACTGAGCCCTTGCCTTTACCCTGCCGCACTTCCAGCGGCTTTTGCGTGATGGGCTTATCAGGGAACACGCGAATCCAGATTTTCCCGCCGCGCTTGATCTTACGGGTCATGGCGCGACGAGCAGCCTCAATCTGACGTGCGGTCAAACGGCCACGAGTGATCGCCTTCAGTCCGAATTCGCCAAAATCCACTTTACTGCCGCGATGGGCCAGGCCGCGATTGCGACCCTTCATCTGCTTGCGAAATTTCGTTCGTTTAGGTTGTAACACTTGCGTTTACCTCTAGCTGGCCTGTGCCTGTTGCTTAGGCGCTATTGCCTCGTCCAGGTCCAGGATCTCGCCTTTGAAAATCCAGACTTTCACACCAATGATGCCGTAGGTCGTGTTGGCTTCGGAGGTGGCGTAGTCGATATCTGCTCGCAGCGTGTGCAGTGGAACTCGGCCTTCGCGATACCATTCTGTGCGAGCGATTTCCGCCCCACCCAATCGACCACTGACCTGAATTCTGATGCCTTCGGCACCCTGACGCATCGCATTCTGTACTGCCCGTTTCATTGCGCGCCGGAACATGACCCGCCGCTCGAGCTGCTGGGCTACATTGGCTGATACCAGTTGCGCGTCCAGATCGGGTTTACGAATTTCCTCGATATTCACTTGCACCGGAATACCCATTTTCTGCGTGAGTTCACGGCGGAGCTTTTCCACATCTTCACCCTTCTTGCCGATCACGATTCCAGGACGCGCGGTATAAATTGTGATCTTCGCAGTTTTTGCCGGCCGCTCGATGTCGACGCGGGCCACAGAGGCATTGGCCAATTTCTTCTGTATAAACTCGCGTACCTGCAGGTCTGCTACCAGGTTATTCGCATACTCCTCGCCGTCTGCAAACCACACTGAAGTGTGCTTCTTGACGATGCCGAGGCGAATTCCGTTAGGGTTTACTTTCTGACCCATTAGAGTCTCCTAGTTGTCCGCGACAGTGATAGTGATGTGACAGGAACGCTTCAAGATGCGATCGGCGCGACCCTTCGCCCTCGGCATGATGCGTTTCATAGTCATTCCCTCGTCAACGTAGATCGTTGATATCTTCAGTTCATCAACGTCTGCGCCCTCGTTGTGCTCGGCATTGGCAATCGCCGAATTCAGGACTTTCCTGATCACCGCCGCACCCTTCTTTGTGCTGTAAGCAAGCAGCTGAAGGGCCTCTTCCACATCCTTGCCCCGGATCTGATCTGCGACCAGTCTGGCTTTCTGGGCCGACAGGCGCGCGCCTTTAAGTCTTGCTGATACTTCCATCACGAACTCCTAGCGCGCCTTCCTGTCTGCGACGTGGCCCCGGTAAGTGCGGGTCACCGCGAACTCACCCAGCTTGTGGCCAACCATGTCTTCGCTCACAAAAATTGGCACATGTTGACGACCGTTGTGCACGGCAATAGTCAAGCCAATCATGTCCGGTGAGATCATTGATCGACGAGACCAGGTCTTGATGGGCCGCTTGTCATTCTTATCCACGGCAGTCTGCACTTTCTTCATAAGGTGGAGGTCTACAAACGGACCTTTTTTCAGTGAACGTGGCACGAAATTAATCCTCTATCACTTTTTGCCGGAGCGGCTTGATTTTCGGCGGCGGACAATCATGTTGTCCGTGCGCTTGTTGGTTCTGGTCTTGAATCCTTTAGTCTTGACTCCCCAGGGCGACACTGGATGACGACCTCCTGAAGTCCGACCTTCACCACCACCATGGGGGTGGTCTACCGGGTTCATAGCGACACCGCGCACCGTCGGCCGCACACCCCGCCAACGCTTCGCACCAGCCTTACCCAGAGACCTCAGTGCATGCTCGGAGTTGGATACCTCACCCAGGGTAGCGCGACATTCGCTGGGTACACGCCGCATCTCGCCCGAACGCAGGCGCAGGGTTGCGTAGGCACCCTCTTTGGCCACGAGCTGAAGTGAGGTGCCGGCGCTGCGCGCCAGTTGGGCACCCTTGCCCGGCTTCATCTCCACGCAGTGGAGCGTACTGCCGAGAGGAATGTTGCGTAGCGGCAGACAGTTGCCCGCCTTGATGGCCGATCCCTCTCCGGACATCAACTGGTCGCCGGCGGAGATTTTCGCCGGCGCGATAATGTAACGTCGCTCGCCGTCGGCATATTTCAGCAGAGCAATATTGGCGGAGCGGTTGGGATCATATTCCAGTCGCTCGACCGTGGCCACAATGCCATCCTTGTCGCGGCGGAAATCAATGATCCGGTACTTCTGTTTGTGCCCACCGCCCTGGTGACGCCGAGTGATGCGCCCTTTATTGTTACGCCCACCAGACTTGCTCTTGGCTGCGGTGAGCGGCTCATAGGGCGCGCCCTTGTGCAGGTCAGGGTTAACGACCTTTACGACGAAGCGCCGGCCGGGCGAAGTGGGTTTCGATTTTACTACTGGCATCTTCTTTCCCTCTTACCCTTATCCGATATCCGCGAAGTCGATTTCTTGACCAGCGGCCAGCCGCACGTAGGCTTTCTTCCAGTCCGAGCGCTTGCGCATCTTGCCGCGCACCGTACGCTTGCTCTTGCCTTTGACGTTCAGAACCTTCAGATCATCAACGACGACATCGAACAAGGACTCGACGGCCTGTTTGATCTCCGGCTTGCTGGCGTTTTTAGCAACCTTAAAGGTGTATTGATTGTTTTCCTCACCCAGAAGCGTCGACTTCTCCGAGACGTGAGGACCAATAATGATTGTATAGAGTCGATCCGGATTCATGAGAGCATCTCCTCTACCTTTTTCAGGGCCGGCACGGTGATAAGAACTTTCTCGAACCCTATCAGGCTCACCGGATCCAGGCCGGCGGCGTCCAGCACATCTACCTTGCCCAGGTTACGGGCCGCAAGGTAAAGATTCTTGCTAATATCCTCGGCAACGATCAGAACATTGTCGAGATCAAACTCCTTAAGCCTGCTGACCAGATCCTTGGTCTTGTGTGAATCCAGACTGAATTCACCCACTACCACAAGCCGATCCTGGCGGATGAGCTCAGACAGGATGCAACGCATGGCGCCACGGTACATTTTTTTGTTCAGCTTTTTGCTGTGGTCCTGCGGGCGCGCAGCAAAGGCGCGGCCTCCGGATCGCCAGATTGGACTGCGAATCGTGCCGGCACGGGCGCGGCCGGTACCCTTCTGCCGCCAGGGCTTGCGGCCACCGCCCCTGACTTCTGACCGGGTTTTCTGTTTAACAGTACCCTGTCGCGCATCCGCCAGATAGGTAACAACAGTCTGATGCACCAGAGGCTCGTTATATTCCCGGCCGAAGGATTCATCTGGGAGAGAAATGGTTTCGTTGCCGGCTTGGTTACCTGGCAGTGCAAGTGATAGCTCCATGACTTACCTACCTCTTGGCCTTTATTGCGGGTCGCACAATGACGCTGGAACCAGTTGCTCCCGGCAGCGCGCCCTTGATGAGCAAAAGATTGTTGTCAAGATCGACCTGAATGACTTCAAGGCTCTGAGTAGTTTGACGCTCATTACCCATCTGGCCAGCCATCTTCTTGCCCTTAAATACGCGACCTGGTGTCTGGCACTGACCAATAGACCCCGGCGCCCGATGTGAAAGGGAGTTACCGTGAGTGGCATCCTGCATGCGGAAATTATGCCGCTTGACCCCTCCCTGGAAGCCCTTGCCCTTGGTGACTCCGGAAACGTCAACCTTCTGCCCGGCTTCGAAAAGATCCACCTTGATCTCGCCGCCCAACTCCAGGCCCTCGGCGATTTCCTCGATGCGAAATTCCCACAACCCGCTACCGGCTTCGGTCTTCGCCTTCGCGAAGTGACCCGCAAGGGCCTTACCGACGCGGGTAGTTTTCTTGGCACCGGCAGTTACTTGCACGGCATTGTATCCGTCTGTCGCTGCGGTTTTTATTTGTGTAACCCTGTTTGGCTGCACTTCAACGACGGTTACAGGCACGGATTCGCCCTGTTCAGTGAAAACGCGAGTCATCCCGCTCTTTCGACCGACTAATCCTAAAGACATTGTTTATGACCTCTTCGTGCAAGGGGCTAAAACCCGCTTTGGCCGCAGACGCGTTGCACTGAGTTGTTACCGAAGGGTAACGACGAATATTTCAGTGCGCCAAAACTTTTAAATCAACTATTTAAAAGGGTTGCGAGGACCGAATCACTCGCGACCTGGATATGTTTCTGTGATCAGCCCAGGCTGATCTGCACTTCTACTCCGGCTGCCAGGTCCAACTTCATCAGGGCATCGACCGTCTTCTCGGTCGGCTCGACGATATCCAGCAGGCGTTTGTGAGTGCGGATCTCATACTGGTCCCGCGCGTCCTTGTTGACATGCGGTGAAATGAGCACGGTGAATCGTTCTTTATTTGTCGGCAGCGGGATCGGACCTCTAACCTGAGCCCCGGTGCGCTTAGCTGTGTCGACGATTTCCTGAGTAGATTGATCAATCAGCCGATGATCGAAGGCCTTGAGCCGAATCCTGATACGCTGATTTTGCATCTACCGAAATCTCCAAAAACTTCTTAATTATTAGCTATTTAGCGAAAATATTTTTGGCAGCTGTTGTTCAGATGCCAAAAAAAGGATGCGCATTGTAATGTTGCCACCAGGTCAAGTCAAGGTAAACAATAGCCAAGGCCCTCAAAAACAGGCGTTTGCGGCCGATATCATCGACTTCGGGTAAGCGCACCCTCTCACGCGAACAGTGGAGGTACAACTCTTTTCGCGATTGCTCGACTCCCGCAACTATCAAAAAGCCAGCAATCTGAGCAGTCTGCTGGCTTTCCAATCAGTCTCTTAAGAGAACTTATTCGATGATCTTGGCGACGACTCCGGCACCTACGGTTCGACCACCCTCGCGGATGGCGAAGCGCAAGCCCTCATCCATCGCGATAGGAGCAATCAGATCCACAGTCATCTTGATGTTGTCACCCGGCATGACCATCTCGGTTCCCTCCGGCAGCTCAACGTTGCCTGTCACATCCGTCGTGCGGAAGTAAAACTGCGGACGATAGCCCTTAAAAAACGGCGTGTGGCGACCACCCTCGTCCTTGCTCAAAATGTAAACCTCAGCCTCAAACTTCGTGTGCGGAGTGATCGTACCCGGCGCCGCCAG
>JGI12109J20283_10756483_pt1 | contig 26892 bp, 17 predicted proteins | sample ElkSlonscriptome_12_FD_20283 | JGI IMG/M metagenome (IMG submission 20283)
AGCGCCGCGCGAGTCGCATCACAGTGCAATAGCCCGTGCAGATAGCAGCCCAGCACGCGGCCATCGCGGCTGGCGGCCCCGAGCGCGGCCACCGCCACCAGGTCCGCGAGGCCCCCCGGCCAGGGTCGCCCGGCATCGGGTCCCTCGGTTGCGCCCATGTGCATCTCATAGCCCCACGGTCCCTCGCGCAGGGTCTTGGTCGGGCCGATCGTGGTCTCGACGTCGAGCAGCCCCAGCCCGGGCGCGGCGCCCGCCGGCCCCTCGATCCCGTCCGGATCGGCCACCGTCCGCCCCAGCATCTGATATCCGGCGCAGATCCCCAGCACCGCCCCACCGCGCCGCTGATGGGCCATGACATCGACGTCCCAGCCCTGGGCGCGCAGAAACGCCAGATCGGCCACCGTCGCCTTCGATCCCGGCAGGATCAAAAGGTCGAGATCCCCCGGTACCGCCTCGCCCGGCTGGACGAAGGTCACGGCAACGTCGGGCTCGGCGGTCAGGGGATCGACGTCGTCGAAGTTGGCGATGCGCGACAGGCGCAGCACGCCGACCTTCAGCGGCGCGTTCGCCCGTGTCGCCGGCCGTGCCTCCAGCGCCACGGCGTCCTCGGCCGGCAGGTCGCGGGCGCGGTCGAACCACGGCACCACCCCCAGGCAGGGCAGGCCGCCGGTCCGTTCGGCGATGATCGCCGTGGCCGGCGTGAACAACGTCGGGTCGCCCCGGAACTTGTTGATGAGATAGCCGCGCAACAGCGCCCGCTCGTCGTCCGGCAGCAGCGCCCAGGTACCCACCAACGAGGCGATCACGCCGCCCCGATCAATGTCGCCGACCAGCACCACCGGCGTTTGCGTGGCCACGGCGAAGCCCATGTTGGCGATGTCGCCGGCGCGCAGGTTGACCTCGCTGGCGCTGCCGGCGCCCTCGACCACCACCACGTCGGCCTCGGCCCGCAGGCGATCGAAGCTGTCCAGGACCACGTCCATCAACTGCGGTTTCAGGGCCGTGTAGTCCCGCGCCATGGCATTGCCCCACACATGGCCCCGCACCACCACCTGGCTGCCGACGTCGGTCTGCGGTTTCAGCAGCACCGGATTCATGTGCACCGACGGCGGCACCCCGCACGCCCGCGCCTGCAACGCCTGGGCGCGGCCGATCTCGCCACCTTCTTGGGTGACAGCGGCGTTGTTGGACATGTTCTGCGGCTTGAAGGGGCGCACGCGCAGCCCCTGGCGGGTCAGCCAGCGGCATAGCCCGGCGACCAGCAGGGACTTGCCGACGTCCGACCCGGTGCCCTGGAGCATGACAGCGAGGGCCGGGCGGGCGGGCGTTCTCTCGCCTCGTTCTTGGCGGATCACCGCCTGATCCCCCTCACGACACCGCCCCTGTCTCCGATCGCACGGAATACGGTTCAGGCCTTGGGATCGGGAGTGTCGTTCGGCGTTTCCTTTTCTGAACCGACGCTCGTCCCCGTGTCCTGCGCCCGTTCCTCCATCAGTCGGTCCAGCTTGCGCTGCATCTCGGCGAGTTGCGCCTTCATCGCCTGAACATCTGCCTCGGAGCCATTGCGCTCATCAGGCATGGGACTGGTGGTGGCCTTGGGCAGGGTGTTGAAGCCGGGCATCCCTTTGGCCCCCTCGAACGGCGAGAACATCTTCATCGCGCTTTCGAAGAACGCCATGTTCTGCTTGTTCAGGTCCTCAATGTTCTGGACGGGAAACAGGCCGTCGAAGGCATTTTGCATGACCTGGCGCATGTTTTCCTGGTTGCGGGCGAAGGCCTGCATGGAGTGTTCCAGATACTGCGGCACGACGCCGCCCAGCGAATCGCCGTAGAAGCTGATGACATGGCGCAGGAAGCTGATCGGCAGCATGTTCTGGCCGTCCTTGGCTTCCTCCTCGACGATGATCTGCGTCAGCACCGAGCGCGTGATGTCCTCGCCGGTCTTGGCGTCATAGACGACGAAGTCGGTGTGCTCCTTGACCATCTGGCTGAGGAGGTCCAGCGTGACATAGCTGCTCGTGGCCGTGTTATAGAGACGGCGGTTGGCGTATTTCTTGATGATGACCGGGTCGTTCTGATCCCGTTTCGTCCGGCCTGTCGCCGCCTTGTCGGTCATACCGTCCTGTTCCTCCGTAGGGTCTTCGGTTGGCAAGCACGTTCCATGCGTGCAACACTTCTTGCCCGGATGGCGGGCGACCGCTCCACCAGGATATCAGGTGGAAGTTTCGGGACTTGCGCGCCGCATTGCAACAAGATTGTGCACGGCACCACGGGCGCGGGGTGGTGGCCAGCTGGGTGACACGGACCCCAGCCGTGCCTATAGTGGACTCATGACGGATGATCCTCCCGACCTTCAGGCGCTGGCCCGCCGGTATCTGGACCTGTGGCAGGAGCAACTGGGCTCCATGGCGCGGGATCCGGCCGTGTCCGAGGCGCTGGCGCGCTCGTTCTCCCTCATGACCCAGGGGCTGGCGGACGCGATGCGCCCCGCGCGCGACCCGTCCGCGACCACGGCCACCGCGCCCGCCGGGGAGGACCATGCCGGATCAGAGCCTTCCGCCACCGACACCGCCGCGCGACATGCCCCATCCGGGACCCCGTCCGCTGGCGGTTCATCTGGCCACCCAGGGCCTGCTGATGATGACATGGCCGCTCGGGTTGAGCGGCTGGAACAGCGGGTCGCTTTGCTCGAAGCCGCCCTCGGCGGACTGCTCTCCGGCGCCAGCCGACCCCAAGGCTGAGGCCGCGCCGCTCGACGCCCTGCTCGCGGACGTGCGGGCGGCCGGCATCGATCCGGCGACCTTCGGCCGCGCCGTCGATGCCGAGGCGCGGCACCGGCTGGGCGCGTTCCTGGACGGCGTCGAGGGCTATCGCGGCCACGCCTACCGGCGCGAGGGGCTGGATCCGCCGGCGGTCTGGCGCCGAGGCTCCACCGTCTTGCGGGACTTCTCCGAGACGCCAACCGAGCCGGAGCGGCGCGCGCGGGCGCGCGACGGCCCGCCGATTCTGCTGGCGCCGTCGCTGATCAACCGGGGCTATATCCTCAACCTGAGCCGTCAGCGCGGCTTCGCGCCGTACCTGGCGTGGCGCGGTCTGCGTCCGGTACTGGTGGATTGGGGCGCGCCGGGCGAGGCGGAACAGGGCTTCACGCTGAGCGACTATGTGGCACGGCTGGAGGCGGCGCTGGACCACGTGCGCGAGCGCACCGGCCGCAACCCGGTCCTGCTGGGCTACTGCATGGGCGGGCTGTTGGCGCTGGCGCTGGCGCAGCGGCGGCACTCTGATCTCGCCGGTCTGGTTCTGCTGGCAACGCCGTGGGACTTCCATGCCGACCGGGCCGCCGCCCAGGGCCGGCTGGCGACCGCGCTGGCACCGTGGATCGATCCGGTGCTGGCGGTGCACGATGCCCTGCCGGTTGACCTGTTGCAGGCCGCGTTCGCCACCATCGATCCGCCCTCCATCGGGCGCAAGTTCCGGGGCTTCGCCCATCTGAGCCCGCGCGGCGCGGCCGCCCGCCACTTCGTCGCCATGGAGGACTGGCTCAACGACGGCGTACCGCTGGCCGGCGCGGTCGCACAGGAAACCCTGCGCGGCTGGTACGGCGCCAACACGACGGCGCGGGGGGAATGGCGCGTGGATGGCCGGCCGGTGCGACCCGAATCCGTCACCATTCCGGCCTTTGTTGTCGTGCCGCAACGGGATAGGATCGTGCCGGCCGTGTCCGCCCGCGCGCTAGGCCGGGCTCTGCCCCAGGCGACGGTGCGCGAACCGCCCCTCGGTCATGTGGGCATGATCACGGGGCGCCGCGCGGTGGCACAGGTGCACGATCCCCTCGTGCGCTGGGTCTTGCGAATCACCCGGGGAAAGGCCTAGGTGCAAACTACGGTTTTCGAAGCCGTCCCGTCCCTTTATAACCAATGTCCAAGAGTGGCGAGCGTGACCCATCCCAACGCGATCTGCTCCACATCGGCCGGCTCCCACATCACGGGCGCGGCCGGAAATCCGGTGGGTCGCGACGGCGCGCGCCACCAGGGAGGAACCACAGGAGGAGACTGAAGCCATGTCCGATATCGTGATTGCCGGTGCCGCGCGCACGGCCGTGGGCACGTTCAACGGGGCGCTGGCCTCGGTGCACGCGCATGACCTCAGCAAGGTCGTGATCCAGGAAGTCCTGAAACGCGCCAAGGTCGAACCCGGCGAGGTGTCCGAGGTGATCCTGGGTCAGATCCTAACCGGCGACACGGGCCAGAACCCGGCCCGCCAGGCCGCCGTCAACGCCGGCATCCCGGTCGAGGTGACGGCCTACGGCATCAACCAGCTGTGCGGCTCGGGCCTGCGCTCGGTGGCCCTGGGCTATCAGTCCATCCAGCTCGGCGACAGCGAGATCGTCGTCGCCGGCGGCCACGAAAGCATGAGCATGGCGCCGCACCTGGCCCACATGCGCAACGGCACCCGCATGGGGCCGCTGGAACTGAAGGACAGCATGTTGCGCGACGGTCTGTTCGACGCGTTCCACGGCTACCACATGGGCGTGACCGCCGAGAACATCGCTCAGCGCTGGCAGATCACCCGCGACGAACAGGACGAGTTCGCCGCCGGCTCGCAGAACAAGGCCGAGGCGGCCATCAAGGCCGGCCGCTTCAAGGACGAGATCGTCCCCTACGTGATCAAGACCCGCAAGGGTGAGACTGTCGTCGAGACCGACGAGCACCCCAAGGACGGCGTGACCAAGGAAGGCCTAGCCAAGCTGCGCCCGGCTTTCAACAAAGAGGGCACGGTCACGGCCGGCAACGCCAGCGGCATCAACGACGGCGCCGCCGCCGTGGTGCTGATGAAGGACAGCGAGGCCGCCAAGCGCGGGGTGACTCCGCTGGCGCGCATCGTCTCCTGGGCCACCTGCGGCGTCGATCCCGAGATCATGGGCACCGGCCCCATCCCGGCCACCCGCAAGGCGCTGGAGAAGGCCGGCTGGAAACACGAGGACCTGGACCTTGTCGAGGCCAATGAGGCGTTCGCCGCCCAGGCCATCTCGGTCAACAAGGAACTGGGCTGGGATACCAGCAAGGTGAACGTCAACGGCGGCGCCATCGCCCTGGGGCACCCCATCGGCGCGTCGGGCGCGCGGATCCTGACGTCGCTGCTGTACGAAATGCAGAAGCGCGACGCCAAGAAGGGCCTCGCCACCCTGTGCATCGGCGGCGGCATGGGCATCGCCATGTGCGTGGAGCGGTGATTTTGACCCGGTAGTACAGATCAGGGCGGGCTGGGAACGGCCCGCCCTGGCTGCCGAAGCAGGTGGAGTTGAACGCGCCCAACGACATCGACAGAGAACTCAATGAACTCGCAAATATATTGCTATATGCGCGGGCGTTTTTCGACATTTACTGGCACTATGAAAATAGGGAAACACGGAAGAACATTACTGACGTATTGAATGTATACGTCGAGTTTTTTAGATATGACATATATGCCCACCAGATCTCATCGATTGTTTTTCTGAATATGCTTTTCGATACCAGCAAGAGAGCAATTTCAATTAGGAAACTCTCTCAAGAAATCAAGAAAATGGAATGCATTGATCAAGAAGCTTGTTTAAGAATCGATGACCGTCTTGCTTCAATCGAGAGTCCTGTCAAAAAAATAAAGGTCATCCGCGATAAGGCGCTTGCGCACAGAGCAAAAGGAGATATGTATAAGGATGTATTCAGAGAAGCAGGCTTGTCGGCAAATGAGCTTATCAGGGTAATGGATGTAGCCATTGATGTCTTAAATGAGCTTCGGCTTGCGCGAGGACTGACAGATGTGTTGTTTAGGCCGTATACTACGGACACGCTGCGATCCATGATTTCTGACTTGAAGGCATTTAACTCTCCTTGATCGTGGTTTTGCTTCGGTAACGTTTTGGACATACTCTTGCTGGACGAGGGTTGTGGCCCCGTCTGGGACCGTTTTGTGCGGATCGTGCGAAACGATTCGGGGCGGGAGTGCAACTCCCGCCCGACGGATGGCCATTCTTCGTCAAAGGCTTATTGACTTGGCTCCGGTAGAAGCGCGATCTGGTACGACGGGGTCGCGTTGCGGCACAACAAGCTGTGCTCACCGGAGCCAAGTGAACAAGCCGGCTTCGTCATTGCGAGGAGCGGAGCGACGAAGCAATCCAGGGCGACGGGTGTCTTTCTCCGCTCTGGATTGCTTCGCCCTCATCTTGCGATGAGGGCTCGCAATGACGGCGTTTTTTTGAAATGGCTCCTCTTATTATCATCGGCAAGCGAATTGTTTTACGAGTCCCTCTTCTCCGTCCTCTCTACCGGCAAAGGTTAACTATGATCCTGGTTCTCCGGAAGATGCTTGACTCGCCTCCCGCGCGGGCCACTTACGAATGGGACGCAGTCGCGGTCCCGTGCCAATCAAAACAGACGCCGAGGGAGGCCCCACCATGCTCGATGATCCGCGGATTGACCGCCGCGTGCTCCTGAAAGGTCTGGCCGGCGCATCATTCGCCGCCGTGCTGGCCGACCCCATTCTGGCCCGCGCCGCCGCCGAACAGACAGAGACCGTCACCCTGACGCTGCCGTCCGGCCGCACGGTCTCGGCGGCGCTGGCGCTGCCGGAGACCCTGCCGGCGCCGACGGTGATACTGATCCACGAATGGTGGGGCCTGAACGACCAGATCAAGGCCACCGCGCGGGAGTACGCCAACGAGGGCTATGTCGCCCTGGCCATCGACCTGATGGGCGGCTCCGTCGCCACCACGCCGGACGCGGCCCGCGCCCAGACGCAAGCGGTGGACGCCGCCGAGGCCACCGAGACCTGCACCGCCTGGATGGACTGGCTGCGCACGCACGAGCACGGCACGGGCACGCTCGGCACCGTCGGCTGGTGCTTCGGCGGCGGCTGGTCGCTGAACGCGTCGCTGGCGGCGCCGGCCGACGCCACAGTCATCTACTACGGCCGGCTGGCGCAGGACGCCGAGACGCTGAAGGCCCTCTCGGGGCCGGTGCTGGGGCACTTCGGCACCCGCGACCAGCACATCAACGCCGACATGGTGGGCGGTTTCGAACGGGCCATGGCCGCCGCCGGCAAGGCCGACAGCCTGACCGTGCACTGGTACGAGGCCGACCACGCCTTCGCCAATCCGTCCGGCGGGCGCTACGACGAGGAGGACGCCAAGCTGGCCTGGGCGCGCACCCTGGCCTTCTTCGCGCAGCATCTGAAGGGGTAGGCGGTTCTACTCGACCTTTTTCACCGCCGCGAGGAAGGCATAGCCGCCGTACAGGGGCGTCACGGTCACCTCGGCGCGGCCCTCGGCGTGCAGGCCCCACAGGTAGGCCACGAGGTCCGGCCGGTACTGGACATGGAACAGGCCGAGCCACCAGTACAGCACGGCCCGGAACCAGCGCGGCAGGTCGGACTGGTCGCCGAAATCGACGATGTGGATCCGGCCGCCGGGCCGGACCACCTCCAGCGCGTGGTCGACCGACTCGCGCCACGGCGGGATCATCGACAGGCTGTAGGAAAACACGACGTGGTCGAACGGGTCGTCGAGGCCGAAGTCGCGGGCCGGGTCGAAGTCCTGCGCCAGGGCGTGGGCCAGGTGGATCCGCTCGGCCAGCCCGAGCCGCCCCACCTTGCCGCGCGCCGTTTTCAGCATGGCGTCGCTGGCATCGAGCCCGAACAGGCGCGCGCCCGGATAGCGCCGGGCCATCTTGACCAGGTTGCGCGCGGTGCCGCAGCCGACCTCGCACACCGTCTCGCCCTCGGCGGCCTGGAGATCGGCGATCACCCGATCGCGCCCGAAAAGGAAGTACTTCCGCGTCAGGTCATAGATATGCCGCTGCTGCCGGTAGATCCGGTCCATCAGATCATGGGCGTCCATCGGGGGGCCTTCTTGATTTTTTTACAGGAGCGGGGAAGCGGGGGCGCGGGAGCCTCAGTCCCGGCGGGTGTACACGTGGAAGCCGCCGTAGATCGAGGCCCGGTCGCGGCGCGTCATGTCGCGGCAGTGCTCGATGTCATGGTCCCAGACCGACAGCAGGTCGGGCGACAGGCTGTTGGTCAGCGGGCTTTCCGTGCCGGCGGTGCGGAAGATGACGCGCGCGCCGGGCCGCGCCGTGCGCACGATCTGGGCCCACAGCTCGTTGAGCTGGCGGTCGTTCATCCAGTCCTGGGCATCGAGCAGGACATAGCCGTCGAGGCTCTCGGCCGGCTGCTCGGCCAGCCAGTGCGTCATCGAGGCATGGTGGATGTGCACCCGGTCGGACAGGTCGCGCAGGCGCTCGTAGTTTTCGCGGCGCAGGTAACGCGGCACCGCCTTGCGGTAATGCCGGTCATAGCCCCGGCCGAACGCCTGCCAGGCGAAATAGTTCTCCTCGATCGGGAAATCGCAGGCCAGCCGCTCCAGCCGCTGCCGCAGCAGGCCGGGGATGTCGCCGTCGGACGCCACCATCAGCGACTCGAACTGGGCCGGGGGAATGCCCAGGCCGTAGAGCGACACCGGCATTCCGCACATGGCGCGCACCAGCTTTTTCTCGAACAGCGGCGAGATGGTGGCGTCGAACACGGCCTTCTGTTCCTCTGGCGTGCGCACCGCCAGCAGGACACGCGGATTCATGCCGTGCGCGCGGGCAAGGACATGCAGAGAGCCGATGAACCGACCGAGCAGGCCGAACTTGTAGATGTTCTTGGTGAAGTAGTTGATGCGCCGGCCGTGCACCGGTGTCCATGCGGTCCAGTACTTCCGCGTCGCCTCGTCCAGGTGCGGCAGCAGGTACTGGGTGAAGGCGCGGCGGTTGGCCCGCTCGTCGGCGTGGCCGAAAAACCGGAAGTAGGTCTCATGATCCGGGAAGCGTTGCAACGCCGTCAGCTTCAAGTGGCTCAGGGCCACGTGCGCAGGGTTGAGGTCGACGGCGTCGATGCGCGCCGGCCCCTCGGTCAGGTAGTTCAGGATGTTACAGCCGCCCGAACAGATCGTCACGATGCGCTTGTCTGGGGTCAGGTGCAGCGCCTCGAGGTCGATCTCCGGATCCTCCCATATCTGCGGATACACGAAGCCCCGGAACATCAAGGTAAACAGTCGCTCCAGCGCGCCTTTTTTGGAAATCGGCTTGCTGTTGTGGACAGCCGCGTGCAGCAGGGCGTTCTTTTTCATGAGGTCGGAATCCGGATACCATGTGGAAGGCATAACGACAGACACCCGCTGCCGGCGGGCCGGGTCAGCGGGTCGCGCATCCTACTGTCATTTCACTGTCGGCGGAACCAGATTCCGACAGGCCTGTGACAGGCGCGCGCGGATGGCGCGGCCCCCTTGACGAAACCGCCGGTCCGGTCACCCTGGGACGCGGCCCTCGACCGCCCGACGGCCCCCTGACGCTGGAGCATCCTGATGGACTCGCATACGCCCTATTCCCGTCTGAAGGCGCGCTTCGCCCGCCTGAGCCATCTGCAGGACGCCGCCGGGGTGCTGCACTGGGACCAGTCGGCCATGATGCCCGAGGGCGGGGCCGAGGCCCGCGCCAGTCAACTGGCCACGCTGCGGACCCTGGCGCATGACATGCTGACGGCACCCGAGGTGGGGGAGTGGCTGGACGCCGCCGAGCGGGATGAGGCACCCGGGCTGGACGACTGGGACCGAGCCAACCTGCGCGCCATGCGGCGCGAATGGCGGCACGAGGCGGCGCTGGACGCGGACCTGGTGGAGGCCCACTCGCGCGCCTGCTCGACCTGCGAAATGGTCTGGCGCCGCGCCCGCGCCGAGGACGACTTCGCCGCCGTCAAGGGGCCGCTGGCGACGGTGCTCGACCTGACGCGCGAGATCGCCGTCACCAAGTCCGAGGCGTTCCAGTGCTCTCCGTACGATGCCTTGCTGGATGCCTATGAACCGGACGGATCACAGGTGGCCATCGCGGCGGTGTTCGACGACCTCGCCGCCGACCTGCCCGCCATCCTCGACGACGCCCTGGCCGCCCAGGGGCCGGCGCCGACCCCGCCCAAGGGACCGTTCCCCGCCGCCCGCCAAAAGGCGCTCGCCGAACGGCTGATGCAGGCGGTGGGATTCGATTTCGGGCGCGGCCGCCTGGACGAAAGCCTGCATCCCTTCTGCGGCGGCGTGCCCGACGACGTGCGCATCACCACGCGTTACGACGAGTCCGACGCCGCCGGCGCTATCATGGCCGTGCTGCACGAGACCGGCCACGCGCTCTACGAACAGGGCCTGCCGCCGGCGTGGCGCGACCAGCCGGTGGGCCGCGCGCTGGGCATGAGCGTGCACGAAAGCCAGAGCCTGCTGATGGAGATGCAGGCCTGCCGCTCGCGGGCGTTCCTGACCTATGCCGCGCCCGTCATGGCCGAGATGCTGAACGGCGGTGACGACGGCGCGGGCTGGGATCCGGACACCCTGTCTCGCCTCTACACCCGCGTCGCGCCCGGGCTGATCCGCGTCGACGCCGACGAGGTGACCTATCCGGCGCATATCATCCTGCGGTTCCGCCTGGAGCGGGCGTTGCTGACCGGCGACCTGGTGCTGGACGACCTGCCCGGCGCCTGGCGCGACGGCATGAAGGAGGTGCTGGGCGTGACGGTGCCGGACGACCGCACCGGCTGCCTGCAGGACATCCACTGGTACGACGGGGCGATCGGCTATTTCCCCACCTATACCCTGGGGGCGATGACGGCGGCGCAGTTGTTCCAGGCCGCCGTGGAGGCCGTGCCGTCGATCCCGGACGATCTGGCGAAGGGCGACTTCGGGCCGCTGCTGGGGTGGCTGCGGGACCATGTGCACGCGCTGGGCTCATCCGTCACCGCCGCCGAGATGCTGGAGCGCGCCACCGGAAAGCCGCTGGACGCCGGCGTGTTCAAGGCCCACCTGCGGCGACGGTATGTGGACCGGGCGGAGTGATCCGCTCCTTCCGCATCCGCCCGCGCTGTCCACCCGGCACGCCTGCGCCCGCAAATCCGCGGGCGCCAGGTCTCCACACGTGATCGTCACGGGCATGTCTTGAGTCGCCAAACAAATCATGCCGGCCGACGTATCGCTTGACTCGTTTGCAGGCCCCTTGTCTTACATCTTACCTTTTCCCGAGATCCTGCCGCCCCTGTCGCTATCATATTCAGACTTGTTTCCGCCGAAGCGGCGGCTCTTCGCTCGCGCGGCGATGTGACTCGTCATTGCGAACCCTCGTCGCAAGACGAGGGCGAAGCAATCCAGAGCGTAAAACGCAAATATCCGCTCTGGATTGCCCAATTGTTGATTTTTGGGCTGTGCTCCTCGCAATGACAAAAAAGAGTAATGATGTGTGAATCAGATAGGCCCCTGTCGGGGGCGTCGTGACGACCGGACGAGTCAATTCTATCGTCGGCCGGTTTGAATGCCCGGCCAGCAAGAACGGTCAACCTTTTCGTCGGCCGGGATCACATCTGTCCGCGCGGTCCCTCGCGCGCCATTTCCTCGTACAGGTGGTATTTCTCCAGCACCTGAGCCTGCGCCTGCGCCATCAGCACGCGCGCGGTTTCCGGATCGCTGGCGGCCAACGCGCGGTAGCGCAGTTCGTTCTGGGTATAGGCCGACAGGGCGATGCGCGGGCGCGGGCTGTCGAGGATGAACGGGTTCTCCTCGCTCGCCCGCACCGCCGGGTTGAAGCGCAACAGCGGCCAGTACCCGCTCTTCACGGCAAGGTCCTGCTGCTCCATGCCCTTGTCCATGGCGATGCCGTGGGCGATGCAGTGGCTGTAGGCGAGGATGATGGACGTGCCCGGGTAGGCCTCGGCCTCGCGGAAGGCGGTCAGGACATGCTGCGGGTTCGCCCCCATGGCCACGCGGGCGACGTAGACGTTGCCGTAGCTGATGGCCTGCAGCGCCAGGTCCTTCTTGCCCACGCGCTTGCCGGCGGCGGCGAACTTGGCCACGGCGCCGACCGGTGTCGCCTTCGACATCTGGCCGCCGGTGTTGGAATAGACCTCGGTGTCCATGACCAGGATGTTGACGTCGCGGCCGCTGGCCAGCACGTGGTCGAGCCCGCCCGACCCGATGTCGTAGGCCCAGCCGTCGCCGCCGACGATCCAGATCGAGCGCCGCACCAGATGGTCGACCACCGACAGCAGGTGGCGGGCGTCGTCGTCGTCCATGCCCTCCAGGATGCCGCGCAGGGTCTCCACCCGGGTGCGCTGGGCCACCAGGGCCGATTCGGTGCGCTGCTCGGCCTCCAGGATCGACGCCGCGAGTTGCTTGCCCACCGCCGGGGCCAGACGCGCCAGCAGGTCGCGGGCGAGGCGCACGTGGTTGTCGGCGGACATGCGGAAGCCGAGGCCGAATTCGGCGTTGTCCTCGAACAGGCTGTTGGACCACGCCGGGCCGCGCCCAGTCTCGTCCACCGCCCACGGCGTGGTCGGCAGGTTGCCGCCGTAGATGGACGAACAGCCGGTGGCGTTGGCCACCTGCAGGCGGTCGCCGAACAACTGCGACAGCAGGCGGACATACGGGGTCTCGCCGCAGCCGGCGCAGGCGCCCGAGAACTCGAACAGCGGCCGCAGGAACTGGGTGCCCTTGACGGTGGAATAGTCGACCCGCGAGCGGTCGTTGACCGGCAGGCTGTCGAAGAAGGCCTGGTTGGTCTCGACCTCGTCGCGGACCGTCAGTTTGTCTTCCATGTTGATGGCGCGGCGGCTGGCGTTGGTCGGGTCCTGCACCGGGCAGACGCTGACGCACAGTCCGCAGCCGGTGCAGTCGGCGACCATGACCTGGAGCGAGAACCGGGTCTCGGGGAAGCCGCGCGCCTCGACCGGGGCCGAGGGGAAACTGTCCGGGGCGCCCTCCAGGCGGGCGCCGTTGTAGAACTTGGTGCGGATGACGGCGTGCGGACAGACCATGGAACAGTTGCCGCACTGGATGCACAGCCCCGGGTCCCAGCGCGGGATCTGGGTGGCGATATCGCGCTTTTCGTACTGCGTGGTGCCGCTGGGGAAGGTGCCGTCGGCCGGCAGCGCGCTGACCGGCAAGGTGTCGCCCTTGTCCGCCAACATGGCGGCGGTGACGGCGCGGACGAAGTCGGGCGCGGTGTCGGGGATCAGCTGGCGCGGTGGCACGTCGGGGCCGTCGGCCTCGGCCGGCGGGATCGGTACCTCGCGCAGGTGGGCGATCGCCATGTCGACGCCGGCGTGGTTGCGGGCCACCACCTCGTCACCCTGACGGGCGTAGGACTTGCTGATGGCCGCCTTGATGCGCTCGATGGCCACGTGCGGCGGCAGCACGTTGGACAGGGCGAAGAAGCACGTCTGCATGATGGTGTTGACGCGCCGGCCCAACCCAGCCTCGCGCGCCACCTTGACGGCGTCGATGACGTGCAGCTTCAGGCCCTTTTCGCGGCAGGTCCGGCGCATGGGGGCCGGCAGGCGGTTCCACGTCTCGGCCGGCGGATAGGGGCTGTTCAGCAGAACGTCGGCCCCCGGTGCGGCGCGGTCGACGATGTCGATGGCATTGACGAACTGGAACTGGTGGCAGGCGATGAAGTTGGCCCGCTCGACAAGGTAAGGCGCGGTGATCGGCTCCGGGCCAAAGCGCAGATGCGAGACGGTGCGCGAGCCCGATTTCTTTGAATCATAGACGAAGTACGCCTGGGCGTGGCGGTTCGGCTCGTCGCCGATGATCTTGATGCTGTTCTTGTTGGCGCCGACGGTGCCGTCCGACCCCAGGCCGTGGAAGATGGCGCGGACCACGCCGTCCGGTTCGATGGAAAAGTCCGGGTCCACCGTCAGGCTCAGGTTGGTCACATCGTCGGTGATGCCGACGGTGAAGCGCGGCTTGGGGTCGGGCTTGGCCAGTTCGTCGTACACCGCCTTGACCATGCCCGGCGTGAATTCCTTCGACGACAGGCCGTAGCGGCCGCCGATCAGGCGCGGCACGGTCTTCGTCGGCAGCCGGTCGTAGGTCTGCGCCTCGGCCAGGGTGGCCAGCACGTTCAGGTACATGGGCTCGGCCTGGGCGCCGGCCTCCTTGGTGCGGTCCAGCACGGCGATGGCGCGGGTCGAGGGCGGCAGCACCGCCAGCAGCTTCTTGGCCGACCAGGGCCGGAACAGGCTGACCTTGATGACGCCAACGCCGGCGCCCTCCGCCTCGTTCAGATAGTCGGCGGTGGTGGTGGCGGTCTCGGCGCCCGAGCCCATGATGACGATCACCCGCTCGGCATCGGGCGGACCATGGTAGGTGAACGGCGCCAGCGGCCGGCCGGTGATGGCGCTCAGGCGGTTCATCTCCGCCTCGACGATATCCGGCATCCGCTCGTAATAGAGGTTGTTGGCCTCCTGCGCCTGGAAATAGACGTCCGGGTTCATGGCGGTGCCGCGCACGAACGGTCGTTCGGGGCTGAGCGCCCGCAGGCGGTGGGCGCGCACCAGATCGTCGTCGATCATGTCGCGGATCACCGCGTCGGGGATCAGCGAGATCTTGTTGATCTCGTGCGACGTGCGGAAGCCATCGAAGAAGTGCAGGATGGGCACCCGCGCGCGCAGAGTGGCGGCCTGGGCCACCAGGGCGTTGTCGTGCGCCTCCTGCACAGAGGCCGAGGCCAGCAGCGCGAAGCCGGTGGTGCGCGCGGCCATCACGTCCTGATGGTCGCCGAAGATCGACAGCGCGTTCCGGGCCAGGGCGCGGGCCGCCACATGGATCACGCAGGCGGTCAACTCGCCGGCGATCTTGTACATGTTGGGCAGCATCAGCATCAGGCCCTGAGAGGCCGTGAAGGTGGTGGCCAGCGACCCCGCCTGCAGCGCGCCGTGCAGCGCGCCGGCGGCGCCGCCCTCGCTTTGCATCTCCATCACATCGGGGATGGTGCCCCAGATGTTGGTCTTGCGCTGCGAGGCCCATTCGTCGGCCAGTTCGGCCATCGTCGAGGACGGCGTGATCGGATAGATCGCGCACACCTCGTTGACACGGTAGGCGATGTAGGCGCAGGCCTCGTTGCCGTCGATCATGACGCGCTGGGGCTCGTTGGGAAGCACGCGGGTCTCGGCGGACGCGGCGGCGGACTGCGCGGTGGTATCGGGCATGACTGGACGTCCCTTTGTTCCCTGGCCTTCAGTCCCTGGTAGGGTTCGCGGACGCTCTTGCGTGGCGCCCTTGCGGATGAGTCGGGTCGGCGGGCGCGGTCGCCCGCCGGGGCCTCAGTGGTGCGGTTCCGGAATCATCTCGATGGCGTGCACCGGGCACTGATCGTGGCACACGCCGCAGCCGGTGCAGCGCTCCAGGTCGACCCGGTAGCCCTTGCCCGGCCCCAGCTTCTGGATGGCGTTTTCCGGGCAGGCGCCCTGGCAGCCGTCGCACTCATAACAGTTGCCGCACGACAGGCAGCGTTTCGCCTCGTAGTGCGCCTGGGTCGGCGAGAACCCGCCCACGACCTCGTCAAAGCCGCTGGTGGCCTCCTCGGCCGGGCGGTGCGGTTGCTCGCGCGGATCCGCCTCGACATAGTACGGCACCTGCAGGTCGGCGAAGCTGACGGGCGGATTGCGGGGTTGGCGCTGGTACAGGCCGCCGCGCAACCAGGTGTCGATGCAACGCGCGGCCTGTTTGCCGTGGCCGACGGCGATGGTCACCGAGCGGTCGGACGGCACCATGTCGCCGCCGGCGAACACGCCCGGCGCGCCGGTCATCATGCGTTCGTCGACGCGCACGGTGCCGTCGCGGTCGAACGACAGCCCGGGCACCGAGCGCAGGAAGCTGGTGTCGGTGTCCTGACCCAGGGCCAGGATCAGGTCGTCGGCCTCGATGGTTTCGGTGCGGCCGGTGGGGCGCGGTCGGCCGCGCTCGTCCAGTTCCATGATCTCGACCGTCATGGCGGTCTGGTCCAGGCTTTTGATGGCCCGCAGCCAGTGGATCTGGACGCCCTCGTCCAGCGCCTCCTGGGCCTCGAAGTCATGCGCCGGCATGTTCTCGCGGTCGCGGCGGTAGACGATCAGGGGTTCGTGCCCCAGGCGCTTGACCACGCGGGCCGCGTCCATGGCGGTGTTGCCGCCGCCGTACACCGCCACGCGCCGGCCCAGGCGCGGGCGCTCGCCGGCCTCGACGCTCTTCAGGAACGAGACCGCGTCCAGCATGGTGCCGGCGTCGCGCGCCGGGATGTCCACCCGTTTGGAGATGTGGGCACCGACGGCCACGAACACGGCGTCGAAGCCGCCGGCCTGGCGTTCGGCCTCCAGGTCGGTGACCTTGTGATTCAGGTTGAGCGTGATGCCGAGGTCGAGGATGCGGTTGATCTCGGCATCCAGCACGTCGCGCGGCATCCGGTACGCCGGAATGCCGAAATGCATCATGCCGCCGGCGATCGGCCCGGCCTCGTGCATGGTCACGGCGTGGCCGGCGCGGGCCAGGTGATAGGCCGCCGACAGGCCGCTGGGGCCGGCGCCGACGATCAACACCCGCTTGCCGGTGGAGGCGGCGGGAGCGTCGAAGCCCCAGCCCTTCTCCAGCGCCACGTCGCCCAGATAACGCTCGACGGCATGGATGGTGACGGGCGCGTCGAGCTCCTTTCGGTTACAGACGTCCTCGCACGGGTGATAGCAGACGCGGCCATGCACCGCCGGCATGGGGTTGTCGGCGACCAGCACGCGCCAAGCCGCCTCGTCCTCGCCGGCCTGGGCCAGCGCCAGCCACGCCTGGATGTTCTCGCCCGCCGGACAGGCCTGGTTGCAGGGCGGCAGGTGATCGACATAGATCGGCCGGCGCACCCGTTCCGGACCGGTGCGCCGCTCATGGCGAAGGTCCAACGGACGCGTCATGTCCGTCGGGCGATGCAGGGGGGCCTGGCCCATGACGTATCCCTTCCCGGTGGGGGCGCTCTTGTTCGGTGACGCCTTGGTCGGTGATCGTGCTGAGGTGAGTCTCGCAGTGTTCGCGGCGGTCGCGCCAGCGGATCATCACGCGGGCGCCATGGTAACCGAAAGCGGCCGGCGAACCAGAGGGGAATCACGCGTCGACGCAAAACCTTCGTCAAGGTGTGTCGCGGGGCCGGGCTAGGCGGCCGGGGGCGCCCTCTCTACTCCTCGATCTGTCCGCGTCACCACGCCGACGGCCAGGTTTCGCGCCTGGCGCCCTTCCGACCTCTCCCAAGAAATTGGGCTATCATGCTCACACTTTCCCGCCACTGTTCGCGCAAGCCGACGGGGCGGCGCACGACCCCACCCCAACCCTCCCTGTAAACGGGGCGATCGTACTTGCACGTCTTTCCGCCGAAGCGGGAGCCCTTTGCTCGCGCGACGATGTGACTCGTCATTGCGAACCGTCGTCGCTAGACGAGGGTGAAGCAATCCAGGGCGTAGACCGTAAATATCCGCTCTGGATTGCTTCGTCGCTACGCTCCTCGCAATGACAAACCATTTTAAGTTGTGTGAATCAGAGAGCCCTATTTATAGGGGAAGTCGGGAGCAAGATCAGGCGGCACGAACATCAGCGAGGAACCGCTCGACCATTGACTTGAGCTGCGTGGACTGCTCGTTGAGGGAACTGGTCGCCTGCAACACGTTCTCGGCGGCTGAGCCGGCCTCGCGCGCCGCCTCGGTCACGCCGACGATGGTGGACGACACCTCGGCCGTGCCCTGGCTGGCCTGCTGGACGTTGCGCGCGATTTCCTGGGTCGCCGCGTCCTGTTCCTGCACCGCCGAGGCGATGGTGGAGGTCACCTCGTTGATGCGGCCGATGATGCCGGAGATCGATTCGATGGCCGAGACGGCGGTCCGGGTCTCCGTTTGTACGCTGCCGATCTCGCGGCCGATATCCTCGGTCGCCCGTGCCGTCTGGTTGGCCAGGCTCTTGACCTCGTTGGCGACCACGGCAAAGCCCTTGCCGGCGTCGCCGGCCCGCGCCGCCTCGATGGTGGCGTTGAGCGCCAACAGGTTGGTCTGATCCGCGATGTCGGTGATCAGGTTCACCACCTCGCCGATCTTCTGCGCCGCCTCGGCCAGGCCGGAGACGACGGTGTTGGTCCGCTCGGCCTCGGTGGCCGCCTGCCCGGCGATGTCGGTGGACTGCTGCACCTGCCGGCCGATCTCGCGGATCGACGAGGCCAGTTCCTCGGCCGCCGACGCCACCGTCTGCACGTTGTTCGACGCCTGTTCGGAGGCCGAGGCGACCGTCGTCGCCTGGCTGTTGGTCTCCTCGGCGATCGAGGCCATGCTTTCGGCCGTTGACTGAAGCTGCGCGGCGGCCGACGCGACGGCCTCGATGACGCCACTGACGCCCTGGTCGAACTGGTTATTCAACTCCTCGATCCGCCGCGCGCGGGCCTCGCGCTTGCGCGCCTCGGCGGCCTGCTGGTCGGCGTACTCGTCGGCGCGCTGCATCCCCTCCTTGAAGGTCTGCACCGCCTTCGCCATGTCGCCGACCTCGTCCTTGTGGTCCTGCGCCGGGATCTCGACGCTGTACTCCCGCTTGGCCAGCCGGCCCATGACCGCGGTCATGGCGGCGATGGGCTTGGTGATGCCGGACGCGATGGCCGCGGCGGCGACAAGCCCGGCGCCGACGGCGACGAGGGTCACGACGACCACGAAAATGCTGGTCATGTTGATCGCCGCCTCGGCCTGCGGGCCGAGGATGTCCTGCTCTTCCTTGACCTGAAGCTTGAAGTCCTCGACCTGCTGCGCGACACGCGGGCCGATGACGTCGAGGGTGTTGGTGATGATGTCGTTGCGTTCGTCGATGACGCCGACGACCCGTTCGAAGGCGCTGGCGTATTCGGCCTTGGCATCGTTGGCCTGCTGCATCCGTTGGCGGCGGCCCGGGTCCTGCAGGGCGGCGTTCAGGGCCGTCATGGCGTCGTCGAAGGCGGCCAGTTCGTGAAGCGCGCGCTCGGCCGAGTCTTCGAGATTGTCCACCAGGAACTTCTGGGCGTACAGGCGTGCCAGCAGCGATTCCCGGAGCGCTAGGCCGGCCAGATAGGCCGCCTCGGCGTCATCGTCGTCGAAAGCCGAGCGCATGATCTCGGTCAAGGCCTGTTCCGTTGCCGGTCCGGTGTCGACGAACACGTCGTTCAACGCGTTGCGACGGTCCTGCAGGTCGGTGACCCGTTCGAACGCGGCGGTGTAATCGTCGAGTTCCGCGCGCATGGTGTCCAGCAGTTGCAGCGCCTCGGGATCGGTGGTCAACGCCCGCGTCGTACCGATGAACTCGCGCGTCGCGTCCGCGCGATCATGCACCTGGTCGATGGCCGCCTGATCGCCCCGGATGATGAAGTCCTTCACCCCCATGCGGGTCAGCAGCATGTTGGCCTGCACGCGCCCGACCTCGTTGGCGGAGCGGGCCAGGCCGCGATACTCGGTGAAGGTCCCGCCAATGCTGACGAGCGCGAAGATGGCCATGCCGCCCACGACAGCCAGAAGGATCAAGATCGCGCCAAACCCACCATAGAGCTTCGGCCCGATACGGATCGACTTGAGCATGGTGCAACGCCCCCTCTCGGTTCATTCTGCCCACTTGGTTCATTCTGAAAGACCCGTGCCGTTTCTGGCGGCTATCATTGGTATTTTCGGGGCACCTATGTCAACAAAAGTTTAGTAAACTCACGCGCCGGCCGACAATCGCCTGGACCACAAAGACAATCTATATGGCGAACTTTGTACCAAGAGAAGCGTTAATGTTCCCTTATCTTGAGAGGGCACCACCTCGCTAGAACAATTCGAAATCCGACATGGCAAAAGGAGCAAGAGCCGGTTCCTTCGGAGGAGGGCACATCCTATTTTTTGGACCTGTCTTACTGCCCCTGGGGGTGGACTGATTCTGCCGCGCACGTACGACGGCCCCATTGAATGAGGGTGACGTTATATTAGGTTCCTTGCAAGTGCAGCCGGCATTGCGCATCGCCAGGTCAGGGCCATGTCCATGGGGGCGATCAATGCCATCCGACCGCCATTCGATCACACGGACAGGACGCCTCGCCATGCCCCGGACCCTTGCCGCGCTCGCCCTCGCCAGCCTGCTCGCCACCAGCCCCTGGGGCGCGGCGGCGCGGGACTTCAACGCCGCGCCCCCGAACGCGCCGCATCAGGAACCGGCCTTCGACGGCCAGACGCGGGCGCCGGTGATCGCCGATCCCATCACGCTGAACCGCGCGGTCGTCGCCGACGGCCTGACGCACCCCTGGGGCATGGATCAGCTCCCGGAAGGGCGTTGGCTGGTCACCGAGCGCCCCGGGCGGATGCGCATCATCTCTGCCGAGGGCGAGCGCTCGCCGGCCATCACCGGACTGCCCGAGGTGGACGCGCGCGGCCAGGGCGGGCTGCTGGACGTCGTGGTCCGCGAGGACTTCTCCGACACGCGCCGGGTCTGGTGGAGCTACGCCGAACCCCGTGACGGGGGCCGCACCGGAACCGCCGTGGCGACCGGCGTTCTGTCCGACGACGGCCGCGCCATGACCGACGTCGCGGTCATCTTCCGCCAGCAGCCGCCCTGGGCGTCGACCCTGCACTACGGCTCCCGCCTTGTGTTCGACGAGACCGGGGCGCTGTTCGTCACCACCGGCGAGCGGTCCAAGCACGAGCCGCGCCAGTTGGCGCAGGACGTCTCGACCCACCTTGGCAAGGTGTTGCGCATCGACCCGATGGGCGGACCGGCCGAGGGCAATCCGGACATCCCGGGCGGTGCGCCCGAAGTCTGGTCGTACGGCCATCGCAACATCCAGTCGGCGGCGCTCGGCCCCGAGGGCGCGCTGTGGACCGTCGAGCACGGTCCGCGCGGCGGCGACGAACTGAACCGGCCCCGGCCCGGGCGCAACTACGGCTGGCCGGTCATCACCTATGGCGAGGCGTACAGCGGCCGGCCGATCGGCGCCGGGATCACCAAGAAGGACGGAATGGAGCAGCCGGTCTACTACTGGGATCCGGTGATCGCCCCCAGCGGCATGGTGTTCTACGACGGTGACCTGTTCCCCGAGTGGCGGGGCAGCGTGCTGATCGGCGGACTCGCAAGCCGGGCATTGGTTCGCCTTGAACTTGACGGGACGCGGGTGACGGGCGAGGCGCGCTATCTTCAGGGCATGGCCCGTGTGCGGGATGTGGATGTGGCGCGCGACGGCGCCGTCATGATCCTCACCGATCACCGCGACGGCGCCCTGATCCGGCTCACGCCGGCGCGATAATCCCCGGACGCGGCGACGAGCAGCAAGGTCCTCACGTTTCCGCCTTGCGGTCCCCATCCGTCCCCTTGTTATGATCCCGTGACCGGTCCGGCCCTGTCCGGCCTTGTCCGGCACAGAACGGAACCAAACCGGGACGGGAGGGGGACTCATCCATGGACATGACCACGCGCTATCTCGGCCTGACGCTGGAGCATCCGGTGGTGGCCTCGGCCTCGCCGCTGTCGGGCACCCTGGACGGCATCCGCCGGCTGGAAGACGCCGGCGCCGCCGCCGTGGTCATGCCGTCACTGTTCGAGGAACGTATCCAGCGTGAGCGCGAGGCGCTCCGCGGCCTGTCCGAGGTGGGCGCCGAGAGCCACGCCGAGGTGCCGGGCGGGTACTTCCCGGCGGCGTCGCTGGACTCCATCGGCATCGGTGGCGAGGAGACGCTGGAGTTGATCCGCCGCGCGCGCGAGGCCTGTGACATCCCCGTCATCCCCAGCCTGAACGGCACCACGGCGCGCGGCTGGACCCACTACGCCAAGCTGATGCAGCAGGCGGGCGCACCGGCCATCGAGCTGAACGTCTACTACGTCGCCGCCGACGTGACCGAATCCGGCGCCGAGGTCGAGGACCGGGTGGTCGGCATCCTCGACACGGTGTGCGCGGAGGTCTCGGTGCCGGTGGCGGTCAAGCTGGGGCCGTTCTACAGCGCGCCGGGGCATCTGGCGCGGCGCCTGGTGACGGCCGGCGCGACCGGACTGGTGCTGTTCAACCGGTTCTATCAGCCGGAAATCGACCTGCAGGCCATGCGGGCGCTGCCCACGCTTGACCTGTCCACGTCGGCCGAGGCACGCCTGCCGCTGCGCTGGATCGGCGTGCTGTACGGCCACGTGGACGACGCCGCCCTGGCCGCCACCACCGGTGTCCAGGGCGCCGAGGACGTCATGAAGTACATCCTGGCCGGGGCCGACGTGGTCATGACGGCCTCCGCCCTGCTGCGTTATGGCGCCGGCCACATGAAAACCCTGGTGACTGGCCTGCGTGCCTTCCTGGAGGTGGGCCGCTACGAGACCGTAGCCCAGGCGCGCGGCGCGCTGAGCCACAAGTCCGTCGACGACACGGCGGCCTACGAGCGCGCCAATTACCTGCAGGTACTCGATTCCTTCCGGCCGGCGGACTTCAGTCCGTAAGGGGACGAGCCGGAGCACGTCAGATCAACCCCATCTCCCGCAGCGCCTGGCGCATCTCCTCGGGCATGGCGGCGATGTCGCCGTCGTCCGGGCTCGCGCCGCTGCGCCGGTCGGGGGGCGCCTGGTCCTCGGCGAGATAGCGCCAGCCCTGGAACGGACGCCACGGCCGCGCCTCGGTGCCCACCACCGCCGGGTCGAGGTGGATGCGGCAGGCCGAGCGGCCGCTCTCCGGATCGGTCACCGGCTCCAGCTTCAGGATTGTCTGGCGGCATCGAATCGCGCCCGTCATGACCCAATAGAGCGAGCCGCCCGGCACGATCTCGTCGGCGCGGCGTGGTGTCATGCGCGTGGTATGCACCAGGGCGTCACCCACGGCGATACGGGGGCGGTGTTGCAGGCCGCGCAGATGGTCGGGGCTGTCGACGCCGACGCAGAGTTTCACCAGGTGGAGGGTCATGGGATCGGGGGATGCCATGCGCGGCGGCGGCGCTCAAGGGGGAAGCGCCGAGGAAACAATCGTCCCGCCGATCACGCTTCCCCGCGCAGCCAGTCCAGCCACCAGCCGCCGGCACCCGGAGGCTCGGCCAGCCGCGCGGCCAGCCACGGCAGGAGGTCGCGCAGGGTCTCCTCCAGCCGCCATGGCGGATTGACGAGGATCAGGCCGGCGCCGGCCAGGCCGGCGATGGTGGTGGTCGGCCGCGTGGTCAACTCCGCCGCCAGCACGCGCGCGATGCCGCTGGCGATGACCTGCTGGTGGAAGGCCTCGACCGCGCCCGGGTCCTTGATCGGATACCACAGCATGAAGACGCCGGTGGCGAACCGTCGGTGGGCGTGCGCCAGCGCCGTGGCCAGTGCCTGATATTCGGCGCGGTCCTCGAACGGCGGGTCGATCAGCACCAGGCCGCGCCGCTCCGGCGGCGGCAGCAGGGCGGCCAGGGACGCGTACCCGTCGCCCGCCTCAACCCGCACGCCGGGCCGTCGGGCCAGCAGCGCCGCCAGCGCCGCGTGCGCGTCGGGATGGCGTTCCACCGCCACCAGGCGATCGCCCGGCCGCAACCCCAGCGCGGCGATCAAAGGCGAGCCGGGGTAGAGCGTCGCGCCGCGCGCCTCCCGGACCCCGCGCACCAGGTCGAGGTAGGGCCGCAACGCCGCCGGCGCCTCGTCCGCGTCCAGCAGGCGACCGATGCCGCCACGCCATTCCCCCGTGCGCGACGCCGCGTCGCCGGCCAGGTCAAAGGCGCCGGCGCCAGCGTGGGTATCCAGCACCAGGATCGGTTTCGGCTTGGCGCGCAGGTGCTCCAGGATGAGTGTCAGAACGACATGCTTCAACACATCGCCCACATTGCCGGCGTGATAGTCGTGGCGATAGTTCATGCCCGTTTGTTCATATCCTCTGTGCGCTCTGTCTTGCCTCGCGTGTCCGCCCATGGCCGGCACCGGCCACGACGTGAAATCATACGGCCGGCGCCGCCGACATGCAAAAAGCACAACACGCGTATGACGTCATGCGATACTTAAGTCATGATGACCAGAAATAAGGACTGTGCTAGGGTTGCGGTACGTAAAAAGCGGACCATGCCAAGCGATATATGAAGAACGACATATACATAGTGTTACGCGCGCGGAAGAAGGTCTGGCAAACAGTTCTGTTTCCCGCCTTTTTTCTTCCGTTTGCGTCTCGGTTTTTGTTGGCAGTGCCGCCGACCACCCCAGGCGACGCCCGACGGACCTCCGTGCGGCCCGGCAGTTGCAGCACCGGGCCGGTGCCCACGCGGGCTTTCATGACAAGGACAATCCCACGATGCACCTGACGACAGCCTGCCCCACGGCCGGCCCCACCCCCACGCTGAGTCCCCTGCGCCTTGATCTGCGGGAACTCATCTATGTCCTGTCCGGGGTGCTGGACTTCGTCGGCGTGTCGGATGTGTCGCACGGCAAACGGGTCGCCTACATGGCCGTGGCCACCGGGCGCGCCCTGGGGCTCGACCCGCGCCGGCTCGACGCCCTGTTCGAGGCCGCGCTGCTGCACGACGCCGGCGTCTCCACCACCCGCGAGCATGACAAGCTGATCTCGCAGTACGCCTTTCTGGAGGTCGACTGGCATTGTGTCCGGGGGCAGGACCTGTTCCTGCGTTTTCCGCCCACGGCCCACCTGGCGCCGATCATCGCCTATCATCACACCCCTTGGAGCCGCCTGCGCGAGGCCGACAACGGCCTGAGCGAATCCACCCGGGTGGCCTCGAACATCATCCACCTGGTGGACCGGGTCGACGCCCTGCTGTCCCGCCAGCGGGGCACGGACCCCGCCTTGATGCGGCCGTGCATCCTCGAGATCCTGGAGGCCGCCGACCATGGCAGCTTCGCGCCCGAGGTGCTGGAGGCGTTCCGCGAGGTGTCGGCGCGGGACGCGTTCTGGTTCGGCCTGGACGCCGACGCGCTGCACGTGGAACTGGCCCCGCTGGCCCGCAACAGCCGTTACCGCACGCTGACGGCGGCCGAGTTGACGGAGCTGGCCAGCATCTTCGCCAGCATCGTCGACGCCAAGAGCCCCTTCACCGGCGAGCACTCGGCCGGGGTCGGCCGGCTCAGCGCCCACCTGGCGGCGCTGGCCGGCCTGGACGAGGAACACCGCCACCGGGTGGAGATCGCCGCCCTGCTGCACGACGTCGGCAAGCTGCGCATCCCCGACGCCATCCTGGACAAGCCGGGGCCGCTGGACCCGGCGGAGTGGGCGACCATGAAGCGGCACGCCTACTACACCTACCAGATCCTGGCCCAGATCACCGGCTTCGACGAAATCGCGGTCTGGGCCGGCTATCATCACGAAAGCCCGAACGGAAGCGGCTATCCGTTCGGCGGCGCGGACACCACATTGTCCCTGGAATCCAGAATCGTCTCGGTCGCCGACGTGGTCCAGGCGCTGGCCCAGGCGCGGCCCTACCGCGAGCCCCTGAGTCCGGGGCGGACCATGGTGATCCTGGACTCTCTGGTCAGCGCCGGCAAACTGGACGGGGACTTGGTGGCGCTGGTCGCCGCCGACCGCGATGCCTGCTGGCAACTGGCGGTGGGGCACGCGTAGCGGGCGGCCGCGCGCAAGACACAGGGGAGCGGCACCAGGGGAGCCACCTTGGGCTTGCCGGCGGCTGGTCGGCGGGGTGGGCGAACGCCCGAATAGAGCAGATCGTTAGGGCGGATTCACGCGTCCCATTTGCCCTGCCGAGCGGGTCAAATGGGACGCGATCCGCCCTATATCCACAGAAAAAGCAAACATAACGATGCTGGGGCTTTTTTGTGCCCAGCCGCCAGACTGAACGGTTCAGCGCAATACAAGCATATATCCGCACAACGCCAGGCGCCTCCGACATCCGAACACGCCTCGATGCCACAGGGGAATCGCTTGAACGTCCTATGAGTGGCCGCACAGGACATCGCACATGTAATCGGTAGACCACGCGGCCATTTTGCGTGTGACCTTGAGGCTGTGTCGATGCCTGTCTTTTGCTGCCTTGAGAAGGTTGAGGGCGATGTGGCGCACGATGGCGGCGTTTTGGGGACCGTGGCCGGTGCGTAGGCGGCAGAGGTCGTCGTGGAAGACGACATCAAGGACCCAGTGGAGTCTGTTTTCGATGCCCCAATGGGCGCGGGCGGCGCGGGCGATCAGGACAGCATCGGCGGGCAGCGAGGAAATGTAGTAGTGGCGTGAGGTTTCGGCCTTTCCGTCGCGCTCGACGACGCGCTCGATCATGGCGATGCTGGCAAGGCCGGCCCAAGGATGACGTTCGGTCAGCCAGGCGATGTCGCCCGTGGACCAGTGTCGGCGGATTTCGAGGCGGCCGTGGTCTTGATCGGTGGTTTCGTGGAAGAGGGCCGAGCAGTCGGCGAACGCGAGGTCGCGCTGTTCATCGAAGAAGACCTTGATGTCCTCGTGCAGGCTCGGCTGGTTGTCCTTGACGGGCAAAAGGTAATCGGCGCCCTTGTCGCGAATTGTTTTGGCGATGGCCTTCTGACAGCCCATGGCATCGATGGTGACCAACATGCCTGTCAGCTCCAGCATCTCCAGGAGTCGCGGAATGGCCACGATTTCGTTTTCCTTGCCGTCGACCGCCTCCTGGCCGAGCACGATGCGTTGTTCGGTCGCCCAGGCGGAGACAAGATGCAGGGCGGCGCGACCCTTGGCCTTGTCGCCGGTGCGCCGCGAGGTCTTGCCGTCCACGGCGACGACTTCGGGCGCCGCCCCATGGGGGTCTCCAGGGTCGACGGCGTCATCCTTCCTCAGGCTTTGGGCGAAGGTGATGAAGGCGTCGCGGAAGGCCTCGGCGTTCAGGGCATTGAACAGATCGGACAGGGCATCGTGACTCGGCACGCCATACACAAACGGGCGGAACCGGCGCAAGACATCCAGGTTCATGCTGCCCCACCGTGCGGTTTCAACAAAGCCGTCGGCGCCGGCCAACTGCCCGCACAGCACCAGCAGCATGATTTCTTCCAACGGGTACAAGACTTTACCAGACTGCCGGGGGTCTTCGAGACCGGAAAAGTGGTCCAGAACCGGAATGCTCTGCGTCTGCGCCGTCATGGGCCGTCCTCCGTTGATCGTGACGGCCCCTCAG
>JGI12109J20283_10667686_pt1 | contig 26854 bp, 23 predicted proteins | sample ElkSlonscriptome_12_FD_20283 | JGI IMG/M metagenome (IMG submission 20283)
ACCCCCCCCATCACCAGGATCAACACCGGCTCGAAGATCCCGAGGAGCGCCGCGATCAGGGTCTCGGTCTCCCGCTCCTGCTGCACCGCCGCCCGCTCCAGCATGGCCTCCAGCCGTCCGCTAACCTCGCCGCTGGCGATGAGTTGCACGGTCATGGGTGGGAAGAAGCCGCTGTCGCGGATGGCGGCGTGGATGCTACCGCCCTCCTTGACCCGGGTGGCGGTGGTTTCCACGGCGCTGCGCATGGGCAGATTGGCAATCACCTGGGCGCTGATGCGCAGTGCCTCCAGCACCGGCACGCCGCTGGCCAGCAGGATGCTGAAGGTGCGCGAGAAGCGTGCGGCGTTCAGGCCCCGGGTGAGGCGGCCGATCAGCGGCAGTCGCAGATAAATTCGATGCAGGCGCCGCCGGAAGCCCTCCCGGCGATGGGCCAGCCCCAGTCCCACCCCCAGCGCCACGAGGCCAAGTAGCAACCAGACGCCGTGGGCCTGGAGAAATTCGCTGATGCCGATGAGGATCCGCGTCAGCAACGGCAACTGCTGGCCGATGCTGTCGAATACCTGCACCACCTGCGGCACCACGTAGGCCAGCAGGCCGATCACGATCGTGATGGCCACGGTGGTGAGAATCAGCGGATAGAACAGCGCGAGCCCGATCTTCTGGCGCAGTTGCTGGCGGGCCTCGGTGTAATCGGCGAGCCGCTCGAACACCACGTCCAGATGCCCGGACTGCTCGCCCGCCGCCACCGTGGCCCGGTACAGTTCCGGGAACACGCGGGGAAAATCCGCCAGCGCGGTGGCCAGGGTATGGCCCTCCAGCACCCGGGCGCGCACCGCCAGCAGCAGGCTCTCCAGGCGCGCCTTGCCGCTCTGGCGGGCCACCGCGCCGAGGGCCTCCTCCAGCGGCAGGCCGGAGTTCACCAGGGTGGCCAGTTGCCGGGTGAGAAGGGCAAGCTCGGTGGCGCTGGCCCGACCACTCCGGCGTTGCCTGTCCGGTTTGTCGGTCTGGTGGCGCTCGCCACTGACCTCCTCCACCGCCACCGGCATGAGGCCGCGCTCGCGCAGTTGCTGGCGAATATGACGGGCGGTGTCGCCCTCCAGCAGTCCCTTGCGAGTCTTGCCCCGCTGGTCCAGGGCGGCGTACTGGAAGGCGGGCATCTAGTAGTCCCGGATCACCCGCACGAATTCCTCCAGGGAGGTGATCCCTGCCAGCACCCGCTCGCGCCCGTCATCACGGATGCCGGAGCTGTGCTTGCGGGCGTGGTGCTCCAGGGCCATCTCGCTGGCGCCGTCGTGGACCATGGACTGGAGTGTCGAGTCCATGGTGACCAGTTCGAAGATGCCGCTACGGCCTCGGTAGCCGGATTGGTTGCAGTGCTCGCAACCCGCCGGGCGATACAGGGTGGGGGGTTCGTCGGCGGACGCCGCCAGGATCTCGCAGTCGGCGCCGGAGGCGGTGAAGGGCGCCCGGCAGTGCTGGCAGAGTCTGCGCACCAGCCGCTGGGCCAGCACGCCGATGAGACTCGACGACAGCAGGAACGGCTCCACCCCCATGTCCCGCAATCGGGTGATGGCGCCCACCGCGCTGTTGGTGTGCAGGGTGGAGAGCACCAGATGGCCGGTGAGGGAGGCCTGCACGGCGATCTCGGCGGTCTCCAGGTCGCGGATCTCGCCCACCATCACCACGTCCGGATCCTGGCGCAGGATCGCCCGCAGGCCCCGGGCGAAGCTCATCTCCACCTTGGGATTCACCTGGGTCTGGCTGACCCCGTCCAGGTAGTACTCGATGGGATCCTCCACGGTCATGATGTTGCGCTTGCGATCGTTCAGGCGACTGAGGCCCGCATAGAGCGTGGTGGTTTTGCCGGAGCCGGTGGGACCGGTGACCAGCAGGATGCCATGGGGGCGGTGGATCAGCCGGTCGAGTAAATCCCGGCGACCCTGATCCATGCCCAGTTCCCGGAGATCCAACCTGCCCTCTTGCTTGTCCAGCAGCCGCATCACCACCCGCTCGCCGTGCCCGGCGGGGATGGTGGAGACCCGCACGTCCACCGGCCGCCCCGCCACCCTGAGCGAGATCCGCCCGTCCTGGGGCAGGCGCTTCTCGGCGATGTCCAGATGGGCCATGACCTTCACCCGGGACACCAGCAGTGGGCCCAGCGCCCGGGGCGGTTGCAGGGCCTCCCGTAGTACCCCGTCCACCCGGAAGCGCACCAGCAACCGGTTCTCGAAGCTCTCGATGTGGATATCCGAGGCGTTTTCCTTGATGGCCTCGGTGAGCAGGGCGTTGATCAACCGGATGATGGGCGCGTCGTCGGCACTCTCCAGCAGATCCTCGGGCTCGGGCAGGGAGTGGGCGATCTGGTTGAGATCCATCTCCTCGCCCAGATCCTCCATCATCCGCGCCGCGCCGCCGCTGGCATCGCCCTCGTAGCTGCCTTGCAGGAGGGCGTCGAACTCCTGCGGGCTCACCGGACGGGGCCGCAGCGGCATATCCAGAAATCGGCGTAACTCGCACAGGCTATGGCGGGTGGCGTCGGGCCGGAAGGCGACGTTCACCCGACCGTCGGAGAGATCCAGCGCCAGCAGACCGTGGCGTTTGGCGAAGGCGTAGGGCAGGCGGCGGGCCAGCATGGGATGTCCTACTTGCTGTTGAAACCGAAGGGCTGGAAATCCGGCTCGGGTTCCGCTTCGCTGGCCCGGGTAGTGAAGGCCGGGGTCGGCGCGGGCAGGCTCGCGGCCGGTGGCGCGGCGGGCATCTGTGGCGGCGGGGTGGTGAACGAACCCTGCTCGCGCACCTGTTCGGGGGGCGTGAGAAGTGGGGTTTCCACGTCGGGGAGCAGCCCCACGCCGCGTTGGCGGGCGGCCAGTTGCTGCTGGCGGATGTAGGCGTATTTATCGTTGGTGCGCATGGTGCCGGTGGTGCTGTCACGCAGGATCACCGGGTGCAGGAAGATCATCAGATTTCGCTTGGCGCGGCTGGTGTTGCGGTAGCGGAACAGGTTCCCCACCAGCGGCATGTCGCCGAGGCCCGGCACCTTCTGCACGGTCTCGGAGAGGTCGCTGTCGATGAGCCCGCCCAGCACCAGGATCTGACCGTCCTCCACCAGCACATTGGTGCGGATGGAGCGCTTGTTGGTGGTGGGTCCCTGGGCCAGCGCGGTGGCCGAGGGCACCACGTTGGAGACCTCCTGCTCGATCTGCAACTGCACCGCGTTGCCCTCGTTGATCTGCGGCTTGATGCGAAGCGTCAGGCCCACGTCGCGGCGTTCGATGGTCTGGAAGGGATTGCCCACCACCTCGCCGCCGCCGGTGTCGGTGGTGAAGTTGCCGGTGACGAAGGGCACGTTCTGGCCCACCACGATCTCGGCTTCCTCGTTGTCCAGGGTAACCAGCGTGGGCGTGGAGAGGATATTGGTATCGGCATCGCCCGCCAGCGCGTTGATGATGGCGCCGAAACGGTTGGCGCCAGTGAGATTACCCGCCGCCACGCTGGCGCCGCTGGGCACCAGTCCCGGGGTGACCCGCTCCTCCAGCACCGCGCCGGCCAGCGCCTGCAGGTTGAAGCCACCGTCGAAGTTGATGAAACCGGCCAGGGACTCGCCCAGCGCCACCCACTGGATGCCCAGTTCCGCCACCTTCTCCGAGGAGATCTCGGCGATCACCGCCTCCACCAGCACCTGCGCCCGGCGGATGTCCAGTTGCGAGATCACCTCGCGCAGCGAGCGCATGGTGTCCGGGGGCGCGGTGATCACCAGCGCGTTGGTGGAGGCATCGGCCTGGATGTCGATATCCGGGTTACCGGTGGCGGCGCCGCCCTCGGCGGCGCCCTGCTGATCCTCCAGTTGCTGGCTGACGCCCTGGAGGATGGGCAGCAACTCCTCGGCGCGGGCGTAACGCAGGTACACCACCTGGGTGTTGCCGGTGCGCTCCAATGGCGTATCTAGATGGGCGATGAGGCCCCGTAGCCGTAGCCGATCGGACTGGTTGCCACTGAGAAGAATACTGTTGGTGCGCTCGTCGGCCACCAGCCGGGGTGGGTTCACATCGGGACCGGCCTGGGCATTGGCCGGTCCCTGCTGCTCCAGGGATTCGATGAGGCGCGCCACATCGGTGGCCGAGGCGTGTTGCAGGGGGATGATCTCCGCCTGCTGGTTACTGGCCTGATCCATGCGCTGGATGATATTGGCCAGCCGTTCCACGTTGCCCGCCAGGTCCGAGATGATCAGCACGTTGGTGGGAGCATAGGCCGCCAGATGGCCCTGGGGCGGCACCAGCGGGCGCAGGATCGGCACGATCTGCGCGGCGGAGACGTTCTCCACCTCGATGATGCGGGTGATCACCTGATCCTCGCCGCCGCCGTTCAACTGGTCCAGGGTAGGGATGTTCTCCTGCTTGGCGTTGGCCGCCGGGATGATCTTGGTGACGTTCTCGCCGGGCACGGCGGCGAATCCGTGTACCGCCAGCACCGACAGGAACACCCGGTAGATCTCCTCCTCGTCCATGGGGGTCGACGAGATCACGCTCACCCGACCGCTGACCCGGGGGTCGACGATGAAGTTGCGCCCGGTGATCTCGGCGATGCTGGCGATCAGGGCGTTGATATCGGCATCCTTGAGGTTCAGGGTCACCGGCGCGGCCCAGGCGGTGGAGGATGCCGTCAGCAGCAGCAGCGCCGCCACGAGACCGGGGATTGCGCCTGGCATGATCCTTCGCATCGTCGTCCCTCACTGGTTGAGATAGAAGGTAAAGGGGATTTCCTCGCCGTTACGCAGCACTTTGACCGCGATCTGGTCGGCGTTCATCAGTCCCTGCATGAGCGCCAGCCCCTGGGCGGGGCTGGACAGGCGGCTGCCGTTGACCTCGGTGACCACATCCCCGCTGCGCAGGCCCAGTTGCCCCAGCATCCGCCGGTCCCGCCCCGGGCGCAAGCGGAAGCCGACGAACTGGCCGTTCTGCACGTAGGGATTGGCCAGCGCCACCTGGGCCAGCGCCGCGCCCGGGTCCTCCTCCAGCTGATCGCGGATCTTCGCCGCCACCTCGCCCGCATTCACCGCCGACTCGTCGGCGGCGTTGACCGAACCCGGCAGGCTGGGGGAGACGCTACCGGTGGCGCGACTGCTGGTGTTGTCGTCGTCCACCGGCAGGCTCAGGCTCTCCAGCCGTCCGCCCCGGGAGAGGATCACCCGGTCGCGTTCGATGGCAGCCAGTTCCACGCCGGTGGCGATGTTGTCGCCCGCCTTGTAAACGCGCTCCGGGCTACCGCTCTGGCCGATGATGGCCCGGGCCTGGGCGCTGGTATCGCTGTGGAGAATACCCGCGAGTTTCAGGTTCAGGCGGGTCTCCGGCGCTTCCACCACCTGCACCGGAGCGGGGCCTGCAGCGTTGGCCTCGCCGAACAGGTGCCAGTCGGCGATGGTCTGGTAGTCCGGAGTCTGGTCTCGCTCATCCGCCACGGGCATGGCGACGGCGAGAGCCGGCGCCGACGGGGTGGGGCGGGGCACCAGGTTCCAGGTCAGACGGGCCGTCTGAAACGCCAGGACCACCACCAGACAGAAGGTGACTGCCTGGGCCAGTCTTGCCAGTTGCTGGGGCCTGGATGGGCCGAAATCAGCGAACATTCCTGTTAAGGACATGGGTTTCCACGGTATTCTGGGGTCAAACCTTTAACAATGCCCGTTATCAGACGTAGTATTGACGCTCGTTCCGTTAAGCGCAGATTCAGCCGGGCGGGCGGAGAATATCGGATAATTGCGACTGTCATCATCCATCGACAAGGAGAGAACAATGCGTACGGTTTCCAAGCTTGGCCTGCTTATGGTTGCGCTGGCCCTGGGCGGTTGTGCCGCCAACGATCCCTACCAGCGTACCAAGGCCGGTGCCGGTCTCGGCGCCCTGGCCGGTGCCGCCGCCGGCTATGCCGTCAACGACGGCAAGGGTGCCGCCATCGGTGCGGCCATCGGCGCCCTGGCCGGTGGCGCCGCCGGTAACTACATGGATCGCCAGGAGGCGGCCTTCGAGCAGGCCCTGGCCCAGGAGCGTGCCCAGTATAATCTGGAATTGCAACGCCTGCAGAGTGGGGCGCTGAAGCTGAACATCCCCTCCGAGGTATCCTTCGGCGTGGATCAGGCCCAGGTCAATCCGGAATTCATTCCCACCCTGGAAAAGGTCGCGGGTCTGCTGGGTCAGTATGACCAGACCCTGGTCACGATAGTGGGTCACACCGACAGCACCGGCGCCGAGGCCTACAACCAGCAACTGTCCCTGCGCCGCGCCGAGAACGTGGCGGGCTTTCTGGCCTCCCGGGGCGTGAATCCCGCCCGTATCACCGCCATCGGTCAGGGCGAAAGCCAGCCCCGGGCCAGCAACGACACGGCCGCGGGCCGGGCCATGAACCGTCGGGTGGAGATCATCATGCAGCCCTACGAGGGTGGCAGCTATGGTCAGGCGCCCCAGCAGGGCGTGCCCCAGCAGGGTTATCCCCAGCAGGGTTATCCTCAGCAGACTGCGGGCTATCCCCAGCAAGGCTATCCCCAGCAAGGCTATCCCCAGCAAGGCTATCCCCAGCAAGGCTATCCCCAGCAAGGCTATCCCCAGCAGGGGGCGGTCTATCCTCAGGGTTATGTGGCGCCTGGCACCGCCCAGTCGTTCTAGACTGGCCGATCACCGCCCGGAGTGATCGTTCACCGCCATGGCCGGCAACGGATTCCGGCAGATCCGTCTGCTGATTCTGCTGGCTCTGTTGCTGTTCGTGGCGGTGGGATCCTGGGTCAGCCGTTTCCAGACACGGGACTGGGATCGGCCCCTACGGGTGGTGCTCTACCCCATCAATGGTGATGGACGATCCACCACCAGCACCTATATCCAGTCCCTCGACGAGGAGGATTTTCAGCCCGTCGAGGCGTTTCTGGCCCGGGAGGCGGAACGTTACGGACTGGTGCTGAACCGACCGGCGGAAATCTATCTGGCCGGGGAACTGCACGACCACCCTCCCGAACCGCCCCGTGATGGCAATATTCTCACGGTGATGGCCTGGAGCCTGAAACTGCGTTTCTGGGTATGGCGGGTGGATCACTGGGACGGTCCGGATGCCCAGATCCGCATCTTCGTGATCTACCACGATCCCCGGGTCCGTCAGCGGGTGCCGCATTCCCTGGGGCTGGAAAAGGGTTTGATCGGTGTGGTTCATGCTTTTGCCAGTCCCGCTCAGCGGGACCAGAACCAGGTGATCGTCGCCCACGAGTTGTTGCATACCCTGGGCGCCACCGACAAATACGACCCCGCCAGCAATCTGCCTTACTATCCCATCGGTTTCGCCGAACCCGGGCGCCAGCCGCGTTTTCCCCAGCGTTACGCCGAGATCATGGGCGGGCGAGTGCCCGTTTCGCCCCGTCAGGCGGAGATCCCGGAGAGCCTGGAACAGGTGCAAGTGGGCGAGGTGACGGCCCTGGAGATCCAGTGGCTCCAGTGACCGTTCGATCACGGTAGAGGGAAATATCGCCCACCCCGGTCGGGGTGGGCGGCCAGACGCTTACAGCAACGGCGCGATCACCAGGCTGACGATGGCCATCACGTTGATCAGGATGTTCATGGCGGGGCCGGAGGTATCCTTGAAGGGATCGCCCACGGTGTCGCCCACCACGGTGGCGGCATGCACCTCGGAGCCCTTGCCGCCGAGATTGCCCTTTTCCACGTACTTCTTGGCGTTGTCCCAGGCGCCACCGGCGTTGGCCATGGTCAGCGCCAGCAGCACGCAGCCCAGCAAGGCCCCGCCCAGCATCCCGCCCAGCGCCTGTGGACTGATGCCGAAACCCACCACCACCGGGGCCGCCACCGCGATCACCCCCGGCAGGATCATCCGCTTGAGCGCCGCCGTGGTGGCGATATCCACGCAGCGGGCTGTATCGGGCTTGGCGGTACCCTCCAGCAGCCCCGGAATCTCCCGGAACTGACGGCGGATCTCGGTGATCATGTCGAAGGCCGCGTCGCCCACCGCGGTCATGGTGATGGAGGCGATGGCGAAGGGGATGGCGCCGCCGATGAGCAGTCCCATCAGCACCATGGGATCGCCGAGGCTCAGCTCGAAATCGGCGATGGAGGCGTGCATGGTCTCGATGAACGCGGCGATGATGGTGAGCGCCGCCAGCGCCGCCGCGCCGATGGCGAAACCCTTGCCGATGGCCGCCGTGGTGTTGCCCAGTTCGTCCAGCGAGTCGGTGATCTCCCGGGTTTCCTTACCGAGGCCACCCATCTCGGCGATACCGCCGGCGTTGTCGGCCACCGGTCCGTAAGCGTCGATGGCCATGGTGATACCCACCGTGCCGAGCATGCCCACGGCGGCGATGCCCACCCCGTAGAGCCCGGCCAGCTGGCTGGCCACCAGGATAATCACGGCGATGGAGATCACCGGCACCACCACCGATTCCATGCCCACCGCAAGCCCCCGGATCATCACCGTGGCGGTGCCGGTCTCGCCGGCCTCGGCGATGCGCCGCACCGGCGTGGAGGCGGTGTAGTACTCGGTCACCAGGCCGATGATGATGCCGCCGATGGCACCGCTCAGCAGCGCGAACCAGATGTTCAGGGAAACCCCCTGGCCCAGCACCACGGACAGCGCGAGAAGGATGTACGCGGCGGCGGCGCCGATGGTGCCGGTGCGCAGCGCCACCTCGGGCTTGCTGTGGGACAGGCTCTTCACCAGGAAGATACCTGCCACCGAGCAAAGCAGCCCCACCGAGGTCATCATCAGCGGCATGAACATGAGATCCGCGCGGCTGTCGCTGAGAACTCGCAGTTCCACCAGCGGCAAGGTGGAGGCGATGGCGATGGTGGCGATCATGGCCCCGCAGTAGGACTCGAAGATATCCGAGCCCATGCCCGCCACGTCGCCCACGTTATCGCCCACGTTGTCGGCGATCACCCCGGGGTTGCGGGGATCGTCCTCGGGGATGCCGGCCTCCACCTTGCCTACCAGGTCGGCGCCTACGTCGGCGCTCTTGGTGAAGATACCGCCACCGACCCGGGAGAACAGCGCCACTGAGGAGGCGCCCATGCCGAAGCCGTGGATGACGTGGGCCGATTCGGGATCGCCGCCGAACAGCAGATACAGGAAACCGAGTCCCATCAGTCCCAGGGATGCCACGCACATGCCCATGATGGAACCGCCGTAGAAGGCCACCGTGAGGGCCGAGGCGGCGCCGCTGGTGTGGGCGGCGTTGGTGGTGCGCACATTGGCCTTGGTGGCCGCGTACATACCCAGATAACCCGCCGCCGCCGAGCTCAACGCCCCCACCAGAAAGGCCAGCGCGGTGCGCCAGCCCAGCGGCGAGAAGAAGATCAGCACCACCAGTACCCCGGCGAAAATGGCCAGGGTGCGGTACTCGCGATTCATGAACACCATCGCCCCGAGGTGGATCTCGTCGGCGATCTTCTTGATGGTCTCCTCCCCCTCGGGGGTCTTCAATACCTGCTGAAACAGATAATAAGCAAAGCCCAGACCCGCGATACCGAGGATCAGGGGCAATAATGCCTGAATGGCCATGGCGCTCTCCAGCTTGTTATCGTGTGTGGATAGGCGTGTAGGGACCGGTCCGCGAAAGCCGCGGTGGACGCCAGAGAAAGCGCCGTTGTTATAGCAGAGTCCTGGCTAAAGATCGACCGGCCAGCGCCGGCCGATCCCGTGGCGGGGGCCGGGAGTGGCTGCCAGGCTCAGAAGCCCATTTCCTCGCCGGACTCCTGATAGCGGGCGATGCTGTCCATGATTTCCTTGCGGGCCTCGTCTTCCCGGCTCCAGCCTTCCACCTTGACCCACTTGCCCATTTCCAGATCCTTGTAGTGCTCGAAGAAGTGGGTGATCTGGTCGAGGATCAGTTGCGGCAGGTCGTAAGGAGTGTTGACGTTCTTGTAGATGGGGGTGAGCTTGTCGATGGGCACCGCCAGCACCTTGGCGTCGGCACCGGACTCGTCGGTCATCTTCAGCACACCCACGGGACGGCAGCGGATCACCGAGCCCGGGTTCAGGGCGAACGGGGTCACCACCAGCACATCCACCGGGTCGCCATCATCGGAGAGGGTGCCGGGTACATAACCGTAGTTGCAGGGATAATGCATGGCGGTGGCCATGAAGCGGTCCACGAACAGGGCGCCGCTTTCCTTGTCCACCTCGTACTTCACCGGCTCGCTATGGGCCGGAATCTCGATGATGACGTTGATCTCGGTGGGGATGTTCTTGCCGGGGGGGACTTTGGTGAGACTCATGGGAATTGCCCTGCCAGGTTGCTGAAAAATCGAGGGTTGATAATCGGGCTAGGATACGGACCGGCATCGACAGTGGCAAGCCAGACGGGCGGGCTATACTTGCCGGACAACTCGATGGTCTATTACACGGCACGGGAGGAGATGATGACAGCCGAGATTCTCATGGTGGGTCCGATGATGAGTCGGGTGCGCGAGGCGCTGGAGCGCGAGTTCACCCTGCACCGGCTCTGGGAGGCGGAGGATCGGGCAGCATTGCTGGCGCAGGTCGCCGGTCAGGTGCGCGGTATCGCCACCGCCCATGGCGCCGATGCCGCGCTCATCGACGCCCTCCCAAAACTCGAGATAATCAGCAATTTCGGGGTGGGCTATGACGCGGTGGATGTGGCACGGGCGAAGACCCGCGACATCATCGTCACCAATACTCCCCACGTGTTGAACGATGACGTGGCGGATCTGGCCATCGCCCTGATGCTCAACGTCAGCCGGCAACTGGTGCTGGCGGATCGCTATGTGCGCGAGGGCGCGTGGCAGCGGGGGCCGATGCCGCTGACCCGCTGCGTGGGCGGCAAGACCGTGGGCGTGCTGGGACTCGGGCGCATCGGCCGGGCCTTCGCCGGGCGCGCCGAGGCCATGAACTGCCGGGTGGTGTACCATAATCGTCGGCCCCGGGACGATATCTCCTACCCTTATCTGGACAGCCCCGTGGCGCTGGCCGAGGCCAGCGATTTCCTGGTGGTGATCACCCCCGGCGGCGCCGATACCACGAAACTGGTGGACCGGCGGGTGCTGGATGCGCTGGGTCCCCAGGGTATCCTGATCAACGTCGCCCGCGGCTCGGTGGTGGACGAGGCGGCGCTGGTGGCCGCGCTCCGGGAGGGCAGCCTCGGCGGTGCCGGGCTCGACGTGTTCGCCGACGAACCCCATGTCCCGGAGGCGCTGCTCGGCATGGACAATGTGGTGCTGTTGCCCCACGTGGGTAGCGCCACGCTGGAGACCCGGGCCGCCATGGGGGATCTGGTGGTGGATAATCTGCGTGCCCATTTCGCCGGTAAACCCGCCCTGACCCCGGTCTACTGAACCGCGCCGGTTCGCTATGTCCCTGAAAACCCGGTAAACTGGCCGGGAGTCGGGCCATCGGGGCCGGCGCGTTTCGCTTCAGTCTGGAGTGCATTGATGGCCAATCTGGAACAGCTCGATATCCTGCGCCAGGGCGCGGAGGTCTGGAACGACTGGCGGGATGCCAATCCCAACGCCCGCATCGACCTCAGTAACGCCAATCTCGCGGGAGTGGAACTTCCCCAGGTGAACCTGAGCGGGGTGTTCCTGAGTGGCGCCAATCTGGCCGGTGCCGATCTGTCCCGGGCGGTGCTGAACCGGGCGGTGCTGATCAAGACCACCTTCACCGAGGCCAACCTCAACGGCGCCAATATCTACAAGGCCAACCTCTACAAGGCGGTGATGCACCGGGCCAACCTGGGGCGCGCCAATCTCTGCGGCGCGGTGCTGATCGAGGCCGATCTGCACGAGGCGGTGCTGCGCCGGGCGGATCTGCGCCGCTCGGTGCTGAGCAAGGCCATTCTCAGCCGCACGGTGCTGCGCGAGGCCGATCTGCGCGAGGCCGATCTGCGTCGGGCCATGATCCAGCGGGCGGTGTTGATCAAGGCGGATCTACGCGAGGCGGTGATGTTTCGCTGTAATCTGCACCGCAGCGTGCTGATCCGCGCCGATCTCATCGAGGCGGTGCTGAACGAGGCCAATCTTTCCCAGGCGGATCTGCGCCAGGCCGATCTCTACAAGGCCACCCTGCACAAGGTCAATCTCAGTCGCGCCAACCTGAGCGGCGCGGTGCTGATCGAGGCCGACCTCATCGAGGCCGATCTCACCGGCGCGGATCTGCGCAAGGCGGTGCTGAACCGGGCGATCCTGATCAAGGCGGATCTGCGGGGGGCGGATCTGCGCGGCGCCGATATGCGCGAGGCGAGCCTCAACCGGGCGGTGCTGGACGGGGTGGAACTGCCCGAGTCGGCGTCCGGTAACGGTAATCTGTTCCCGGCCTCGCCGCTGGAATAGCGAATCCTCAGGCGGGTACCTGGAACGAGCCCCGCTCCCCCGAGATGATGCCCCTTTCCAGATAGCGCCGGGTACGGGCCGCCCGCTCCCGGGCATGGGTCATGGGATAGCGGCCATAGTCCGCCCGCACATCCAGGTACTGTTCCAGCAGGCGCTGTTCCTCGGTGCTGCCCCAGGTGGCGGGATCGCCAGCCAGCCCACTGCGGCGTAATGCCGTGGCCAGCGACCCGGTGACGTAGCCCGGGCGGTTGACGTGCTGGTCGAACAGCAGCGCCACTCCGTATTCGGAGTTCACCAGATCGGCGATGTCGTAGCCCTCCACCTGGTAGCTGGGGTGCCGGTAGAAGGTGTCCAGCCGGGATGCGGCGTGGGCCACCTCCACCGCCTGCACGGTGGTGTCCTGGCCGGCGTGCCAGAAGCGAAAAGCCCAGGCGGGAGCGCGCAGCGCCGCCTTGGCGGTGCTGGTGTCCAGCGTCTGGCCGGCCAGGGTCAGATAACCGTAACTGCCCCGCACAGCCATGGTGCCCAGCCCGAGTGTGCCGAAGTACTGGGAAAATACCAGCGGCGCCTGTTGTTGCAGCCGTTGCAGAAGCGCTGCCAGTTCCCCACGGGCATCGCCGGTGCCGGCGGTCCATTGCAACATACCGAAGGACAGAAAGGCGTTGTCCCAGGTGTTCACCGCATCCAGGTTACCCTCGTTCTCCGCCACCGCCACCATCACGTTGATGAGCGATTCGGTGAGGCCCAGTTCGCTCAGCAATGCCCGGTGGTTGCGCATAAAGGACAGGGGCGGATGATCGCCCAGGGTGTATAGCCCCAGGCGAAACTGCCGGAAAGTATGGCTGACCTGGCCGTTACTCACCCGCACCCGGTTGCCCAGATCCTCCACGCTCAGCGCCTCCTCCGGTGCATCGGGCGGCGCGGGCGGCGCGGGGCGCGGGGCGCGCTCCAGCAAGCGTTCCACCAGTTGCGGCGTCAATCGCTGACCGTCGGTTTCGATGCCCTGGTCGGCGGCGAACCGGGCCACGGCGGCGGCGGTGGCGGGGCCATAGTCACCGTCGGCGCCGAACCGACGCCATTGCAACTCCGGACCGTAGCCGAGCCCATGGAGGCGGATCTGCAAGGCTCGCACGGCGTCCCTGGCAGGCGAGTCGCGAAACAGGCTACTGGCCACCGCGTTGGTGTTCAGTAGCGCCCGCAGAGTCTCGCGGACGGCATCCTGTTCCAGCAAGCGGCGCAGCAACTCGGCATCGACTCGCTGTCCATCGCCCTTGAGCCCCAGATCCCGGCTCGCCTCGGTCACGGCGTTGGCGGTGGCGGGGCCATAGTCGCCATCGGCGCCGAACCGATCCCATTGCAGGGACTCGCCGTGGCCGAGTTCGTTCAACAGGCGTTGCAGGGCCTGCACCGCATCACTGGCGGCAGAGCCCTGGAACAGGGTGGTCTCCACCCGGCCCGCATCCAGCAGGGGTTGCAGGGTGCGGCGGGGATGTTCCGGTAACGGTCCGGCGACGTTCAGCAGGGCGCCGAGCAGGCGGGCATCCACCCGCTGACCATTGCTCGCCAGGCCCCGGTGGGTGGCAAAACTTTGCACCGCCCGGGCGGTGGCGGCGCCGTAGTCGCCGTCGGCGCCGAAGCGAGCCCAGCGCAGTTCCGGCCCCAGGCCCTGCTGATAGAGGAGTATCTGTAGCGCCCGTACCAGGGCACTGTCCGTGGTGCCCCGCCACAGCAGCGTGCCGGTGCGGTCCTGGAGATCCTGGAGTTCCCGGCGGGCCGCGTCACCCAGCAGCTCCAGCAGCAGCGCCCGGTTCACCCGTTCGCCGTCCACGGCCTGGCCCCGGTCGCTGGCTGCGGTGCGCACGGCGGCGGCGGTGGCGCGGCCATAGTCGCCGTCGGCGCCGAACCGTGCCCATTGCAGGGGCTCGCCGTAGCCGAGTTCGTTCAGCAGGATTTGCAGGACCCGCACCGGTTCCCGGGCCGGGGAGTTTCGATACAGAGTATCGGCAACCCGGTCGGGTTCCAGCAGGCGCGCCAGGGTTTCAATGGGATCGCTGAGGGTGGGCACCGGGGAGTCGGCCTTTTCGCGGCGGAAAACCCTATTCTAGCTGTAGCCAGTCGTAACGGTCGCCGGAACTTATCACCACCTCGGTGGGCTGGCCATTCCGGGGCAACACGTCCAGGGTGATCTCCACGCCCGGTTCGCCCTGTTTCCAGAGTTCCCGGTAGAAGTTCTCCAGGTCGTTCACCGGGATGCCGGAGACGCCGAGGATCATGGTATCCGGGGTGATGCCGGCGCGGGCGGCGGGACCGTCGTCGGCCACCCGGCTGATGAACAGCCGGCCCCGGTGCTCCTCGGTGTGAATGCCGAGCCACGGCCGGGAGGGTTCGCTGGAGCGGCCGTTGGCCAGCAACTCGGCGAAGATCGGCTGCAGGGCGTCGATGGGGATGAACATATTGCCGGGCAGGGTCTCGTCGGCGGTACGCAGGGCGTCGCGTACGATCAACGAGCCGATGCCGAGTAACTCTCCCTCGGGGCCAATCAGTGCCGCGCCGCCGAACTGGGAATGGGGCGGGGAGGTGAAAATCGCGTTCTCCAGGAGGTATTCCCAGTAGCCGGCAAAATTGCGCCGCGCCACCACGTAGGCCGGACGCACCGCGTTGTCGCCGCCGAAACTCACCACCAGCACCTGATCGGTACGCGCCAGATCGGTGGCGCTGCCCAAAGGCATGGGTTCCACATCCAGGGGTTGGCGGGCGCGGATCAGGCCGAAGCCGGTGGCATAGTCGTAGGCCACCACATCGGCGGGAATCCGGCTTTCCTCTTCCATCTGCACGGACACCTCGTCGGCCTCCATGATCAGATAGCCAATGGTGAGGATCAGTCCGTCACTGTCGATCACCACCCCGGACCCGGCCCGCTGGGTGCCGAGACTGGAGGCGGTGCGAGCCTCCATGGGAACCTCGCTACGCACACCCACCACCGCGGCGAGGAGATTCGCCACCGGATCCTGGGCCAGTGCGGCGCAGGGGCCGCCGAGAAGCAGCGAACAAGCTAGCAGACTGGCCCACAGACCAGATTTGGCAGGGAGCATGGCAAGTCCTCCGAAGACCAGGCGAGCACCTGATAAGGTGGGACCGTCCATGCCCGGGTGGGTTTCCTAGACCTCGGCTAAATTACCTTTACTTTCCAGCCAGGCCTTGCGATCACCGGCACGTTTGCGGGCCAGCAGCATGTCCATCAGGGCATCGATGTCCCCTGCCTCATCGCCCGCATCCAGGGTCAGTTGTACCAGCCGCCGGGTGTCGGGGTACATGGTGGTCTCGCGAAGTTGCAAGGGATTCATCTCGCCCAGACCCTTGAAGCGGGTGACCGTGATCCGGGTGTGCTTGCCCTCGGCCCGCAGCCGGTCCAGGATGCCGGTCTTCTCGGCCTCGTCCAGCGCGTAGTACACCGCCTTGCCGGCGTCGATGCGAAACAGCGGCGGCATGGCCACGAACACATGGCCGTGGGCCACCAGCGGGCGGAAATGGCGCAGGAACAGGGCGCAGAGTAAAGTGGCGATGTGGTAGCCGTCGGAGTCGGCGTCGGCGAGGATGCAGACCTTGCCGTAGCGTAGTCCCGAGAGATCCGGGCTTCCCGGGTCCACGCCGATGGCCACGGCGATATCGTGGATCTCCTGGGAGGAGAGCACCTGTCCGGAGTCCACCTCCCAGGTGTTGAGGATCTTACCGCGCAGCGGCATCACCGCCTGGAACTCGCGGTTCCTGGCCTGCTTGGTGGAGCCGCCGGCGGAGTCGCCCTCCACCAGGAACAACTCGGTGCGGGACAGATCCTGGGCGGTGCAATCGGCGAGCTTGCCGGGCAGGGCGGGGCCGGTGGTGATTTTCTTGCGCACCACCTTCTTGCTGGCCTTGAGGCGGCGCTGGGCATTGGCCAGCACCAGCGTCACGATCCCCTCGGCCTGATCCACGTGCTGGTTGAGCCACAGACTGAAGCTGTCCTTCACCGCGCCGGCCACGAACACCGCGCATTCCCGGGACGACAGCCGTTCCTTGGTCTGCCCGGAGAACTGCGGATCCTGGAGCTTGGCCGACAGCACATGGGCGCACTGCTCCCAGACATCCTCGGGGGCGATGCGCACGCCCCGGGGCAGGAGGCTGCGGATCTCGCAGAATTCCCGGATGGCCTCGGTGAGGCCGGTGCGAAGCCCGTTCACGTGGGTGCCGCCCTGGGGGGTGGGGATCAGGTTCACGTAGCTCTCGCCGATCAACTCACCGCCCTCGGACAGCCAGCTCACCGCCCACTCGACGGCTTCCCGGGCGCCCTCCAGGCTGCCGGTGAAGGGGGAATCGGGCAGCGCCGGGGCGCTGAGGGACTGGCGCAGATAATCGGCCAGTCCTGCTTCATAGCACCAGTCCTGGCGCTCGCCGCTGGCCTCGTTCAGAAAACTCACGCTGAGCCCCGGACAGAGCACCGCCTTGGCCCGTAGCAGGTGGGTCAGCCGCGATACCGAGAAGCGCGGCGAATCGAAATAACCCGGAGCCGGCCAGAAGCGCAGCAGCGTCCCGGTGTTGCGCCGGCCCACCTCGCCCACCGCCGAGAGTTCCTCGGTCTTCTCGCCATCGGCGAACTGCATCCGGTATTCCTGGCCACCCCGGCGGATACGCACCTCCAGGCGCCGGGACAGGGCGTTCACCACCGACACGCCCACCCCGTGGAGTCCGCCGGCGAATCGGTAGTTGCCCTCGGAGAACTTGCCGCCCGCGTGCAGCCGGGTGAGGATCAACTCCACCCCGGGAATCCGCTCCTCCGGGTGCAGGTCCACCGGCATACCGCGCCCATCGTCCTGCACCGACAGGGAATCGTCGGCGTGCAGGGTGACCTGGATATTGCGGGCGTGGCCGGCCAGCGCCTCGTCGACGCTGTTGTCGATCACTTCCTGGGCCAGGTGATTGGGGCGGCTGGTGTCGGTGTACATGCCGGGGCGGCGGCGCACCGGATCCAGGCCACTCAGTACCTCGATGGCGGAGGCATCGTAGCGATCATTCACGGGAAAGTCTCACGAGTCGGGGAGTGGGCCGGTCTGGCAGGCTCGGGGAGCCACCTCAAGGCTGATCCTCGACCAGCATATCCAGCAGGGAGCGTACCGTACGGTGCGCCTCGATGGGATGGCGTAGCGGCTTGTCCAGGTGCAACTGGTAATGGTTGCGGCGACCGTCGCGGATCTTGGTGAGGATGCCGGCGTCCTGGAGATCCGAGACAATCTTGTGCACTGCCCGCTCGGTGATACCCACCCGGGTGGCGATATCCCGTAACCGGGCGGTGGGATCCTGGGCCAGGCAGATCAGCACATGGCCGTGATTGCTGAGGAAGGTCCAGGAATCATGTTGCGCAGGGGGGCGATCTATACTCACGGGCGCTCACGGATTGACGGTCACCGACGACCATTAAGAGTAACGATACGCCCCCATAGGTGCAATGGTTTTCATGAGTTGCGCATAAAGATCGCAACTGGCGGTTTGGTCAGTCGAAATCCGCCAGCAGGGCCAGCCGGGTTTCCTCGGGTACCGGCGCCAGAGCCACGTTGTAATTGGGATAGTCGATGCCCATGTGCAGTGCGGCTCCTTGCTTCAGCGCCGAAATCATCTCCGGGTTCAACTCGAAGCGCATGAAATGCACCGAGGAGGTCTTCTCGTCGTTTTCCCGCTCCAGATCCTCGTCGGCGATGGCATAGACCGGCTCGAAGCCCGCCACCTGCACGCAGACCCGATCCTCGATACCGATCATCTGCGCCAGTGCCTGCTTGCGCTCTGCCACGTCGTCATACTCGATGAGCATGGTGGCCTTGAGGTTCTGGCCGTCCGGGATCAGCGGGTTATAGGCGTCGAGTTCCTCCTGGATGCCCTCGGCCTCGAAAATCCGCTCCACCCGCAGCATCTCCTGGATCTGGTACTGGATGGTCATCCGATCCTCGAAGTGCAGGCTGACATGACCTCCCAGCAACACCTTGCGGTGCTTCTTGTGGGCGATCACCTCGGTGCGGAAGCCCGGGCGCTTCTCGGCGTACTGCTCCAGGCTGAACAACTGGGCGCGATCCAATTTCTGCATGACAGGGTTCCTCTGTGGTGCGGGCCTGCGGGTTTAGAACCGTTCGAAGCCAGAGGGTTCAGATCCCGTAGGCCATGCGAAGCAACTTCAGTGGATGCCGGGGCGGATGACTCTCGTCGCCGAGGCCGTTCTCGATATGGTGCCCGGCGATGGGACAGTCACTGGCGTAGTGGTCGGCCTTGGCCCCCTTGACGCGGTTGAACACGGGTTTACCGATCTTCATGGCATTGTCGAAGGTCTCGGTCTTGACCCCGTAGGTGCCGTCGTGGCCGGCGCAGCGCTCGATGGCCTGCACCTGGGTGTCGGGCACCAGTTGCAGCAGATCCCGGGTCTTCAGGCCCAGGTTCTGCACCCGCAGGTGACAGGGCACATGGTAGGCCACCGTGCCCAACGACTGCTTGAACTCGGTGTTCAGTTTGCCGGCGCGGTGGCGCAGCAGCAAATACTGGAAAGGATCGAAGGTGGCCTCGGCCACCCGCTTCACCATGGTGTCGTCGGGGAACAGCAGGGGAAGTTCCTGTTTCAGCATCAGCACACAGGAGGGCACCGGGGCGATGATATCCCAGCCCTCATCCACCAGCCGGGCCAGCATGGGGATGTTATGATCTTTCAGGGACTTGACGCTTTCCAGGTCGCCCAGCTCCATCTTCGGCATGCCGCAGCAGCGGGTGTTCTGCACCAGTTGCACCGGAATACGGTTGTGCTCGAACACCGCCACCAGATCCTCGCCCAGTTCCGGCTGGTTGTTGTTGCCGTAGCAGGTGCCGAACAGCGCTACCCGACCGCGGGTTCCGTCGGTGGGCTCGACCTCCACGGACGCTGGTGTATGGCCCTTCAGTCGCTGTTGCAGGGTGCGGGGTTGGAAATCGGGCAGGGCAGCCCTGGCGTGGATGCCGAAATTCTTTTGCAGTAACTGCCGGGCGGTGGGGTTTCTGTTCACTGCGTTGACGGTCTGGCTCACCACCGGGATGCCGGCGAGCCGGCCCACCAGGTCGGTGGAAGTCACCAGCTTGTCGCGGAATGTCACGTTGCCCTGCTTGAACTTCACCGCCTTGGCCCGCAGCATCAGGTGCGGGAAATCCAAGTTGAAGGGATGCGGCGGCACGTAGGGACACTTGGTCATGTAACACATGTCGCACAGGTAGCACTGGTCCACCACCTTCCAGTAATCGCCCCTGGCGACGCCGTCCACCTCCATGGTCTCGGATTCATCCACCAGGTCGAATAGCGTGGGAAAGGACTGGCAAAGGCTGAAGCAGCGTCGGCAGCCGTGGCAGATGTCGAACACCCGCTCCAGTTCCTTGAAGACCTCGGTCTCGTCGTAAAATTTCGGGTTCTGCCAGTCGATCGGGTGGCGGGTGGGTGCTTCGAGGCTGCCCTCGCGGGCTTGTTCTGATTTCTCCATCGACGGTGTCTCGATAATCCGGCGGGGACGGTCCCCGGAAACAAAAAGGGGCCGGTGAGCCGGCCCCTCCCCGAGCGTGTCCTCAGTCCATCTGGTCCAGGGCTTTCTGGAACCGGTTGGCGTGGGAGCGCTCGGCCTTGGCCAGGGTCTCGAACCAGTCGGCGATCTCGTCGAAGCCCTCGTCCCGGGCGGACTTGGCCATGCCGGGGTACATGTCGGTGTATTCATGGGTCTCGCCGGCGATGGCGGCCTTGAGGTTGTCGCCGGTGTCGCCCATGGGCAGGCCGGTGGCCGGATCGCCCACCGCTTCCAGGTATTCCAGATGGCCGTGGGCATGACCGGTCTCGCCCTCGGCGGTGGAACGGAACACCGCGGAGACGTCGTTGTAGCCCTCGATATCGGCCTTGTTGGCGAAATACAGGTAGCGGCGGTTGGCCATGGACTCGCCAGCGAAAGCGTCTTTGAGGTTCTGCTCGGTCTTGCTGCCTTTAAGTTCCATCGTTGTCCTCCAGTGCATGCGGGATGAAAGGTTCGGCCGATCGCTTGCGATGGCCTAACCTTAGACTTGGTCTACACAAGCAGGTTCAATTATGCTCGTCCTGGTCACGAAATCGCAAGGTTTTACGGTTCTCCATGAGCCATGGGATGGATTGACCGGCAAGATGGTGGGGAGTAATTTACGGACGCATAAACTCAAAAATAATATGCAAGCAGTCATCACGGAATATCTAAAGGACACAAGGCCACCAGGAAGTCATCATGGCGCCGACCTTGCCCACTACTACCGTCGATTTCGAGAAATCCCTCCAGGAACTGGAAGCCCTGGTCGCGGAAATGGAAAACCGGGAACTCACCCCGGAAGCTTCCATGGAGCGGTTCAAACGCGGTTTCCGGCTCGCCCAGGATTGTCAGAACGCCCTGCGGCTGGCCGAGAGTCGCATCGCCCAGTGGGTGGACAACCCGGAGGCCGACATGGGCGGTTACGAACGCCCATGAGCCGGCCCGCGGGGCTGTCATGAGCGAGGATCTGCTGCGCCACTACCGGGAGCGGGTGGAGGCGAGCCTCGAACGCTGGCTGCCCGCCGCCGATGCCCACCCCGCCACCCTCCATGAGGCCCAGCGTTACGCGGTCCTGAGCGGCGGCAAACGACTTCGGCCGGTGCTGGTGTATGCCGCGGGCAGTGCCCTCGGCGTGCCCCTGAGCCGGCTGGACGGGCCGGCCGCAGCAGTGGAGTTGGTGCATGTCTACTCGCTGGTCCACGACGATCTGCCGGCCATGGACGACGACAGCCTGCGCCGCGGCAAGCCCACCTGCCACACGGTCTACGGCGACGCCATGGCGATCCTGGTGGGCGATGCCCTCCAGTCCCTGGCCTTTCAGGTACTGGCCGGGGATCCGGCCATGGTGGACGATCCCGCGATACGCCTGGCGTTCGTCCGGGTGCTGGCGCGGGCGGTGGGCTCGCGGGGCATGGCCGGCGGCCAGGTGATCGATTTACAGGCGGTGGGGCGCGCCCTCAACCTGGCGGAACTGGAGGACATGCATATCCACAAGACCGGCGCGCTGATCCGCGCCAGCGTCTGGCTGGGCGCCCATAGTCATCCGGCCATCACCACCCAGCAGGCTGAGGCGCTGGACCACTACGCCAAGTGTATCGGCCTGGCCTTCCAGATCCGCGACGATATCCTCGATGAGACCGCCGACACCGCCACCCTGGGCAAGACCCAGGGCGCCGACCGGATCCGCGCCAAGCCCACCTATCCGGCGCTACTGGGCCTGGCCGAGGCCCGCCACCACGCCGAGCAACTCTGCGGCAGCGCCCTGAATAGCCTGGCGGGGCTGGGCGAGGGCGCCGATACCCTGCGCTGGCTGGCCCGTTACATCGTCGATCGGGCCTACTGAGCCGCCGTGCTTGCACGGAACCGTCGGACCGACCAATAATCAACAACTACCATCCTCCACCACGCACCCGACTCCTGTTTCATGGCAACCGGTGATTCCTTCCCCCTGCTGGAGATGATCGACTCCCCCGCCGACCTGCGGCGCCTGTCCGAGGCCCAGCTTCCGCAACTGGCCAACGAACTGCGTAGCTGTCTGGTGCAGTGCGTAGCGGCCACCGGCGGGCATTTCGCCGCCGGCCTCGGCACCGTGGAGTTAACCGTGGCCCTGCACTACACCTTCAATACCCCCGAGGACCGGCTGGTGTGGGACGTGGGCCATCAGACCTACCCCCACAAGATGCTCACCGGACGCCGTCAGCGCATGGGGACCATCCGCCGCCACAGGGGGCTGGCGCCGTTCCCGAAGCGCGACGAGAGCCCCTTCGATACCTTCGGCGTGGGCCATTCCAGCACCTCCATCGGCGCCGCTCTCGGCATGGCCATCGCCGCCGAGCGGGCCGGCATCGATCGTAAAGTGGTGGCGGTGATCGGCGACGGCGCCATGACCGCCGGAATGGCCTTCGAGGCGTTGAACCACGGCGGCGATCTCAAGGCCGATCTGCTGGTGATCCTCAACGACAACGAGATGTCGATTTCTCCCAACGTGGGGGCGCTGTCCAATTACCTCACCCGGGCCCTGTCGGATCCCATGATGGTGAGCATGCGCGAGGGCGGCAAGCGGGTGCTGAGTCATCTGCCACCGCCGGTGTGGGAGATGGCCCGGCGTGCCGAGGAGCACGTCAAGGGCATGATGGTGCCGGGCACCCTGTTCGAGGAGATGGGCTTCAACTACTTCGGCCCGGTGGACGGCCACGACATGCTGGGGATGGTGCAGACGCTGCGTAATCTCTCGGCGCTGAAGGGGCCGCGGTTGCTGCATGTGATCACCCGCAAGGGCAAGGGCTACCAGCGCGCCGAGGCCGAGCCGGTGGCCTACCACGCGGTGAGCATCTTCGACCCCCAGTGCGGCATGACACCCAAGAAACCCGGCAACAGCCCCACCTACACCCAGGTGTTCGGCGACTGGCTGTGCGACATGGCCGAGCGCGACGAGCGGCTGCTCGGCATCACCCCGGCCATGCGCGAGGGCTCGGGGCTGGTGAAGTTCTCCCAGCGTTTTCCCAAGCGCTATTTCGACGTGGGGATCGCCGAGCAACACAGCGTCACGGTGGCCGCCGGCATGGCCTGCGAGGGCTACAAGCCGGTGGTGGCCATCTACTCCACGTTCCTGCAACGGGCCTACGATCAACTGATCCACGACGTGGCCCTGCAAAAACTCCCGGTGCTGTTCGCCATCGACCGGGCCGGGCTGGTGGGCCCGGACGGTCCCACCCACGCGGGCAGTTTCGACCTGACCTATCTGCGCTGCCTGCCCAACATGGTGGTGATGGTGCCGGCCGACGAGAACGAGATGCGGCAGATGCTCTACACGGGCTTTCTGCTGGATCAGCCGGCGGCGGTGCGCTATCCGCGGGGCAAGGGACCGGGTGTCCCCGTGGAGTCGGCGCTCAGCGCGCTGCCCGTGGGTAAGGCCGAGGTGCGCCGCAGCGGCAAGCGCATCGCGCTGCTCGCCTTCGGCAGCATGGTGGTGGTGGCCGAGGCGGTGGCCGAGCGGCTGGACGCCACGCTGGTGAACATGCGTTTCGTGAAGCCGCTGGACGAGGACACGGTGCTACGCATGGCCGCCGAGCACGAGTATCTGGTGACCCTGGAGGAGAACGCCGTGGCCGGCGGTGCGGGCAGCGCGGTGAGCGAGTGTCTGGCCGCCCATAACGTACTGGTGCCGGTCCACCATATCGGCCTGCCGGATTGCTTCATCGACCACGGGGATCGCGAGGAACTGCTACGCGAGGCCGGGCTGGACGCCGACAGCGTGCACCGCAACCTCAGTCAGTGGGTGGGCAAACGCCTGGTCAAACCGGCCCAGGGGGGCTGAGTCGCCATTGGTGCTGCCTGAACCAAGCCGGTCGAGAATGGTTCTAAGATTTCTGATCGGTCTTCGGAAGACCATTCCACTAACAACACAACACCCAGCGTGGCAGTCCTGACGGCTGCGCGACACCGTCACGAGGATTTCTAGTATGACGCAAGTTACCACCGCCGAATCCGCCGTGATCGCCATCCCCGATGTCCAGGGTAGCGCCGACACCCGGCGTATTCCCATCAACAAGGTGGGGATCAAGGATATTCGTCATCCCGTGCGTATTCGTGATCGCAGTGGTTACGACCAGCATACCGTTGCCACTTTCAATATGTACGTGAACCTGCCCCATAACTTCAAGGGCACCCATATGTCGCGCTTCGTGGCGCTGCTGAACGAGCAGGAGCGGGAGATCACCGTGGCCTCGTTCCGGGACATGCTGGGCGAGATGACCAGCCGGCTGGAAGCCGAGGTGGGGCATATCGAGATGGGCTTCACGTTTTTCGTCAACAAGACCGCGCCGGTGTCGGGCATCACCGGTCTGATGGACTACGAGGTCACCCTGATCGGCGAGATCCGCGACAGCCGTCCCGAGATGTGGCTTCAGGTGCTGGTGCCGGTGACCAGCCTCTGTCCCTGTTCCAAGAAGATCGCCAAGTACGGCGCCCACAACCAGCGCTCCCACGTCACCCTGAAGGTGAAAGCCTCGGAGAACCTCTGGATCGAGGAGTTGATCGATCTGGCCGAGCGCCAGGCCTCCAGCGAACTCTATGCCATCCTCAAGCGCCCCGACGAGAAGCACGTCACCGAGCGGGCTTACGAGAATCCGAAATTCGTGGAGGACATCGTCCGCGATCTGGCCGCCTGCCTGGATGCCGACGAGCGTATCCTCGCCTACTCGGTGGCCACCGAGAACTTCGAGTCCATCCACAACCACTCGGCCTACGCGCTGATCGAGCGGGACAAGCAGGCCGAGACCGAATCCCCATGAGACTTTCGGGCGCTGGTGGGCGCGGGGCACTGGCGGTTCTGCTGGTACTGCTGGCCAGCGCCTGCGGCGCGCCCCCCTCGCCCTATGCCGGCGAACCGGTGCCCGCCAACCCCCGGCGCTCCGCCGTGGGCGGCGAGGTGCGGCAACTGGCGGAACTGGACGGCTGGTGGATGTTGCTGGCCGAGGCGGACGCCGGGCCGGTGTGCCTGGCGGTGCGCCCGGCCATCGGCACCGCGCCGCCCACCATCAGCGGCGGCCATGGGGTCAGCGGCGAGGGTGGTTTCTACATGGCCTTCCCCAGATGGGTGGCGGTGCCGTTTTTCGGTTTCTACGGTGCCCAGCCCTTCGGCGATAGCCGCGCCGAACTGGATGGTGAGCGCATCCGCTACACCGACGATCGGGATACGGTGCTCGGCTGGGAGGGCCGGCAGGTGGCGTTCCAGGTGTGGACCGATCCGGCGCTGGCGCCGTCCACGGATAACCTGGTGGGGGGACGGCGCATCGGTTTCGCCGGTCAAGGTACGCCCACCCCCACCACCCGGGAACTGGACGAGAACGCCGAGTTGATCACGGGCGAGGTAGATTTCAGCGGCGTCACCCGGGCTTACGAGGCGTTGCTGGACTGCCACGCCTCCTGATGGGTCCGGTAAAACCTCAGGGCGTTTCGTCCAGGATCATGAACGACACGAAAGTGGTGCCGAGCGCCAGCACGAAGGTCATGCCGGTGGGCACGGACAGCATCAGCAAGCCGCTGACGATCCAGACATCCCGCACAATGCGGCGTTTTTGCTGATATTTCTTGGTTTTTCGTCGGGCGCTGGGGCCGGGTGGCCGACCATCGTCGTGTGGTGGACGCCGGGGCGGTTCGGTGGGCATGGTCCAACCTCCATTACCGGGCGAGAAACCAGCATAAACCACTTGAAAAGATGCTGGCAAAGGGACTGTAGCTAACTCCGACCGCATCGTCCGGTGTCAGTTGCCCCGAACCCGCGCTTTCAGGGCAACACGTCCTCGCTGCGCAGATGCGACTCCGGTGGCTGGGCGCCGGGTTTTTCCTGGGGCTCCGGCACTGTCAGCGGACAGGGCCGCTCGCTGGCCCGCCAGCGGTCCAGGAACTCGCCGAGGTGGGGCCGGGTCTCGCGCACCGCAGTGATGTACTCCTGCAGATTGGTGATGCTGGCGTTGTGGGAGTCCGCGCTCATGCGGGTGGAGAAGAACGCCCAGCGCAGATACAGCACGTAGGTGTTCAGTACGTCTCCCTCGCAGTAGCGGTTGATCCGCTCGAAGTCGCCGCTGCCCGCCAGATCCCCCACCTCCGAGCCGTGGCTCTCGATCTTACCGGGCAATCCCAGCGCCACCGCCGCCTCCGCCATGCCGAGCCGGCTGGAGGCGCCCTGGTCGCACAGCACGTCCATCAGATCGCAGTGCCAGGCCGGGTTGTAGCGATAATCGTAGCCGAAGCGGGGATCGGTGCGGTGCCAGGTGGCGGCGCTGAGCCCATGCACCAGCGAGCGCTGCTTCAGCACCGGAATATCGAAGCCCCGCCCGTTCCAACTCACCACCCGCGGCCGGTGCTGCTCCATGATCTGCCAGAAGCCGGCGATGATCTCCGCCTCCCGGCGCCGGTCCCAGCCCACCGCACCGAAATGGCGGATCTGGTAGCGCTCGTATTCGCCCTCCCGGTGAATCCGCGCCAGCAGATAGCCGAGACTCACCACCTGGTGCTGGATGGGCTTGGGGAAAGCCTCCGGATCCCGGCCGGCAGGCAGAATGGCGGTATCGGGAACGGTCTCCAGATCGAAGACCAGCAGCGACTGCTGTTGCATGGCGATATCCTCGGGCGATGCCGCGGGTGAATGTCGATGGGCTCGGATCAATGATAACGTATCCCCACCCGGTCCGCCGTGGCCCGGACCATGCAGAAGAATCTCCACAGGAAAGGGAGTCCCCCATGGACAGTCAGCAAGGACAACATCCCCAGGAGCCCGCCGTGAACACGCCCCAGCCCCCCGACGATTCCCCCGTATCCGATTCCACCATGGCGCCCGCCGATGTTCATCCCGGGAACCCGGTGGCCGCGCCGGATGCGCGGATCACGGCCCTGGAGGGGCGGTTGCGGACCCTGGAGGCGGCCCTGGACGGGCAAACTGACGCGCTGGCC
>JGI12109J20283_11432904_pt1 | contig 26849 bp, 27 predicted proteins | sample ElkSlonscriptome_12_FD_20283 | JGI IMG/M metagenome (IMG submission 20283)
GTGCGGGGGCGGGGCGTGTGTGTGGCGGCACGGATGAGCGCGGCCAGCCGCTCGCGCGCGTCGGCGCGGTTGCGCTCCTGGCTGCGGAAGCGGTCGGCGGTGATGACCAGCACGCCGTCGCCGGTCAGACGCCGGCCGGCGCACCGTGCCAGCCGGTCCTTGACCGCGTCTGGCAGCGAAGGCGAGCCGCGCACGTCGAAGCGCAACTGGACGGCCGTTTCGACCTTGTTGACGTTCTGGCCGCCGGGGCCTGACGCCCGCGCGAACCGCTCCTCGATCTCGGAGTCGGGGATGCTGACCCCGGGGGCAATGTGAAGCATGGAACCGGGTCCGTCCGGGGAAAGGGAACGCGCCAGGGGCGAACGGCCGGACCAGGGGGCGGCGTGTCCGGTTTCAGCTCGCCTTGGCGGCCTCCAGTTTCGACAGAAGGGGCTTTTCGTATTCCTTCAGCGTGTCGTATCCGCCGATCAAATGGCCGTCCATGAGGATCTGCGGCACGGTGCGGGCCTCCGGCAGGCGCTGTTTCATCTCGGAAAACGCGGCGGCCGAGGACACATCGTGCTCGGTGTAGGCGATGCCGTGGTCCTGGAACCACGTCTTGGCCTTTGCGCAAAAGGTGCAGTTCGACTTGGTGTAAACCTCGACATGGACCATCGGTCTTCCCTCAATGTGTTGGTCACGCCCGCGCGGTGCGGCGCGCGTGCGGTCGTGCGATGTCTGGTGACGGAGACAGCCCGGATCAGCCGGAAATGCCGTGCTGGATCGCCATGGCCACGGCCTGGGTCCGGTTGGCCGCCCCGATCTTCTTGAAGATGCTGCGCATATGCGACTTGACGGTGATCTCCGTCAACCCCAGGTGCAGGCCGATTTCCTTGTTGGACTCGCCGCGCACCAGCAGCGACAGGACCTGCACTTCGCGGTTGGTCAGGTCGGCGAACCGCCCGCCCGGATGCTGCGCCGGAGCCGGCTCGCCCTCGGCGCTGCCCGGGCTGAGCAGGTGGGCGGAGAAATACGGCTGGCCGCTGAGGATGAGGCGCAACGCGTGCACGAACGAGGCGCCGCTCATGGCCTTGGGCAGGTAGCCGGAGGCGCCCAGTTCCATGGCCCGCAGCACGTCCTCGCGCACCACCTGCCCGGTGATGATGACCACGGGCACCTCGGGGCAGGCCTTGCGGAAGGCACTGACGGTTTCCACGCCGGCCATGCCGGGCATCTTCAGGTCAAGCAGAAGCAGGTCCGGCGAGTGTTCCGACGCCTCGGCCAGCGCGCTGTCGAAGTCCACCGCCTCCATGATCTCGACGTGATCGGCCAGATCCGTCAGGAAGGGCCGGATGCCGTCTCGTAAGAGGGCGTGATCGTCCGCGAGAAGAACCCGTACGGTTGAACTCTTGGCCGCCGATGGGGTGTCCGGTGTCCTGTCAGCGGCGCCGTTGTCGTCCGCAGCCTTGTCTGGGGCCTTGTCCGGGGTGCTGGACTCGTCCGGAGCCATATTGAGGGCATCCTTTCGCACGTATGCCGTGCTTTGATTTGGAGCGCGCCACATTGGCGAGCGCGCAGCACGAAACCTGCCGATCTCACGGTCATATATCCACCGATCGAAGGGGTCCGTCAAGCCTTTGGAAGCAAGCCGTTGCCCCGGCGCCTCCCCCTTTCGAACGGAGGGCCGAGCGCCTGGACGCCCTCAGGCCGTGGCCAGGGTCGCCGCCTCGGCCTTGATCCGCTGGATCATCGAGGCCACGCCGTTGCGGCGGTTGGGGCTGATGTGCTGGTCGAGGCCGAGGCGTTGCAACTCGGCCTCGGCGTCCAGGGCGATGATCTCCTCGGGTGTGCGATCGTTGAACAATATGAACAGGATGGCGATCAGGCCCTTGACGATATGCGCGTCCGAGTCGGCGCAGAAGTGCAGCCGGGCCGGGCTGTCCTCGGTGGGCCGGACCGTCAACCACACCTGGCTGAGGCAGCCGCGCACCTTGTTGGCGTCGATCATGTCGACGTCCGGCATGGGTTCCAGCTTGCGCCCCAAATCGATGATGAACGCGTAGCGCTCTTCCCAGTCGTCGAGGAGCTCGAAGGTTTCGGAGAGTTCGTCCCGGGTCATGGTCATGAGGTGTCGGTTCCGCTCGTCAGTCGTCGGTCGTGTCGGCTCCCTCCGATGTAAGGCGCAACGGCGCCAACGGGAACCCCGAAGCGTCGTGGGTGGCGCCATCCTCGCCCGCCTTGACAAAGCGGGCGGTTCGGTGTGGGTTCCGGTCCGACCGTCGGCACCCGACCCGCCTTCCATCAGGGGACTCCCTTCATCATGCACGCCTACCGCACGCACACCTGCGGCGCACTCCGCCGCGCCGACGTGGGCCAGACCGTCCGCCTGTCCGGCTGGATCCACCGCAAGCGTGATCACGGCAACCTGCTGTTCGTGGACCTGCGCGATCATTTCGGCCTGACCCAGTGCGTGCTGGACATCTCGTCGGAGGTGTTCCCGACGCTGGAGGCGGCGCGCGTCGAAAGCGTGATCACGGTGACCGGCCGGGTCATCGCCCGCTCGGACGAGACCATCAACCCGCGCCTCCCCACCGGCGAGATCGAGGTGGGCGTGGACGCGGTCGAGGTGCAGTCCACCGCCGACGTGCTGCCCATGCAGGTGGCCGGCGAGCAGGAGTTCCCCGAGGATCTGCGGCTGACCTATCGCTTCCTCGACCTGCGGCGCGAGCAGATGCACCGCAACATCGTGCTGCGCTCCCAGGTGATCCAGTCGATCCGCCGGCGCATGGTGGAGCAGGGGTTCCTGGAGTATCAGACGCCCATCCTGACGGCGTCGAGCCCCGAGGGTGCCCGCGACTTTCTCGTGCCGTCGCGGCTGCACCCGGGCAAGTTCTACGCCCTGCCGCAGGCGCCGCAGCAGTTCAAGCAGTTGATGATGGTGGCCGGCTTCGACCGCTATTTCCAGATCGCGCCGTGCTTCCGCGACGAGGACAGTCGCGCCGACCGCTCGCCCGGCGAGTTCTACCAGCTCGACTTCGAGATGAGCTTCGTCACCCAGGAGGACGTGTTCGCGGCCATTGAGCCCGTTCTGGCCGGCGTGTTCGAGGAGTTCGCCGACGGTCGGACGGTGACCAAACCGCCGTTCCCTCGGATTCCCTATGACGAATCAATGCTGAAGTACGGCTCGGACAAGCCGGACCTGCGCAACCCGCTGATCATCCAGGATGTGACCGAACACTTCCGGGGCGGCGGCTTCGGCCTGTTCGCCAAGCTGATCGACGGCAAGGGCGCGGTCGTGCGCGCCGTCCCGGCGCCGGGCGCGGCGGACCGGCCGCGCGGCTGGTATGACAAGCTGAACGACTGGGCGCGCGACAACGGCGCCGGCGGCCTGGGCTACATCATCTTCGGGGCCGAGGGGCCGAAGGGGCCGATCGCCAAGAACCTGGAGGCCGATCGGGTCGAGGCCCTGCGCGCGCAGATGGATCTGAAGGCCGGCGACGCGGTGTTCTTCGCCTGCGACAAGCCGTTGCCGGCCGCCAAGTTCGCCGGTCTGGTCCGCACCAAGATCTGCGCCGAACTGGAGATGCTGGAAACCGGCGAGTTCCGCTTCTGCTGGACCGTGGACTTCCCCATGTTCGAGCTGAACGAGGACACCGGACAGGTGGAGTTCAGCCACAACCCGTTCTCCATGCCGCAAGGCGGGCTGGAGGCGCTGGAGACCATGGATCCGTTGGAGATCAAGGCGTTCCAGTACGACATCGTCTGTAACGGCGTCGAGCTGTCGTCCGGGGCGATCCGGAACCACCGCCCCGACATCATGTTCAAGGCGTTCGCGATCGCCGGGTACGAAAAGGAGCACGTCGAGGAACACTTCGGCGGAATGCTCAACGCCTTCCGTTACGGCGCGCCGCCGCACGGCGGATCGGCGCCCGGCATCGACCGCATCGTCATGCTGCTGGCCGACGAGCCGAATATCCGCGAGGTGATCGTCTTCCCCATGAACGGACAGGCGCAGGACCTGTTGATGCAGGCGCCCAGCGCGGTCAGCGAAAAGCAGCTCAAGGAGTTGCACATCAAGCTCGACCTGCCGAAGCCGAAGCCCAAACCGCAAACCGGGGGCGGCGGCTGAGACACGGCCCGCCGGCGCGAGCGAGACGTTTTGTCGCCATAGCGGACCGGATATGCGCGCCCTGGTGATGACTCGACAGGCGGTCACGGCGTAAGATCAGTGTCACGGAGGGGGCTGTTACAGGGTTCACGCTGTGGGGACCCCTCGCGACCACGACCAATCGTGTCGGTTTTCGCCGGAGGGAAAGGGTGACCCATGGCTTTGCTGGAATGGTCGGATGATCTGAGCGTCGGATACGGTCCCATTGACGAGCAACACAAGAAGCTGATCGACCTGTTCAACGATCTGGACGCGGCCATCGGCTCCGGTCAGGCGGTGGACGTCATCGGCGGTTTCCTGGAGGAGCTCATTGACTACACCGCGTGGCATTTCAGGAGCGAAGAACGGCTGATGGAGGCGCACGGCTACCCCGATGCGTTGGCGCACAAGGTGCAGCACGTGGACTTGACCGAACAGGCCGAGGATTTGCAGCAACGCTTCCTGGACGGCGACCACGATCTGGCCGATACGCTGGTGCCATTCCTGAAGGACTGGCTGACCAACCATATCATGCAGGTCGACAAGCAATTGGGCGCGTTCCTGGCGGCCAAGGCGGCGTAGGGTCGGACCCTGGAGCCGGAAACGGTGGGATCCCGGTCCAAGACCGGCTGGGCGGTCCTGTCGCGCCTTGACCGCGCGATGGTGCGTGCCCATCCTGAGCCCTCAAGCAGGACGCCAATAGCAGGACGCCAATAAGGGTCCCCGATGCACGCAACCCTCTCCAGTAAGGGCCAAATCACGGTGCCGAAGGCGTTGCGGGACAGGCTGCGCCTGAGCCCAGGGGACCGTGTCGCCTTCGTTCTCGACGATGACGGGTCCGTTCGGATCGTGCCCAAGCCCAATTCTGTGCGGGATCTCAAGGGCTGTCTGCCGCGTCCGGCGGCACCGGTCTCCCTGGAGGACATGGACCGGGCCATCGCGGATGGTGCGGCGTCCGAAGGATGATCGCGCTCGATACCAACGTCCTTGTTCGGTATGTCACACAAGACGACCCCGTCCAGGCGGTAGTGGCGACGCGGATCATCGAAAAAGAGTGCACACCTGACGCTCCGGGATGGATTTCCCTCGTCGTGCTGTGCGAACTGGTCAGGGTGTTGTCTCGCGCTTATCGGTACGACAAGGGTCGTATCGCCGACCTGCTGGAACGCCTGCTGAACGCGGCGGACTTGGCCACGGAGCGGGACGAGGTGGCCCGCGCCGCCTTGCGGGCGTGGCGGACAAGCGGGGCCGATTTCGCCGACCACGTAATTCTGGCAAGCGCCCAGGTCACCGGTGCGTTGCCGCTCGTCACTTTTGACCGACGCCTCGCGGCGCATCCGAATGGTGTGCTTGCGTCGGATCTTGACGCTGAGTGATGGGCGGCCCTTTCCGTGTGGCCTTACACATTCAACAACAAATACTCCCGCTCCCAGCTTGAAATGACATGCTGGTAGGCGTCCCACTCCGCCCACTTGACGCTGGTCAGGACCTTGGTGAAGTGCTCGCCCAGCACGTCCTGGAGCGCCTTGGCGCGGGCGAAGCGCTCGATGGCGTCGGGCAGGTGGCGGGGCAGGGCGTGGGCGCGCGAATAGGCGCTGCCCTTGATGGGCCGGCTCGGCTCCAGGTGTTCGATCATGCCCAGGTAGCCGCAGGCCAGCGAGGCGGCGATGGCCAGGTAGGGGTTGGCGTCGGCCCCGGACAGCCGGTTCTCGACCCGCCGGTTGGCGGCGTCGGAGTACGGCACCCGCAGCGAGACCGTGCGGTTGTCATACCCCCAGTGCATGTTGATCGGCGCCCCCCAGTCGGGCACCAGCCGGCGATAGCTGTTCACGTTGGGGGCCAGCAGCAGCAGGGCTTCCGGCAGGTGGCGTTGCAGGCCGGCGATGTGCCAGCGGAACAGGTCGCTGTCCGCGCCGTCGGCGTCGGCGAACAGGTTTCGCCCGGCCGGGTCCGTCTCGACGATCGACTGGTGGATATGCATGGACGAGCCCGGCTGACCCTCCAGCGGCTTGGCCATGAACGTGGCATAGACCCCGTGCGACAACGCGGCTTGCCGAACCGTCCGTTTGAACAGGAAGACCTGATCGGCCAGCGCCAGCGGGTCGCCGTAATTGAAGTTGATCTCCATCTGTGCGGCGCCGCCCTCGTGATGGAGGGTATCGACGTCCAGGCCCTGCGCCTCGCAATGGTCGTAGATGTCCTCGAACAGGGGATCGAACTCGTTGACGGCGTCGATGCCGTACGCCTGGCTGCCGGTCTCGGCGCGGCCCGAGCGGCCTTTCGGCGGCTCCAGCGGATAGTCCGGGTCGTCGTTCATCTTGACCAGGAAGAACTCCAACTCCGGCGCCACGATGGGGTGCCAGCCCCGCTCGGCATACAGCCCGAGGACCCGTTTCAGGACATGGCGGGGCGCGGCCGCCACCGGCTCGCCGGAACGATACACGCAGTCGGTGATGACCTGGGCCGTGGGCTCCTCGTACCACGGCACCATGCGCACCGTGGTCGGGTCCGGCACCAGGAACATGTCGCGGTCCTCGATGTCGACCGGGTCATCCTCGGGATAGCCGCCGGTGACCGTCTGGATGAACACGGACTCGGGCAGCCGCAGCCCCTTGTCCCGCAGGCTGGACAGGAACTTGTGCGCCGGCAGGATCTTGCCGCGCGGAATGCCGGACAGGTCGGAGACCATGCATTCGACCTCGGTGATGCCGCGCAGGCGCACCCATTGCTCCAGGGCCACGAGATCGCCCGGGCCGGGGCGATCCTCGGCCGGCGGCAGGTCGTGGCCCGACAAGGGCTGGTCCGGCATGATCCCGGGGACGGCGGCGGGCGGGTCGGACGAGGGGGGCACGGACGGTCCCTTCCGGTCATGGCGGGGGCGGGGGCGGGGTGGTGCGTCCGGCGGAGTCTACCCGTTCCCCTGGTTGGCGCAAGTCAGGGACGCGGCGCGGCTTGCCGGCGGTCGCGATCCCAGCGTCGCGTTCCGGTCGAGTCTGACCGGCGGGCAATGCAATTCTCGGCGCCGCGCGACCGGCCCATATTGGAGGTGGACTTGCCAAGGTGCCCCGGCTTGGGCACCATCCCGCGCGGCTGGCCGAATGCCAGCCGTGGAGCGTTGGCCGTGACCCCGCGCGGTCGCTCACGGCGGCGCGCTCACCGGTCTCAGACCGTGAAGGAACGCGATCGATGACCCTCAAGGATATTCTGGTGCACCTGGACAACTCGTCGCACTGCCGGGCGCGGGTGGATGCCGCCGCCGGGCTGGCGCAGCGGCATGGGGCCCATCTGACCGGCCTGTTCGTGCGCACCACCCCCCACGTGCCGCAGTTCGTGATGTCGCAGCTTGGTCCCGAGGTGGCGCAGGCGCAGCGCAAGTTCGCCGACGAGGCGGCGGGCAAGGCGCGGACGGTGTTCGACGACGCCGTGGCCGGCCTGGACATCACCACCGAGTTCCGGGACCCCGAAGGCGAGTTGTTGGACATGCTGGTCCTGCACGCCCGCTATGCCGATCTGGTGGTGGTGGGCCAGTACGACCGTCGTGACGACAACATGGCCGACGAGCGCGAGGCCGCCGACCACGTGATCATGGACTCGGGCCGTCCGGTCCTGGTCATTCCGTATGCGGGCGCGTACCCGACCATCGGCGAGACGGTCATGGTGGCCTGGAACGCCAGCCGCGAGGCCACCCGCGCCGTCAGCGACGCGTTGCCCATCCTGCGCCTGGCCAAGGAAGTGCACGTCCTGGCCGTCAATCCGCGCCGCAACGGGGTGAACGGCCACGGTGATATCCCCGGCGCGGACATCGCCACCCACCTCGCGCGGCACGGCGTCAACGCCATCGCCGAGCACGTGGTGGCGCGCGACGTGGACGCCGGCAACATGCTGTTGTCGCGGGCGAGCGACCTGAACGCGGATCTGCTCGTCATGGGCGCCTACGGACGGTCGCGGTTGCGCGAACTGGTGCTCGGTGGTGCGACGTGGCACATCCTGCACCACATGACCGTGCCCGTCTTGTTGGGGCACTGATCCGACCGCCGTCAAAGCGCGGATCACAAGCCGCCCTTGACGATGGAGGCCATCAGTTTGCGGGCCTCGGCGCTGGCGCCCATGTCCTCCAGGATCATGTAGTAGCCCTGGGCGACGGTGGCCTTCATGGCCGGCAGCGTCGAGCGGGGATCGTTGTGGAGCATCGCGCGCGCCCGGTTCAGGTCGTGCAGGGCCAGGGCGAACTTCTCCAGGTACTTGGCCTTCAGATCCTCGACGCCGGCCCGGGTGCGGTTGAGGTCGCGGCGCAGGCCGTCGCGGTCCGCGCGCAGGGCCTCGACGGACCGTTGCGCCTCGTCGCGCTCGGCCTCGACGCGGGCCAGCGCGGTTCGCGCCTCGGTCAGGGTTTCCTTGGTCTTTGCCAGTTCGACGTTCGTGCGCGCCTGGTGACGTTCACGATTCACCAGGACCTTGTTCATGCGGTTCATGGCCTGGCGTTGGTCGCGGATGGTGCCCAGGGCCTCGGCCATCTGCGCGTTGAGCGCCCGCATGTCGCGGCGCGTTTCGGCCAACAGCGCCGTATCGTCGAGGCCGCCGGCGGCCATGATGTGCCGGACCCGGCGGAACATGCGCACGTAACCGGCGATCAGCGCCGTCTGAACCGGCACCTCCGGCAGGATGCCGGCGGCCAGCAGGCGCGCGCGCCGCGCGCGGTCCGCGCCCAGGGCGGCGACCGCGCCCTTCAGCGTGTCCTCGAGGGCGTCGTCGCCCACCCCGGCCGTGAGTTCGGCCCAAACACGGATCACCTCCGGTTGGCGCGGATCGCCAAGGGGATGGACGCCGCCGGCCCCGTCGTCAAGGGCTTGGTCGAGCGCCTGGGCGAGGGTCGAGACCGTGGTGGGCGGTTCGCGGGTCGGGTCAGTCGGCATCACCTTGGCTCTTGCTGCGGGCGCGCATGACCTCGCTCTCCAGCTCGGCGATGTAGCGTGAGGCTTGATCGAGGAGGTCGTTGAGGCGGCGGTTTTCCGTGCGCAACTGTGCCACGATTCGGCTGGCGTACAGCGCGCTCCGAAGCGGATCGTCGGCATCGGCCGCCGCCGGGCCGGCGGCCCGCTGCACCGCCTGGCCGTTTCCGGGTGGCGGTTCACGCTCGGCGAATGTCTGCACCGAAACCGTGCCCCCCAGCACGTCCTCGATGGAGCCGCCGGCGTCCTCCAGGTGGGCGCGCGCGCGGTCCAGGGCGCTCAACGCCTCGGCGCCATCCGCGCGCAGGGCGAGGGCCATGATCTTGCGAAACCGCTCGCGGTCGAAACGGGACCAGTCCATTGATTTTCCAAGGTTTTGACAGGGTGTGCAGGGGTCCGCCGGGGTTGCGGACGCCGCGCGCGCCCATTGTGACGGATGCGGTGGAGTGCGTCGAGGGTGAGGTCGGCTCCTGTCCTCTCGACACGGGGTTGACGTTTACGTAAACTGCGGCCATGAGCAACGACCCAGAAGACCGGACGTACAGCATCGCCGACCTGGCCCACGAGTTCGGGGTCACGGCCCGTGCCATCCGGTTCTACGAGGACAAGGGCCTTCTGTCTCCCCGCCGCGAGGGGCAGCGGCGCATCTTCACGGAACGCGACCGTGTGCGCCTGCTGCTGATCGTGCGGGGCAAGCGCCTGGGCTTCTCGCTGAGCGAGTGCCAGGACATCATCGACATGTACGGCGCCGAGCCGACGGAAGGCGCACAGCTTCGCCGCCTGATCGATACGATCCGCCAACGGCGGGAGTCGCTGCTGGAGCGCATGGAAGACATGCGCCTGACCCTGGACGAACTGGACCAAGTGGAGACGCAGGCGCAGCGCATCCTTGACGGTGTCAACGGCGAGCCAGCGGTGGCGCAAGGTCATACCCGGCCCGCGCGCGAGACGGTCGTTTCCGCGTGCCGCGCCGCACGAAGGTGACGGGTCCGACGTTGGCACCGGGCTGCCTATTTAGAGTTCGTGAACTTCGCGATGTGGGTGTCCAGAAGATCCGAGTTGTTCGTGATCTGAGCCAGGTCTTCCGCTGCCTTGACCGACCCGCGATCCTTCAGGGCGTTAAAGTCGAACATCATCAGGCGCAGGGCCTTGGCGCCCTCGGGGCTGCCGACGGCATTCTCGAAGAATTTGCGGCCGAACCCCTTTTTGTTCCACAGGCCCTCGAAGATAAAGAATACCTCGGCGATGCTGGGGCGGCGATTCTCGGGCAGGTTGGCCCGATCCCGCGGTGACAGCAGGAACAGGGACACGACGGCCTCTTCCGTCAGATAGTCGATGTAGCGTTGGCAGAACAGCGTCATCTGCTCGACGCAGGCCTGGCGTGGCGCGACGTCGAGATCGCGGAGCTTGCGCACGGCCTCGCCGAACACGGTCAACAAGGCGGCCGGGCGCTCCAGCAAGTGGCCGAACTCGCTGCCCAGAACGCTCCGCAAGGTGCGAATATCCGTGGAATACACGGGGTTTTTGACCGGCGGCAGGCCCCGACGCTCGCGTTCCTCGTTGACCCGGTGGGTGATGTCGTGGAGGTCCCAGGCCCCGACGGCGTGCACGGCCTCCGGCGACGACAGTTGGAGCACCTCGGGACCAATGTCGCGCGCCTGTTCCGGAACGGTGAACGCGTCCGCCAGGGCCTTCAGGATCTCCGGGTCGAGGCCCATCAGACGGGGGAACTCCTGGTCCATGGATTCGCGCAAGGCGACCATGACGGCCGGGCGGAACCGGGACAGGCCGTCCAGCATGGCCTCGTCGGTCTGGAACAGAGCCTTGGAGGCGTTGCCTTCGAACCCCCGGATCAGTTCGTTGATCACCAGGGTCTGCATCGACGCGATGTAGCGCAACCGGGGCAGCTTGCTGGCATCGGTGATGTCCTTGACGATGCGGTCATAGACCTTCGGCGAGCGGCGGAGAATCAGGCGGGCCGCCCGGTCCACGAAATAGTGGCGGACGTGATCGACCGAGTATCCGCAGGCCGGCACGATGACCTTGCCGCGCGACGGCGGGATCAGCTTGCCGTTGCCGGCGCGCAGGGCGATGGCCCCGGACGCCCAGGCCGTGTCGAACACGCTCAGGCCGCGTTCGATCGCGCGATCGTCGTTGACGGCGGTTTCGAACGGGGTTCCATCCAGAAGAAGGCCGCCCTCCTCGCCGTCGCCCTTGTGGGTCGCGCGCTCGACTTGGCACAAAGTCGGATACAGGGTGGCCACCGCGCGCACCATGCGCAGGTCGCGCTGGCGGCCCCCGCGCGCGTCGAGGCCCCTGGCCATACCGCGCAGAAAGCCGGGCACGGTCGCAACCCAGCGGCTGTCGCCGTGGCTTTCTTCGATGGTCAGTCGTTCCTGTGCTTCGCCCATGAGGGATTCTCACTCTGGGAGCGGGCGCGGTCGCCGCACCGTGTCAGTTTGGTTATAACGGAAACGGGAGCCTAAAACAAAATGCCTTCCAAAGCGTTTCCGTCCGGTCTTCAGGTTCGGCTTTGAGTGATGGGGCGGCGCCGTTCGTGTTGACGTTTACGTAAACGTCATATACGGTGGCGCATAGAATAACCGCGGGCCACGACCGGCCGTGCCGCCGGGCTGTCGGGCCGCCTGCCGCACCGTTTGAGGAGACGCCCTCGTGATCAGCTATCCCGCCCTCAACTTCGATCTTGGCGAAACCGCCGACATGATCCGGGACACCGTGGCCGCCTTCGCCGCCGAGGAGATCGCGCCGCGTGCCGCCGACATCGACCAGAGCAACCTGTTCCCGGCCGACCTGTGGCGCAAGTTCGGCGATCTCGGCCTGCTGGGCATCACCGTCGACGAGGAAGACGGCGGGTCCGGCCTGGGCTACCTGGAACACATGATCGCGGTTGAGGAGATCAGCCGCGCGTCGGCGTCGGTGGGGCTATCGTATGGCGCGCACTCCAACCTGTGCGTCAACCAGATCCGTCGCAACGGCACCGCCGAGCAGAAGGCGCGCTATCTGCCCAAGCTGATCTCGGGCGAGCACGTGGGCGCCCTGGCCATGAGCGAGCCGGGCTCGGGCTCCGACGTGGTCAGTATGCGCACCCGGGCGGTGAAGAAGGGCGACCGCTACATCCTCAACGGCAACAAGATGTGGATCACCAACGGCCCCGAGGCCGATACCCTGGTGGTCTACGCCAAGACGACGCCCGACGCCGGGCCGAAGGGCATCACCGCGTTCCTGATCGAGAAGGGCTTCAAGGGCTTCTCGACCGCGCAGAAGCTGGACAAGCTGGGGATGCGCGGGTCCAACACCTGCGAACTGGTGTTCGAGGACTGCGAGGTGCCGGAAGAGAACATTCTGGGTCAGCTCGACAAGGGTGTCCGCGTGCTGATGAGCGGCCTGGACTACGAGCGCGCCATCCTCGCCGCCGGGCCGCTGGGCATCATGGACGCCTGCATGGACGCGGTGTTGCCCTACGTCCACGAACGCAAGCAGTTCGGCCAGCCCATCGGCGAATTCCAGCTCATGCAGGGCAAGCTGGCCGACATGTACACCACCATGAACGCCGCCAAGGCCTATGTGTACGCCGTCGGCAAGGCCTGCGACCGGGGCGAGACCACCCGCAAGGACGCCGCCGGGGCCATCCTGTTCGCCGCCGAGAAGGCCACCTGGATGGCGCTGGAGGCGATCCAGTGCCTGGGCGGCAACGGCTATATCAACGAGTACCCGACCGGCCGCCTGCTGCGCGACGCCAAGCTGTACGAGATCGGCGCCGGCACCAGCGAAATCCGCCGGATGCTGATCGGCCGCGAACTGTTCGCCGAGACGGCGTGAGGCGCTTGTGACCAACCCCCTCGCTGATCACGTCGCCGCGCACGGCGCCCGCCTGCTGTTCGCCTGTCGCGTGGGCGAGGCGGTGGAGGGCACCGTGGCCGCGCCCAACCGGCCGGCCGCGCCCGGTGTGCGGTTCGTCTACGTGCGACCGGCGGACTGGTACCTGACCCTGGCCGAACGGCCGGACACGCTGGACGGTCCCGACCCGGACACCTGGGGGTGGGACCTGCGCAAGGGGCTGCGGCTGTTGTTGCGCTCCAACCCGATGGTCTGGTCGTGGCTGGCCAGCCCGGCCGTGCTGTATGATCCGGAGGGACTGGGCGAGGCCCTGCGATCGCTGGCGCACGAGGGGTATTCGCGCCGTGTCCTCGGCCATGCCTTGTGGGACGAGGCGCGCAAGGCCCTGACCGCCTTTCTCGATCGGGGCGAGGCCATGACGGCCACCAAGTCGCTGAAGGCGGCGCGGGCGCTGTTGGCGCTGCGCTGGCTGGAGCGGGGCGGGGCGCTGCCGCCGCTGCCGCTGGACGCGCTGATGGACCCGCCGGGCCTGCCCGACGATGCCCGGGCGGAGATCAATGCCCTGCGCACCACGCCCGTGGAAAGCCACCCGGCCCTGTATCGCTGGATCAACGCCGAACTGGACAGCGCCGCCGAGCGCTGCGCCGCCCTGCCCGAGGGCGCGCCCGACCCGGCGGCGGCCGATGCCCTTTACCGCCTCTATGTGATCGGAAACAATGGCGCCTCGTCGGCCGGAGCGGGACCGGACCGGGCGGACAAACAGCAGAACCCCGCACAGGGAGAGTCACCATCGTCATGAGTCAAGATCCCATCGTCATCGTCGGTGCCGCGCGGACCCCCCTGGGCGGGTTTCAGGGCGAACTGGCCGGCGTGTCCGCCCCCGACCTGGGAGGCCACGCCATCAAGGCCGCCATGGATCGCGCCGGCGTCGACGCCGATGACGTGACCGGCGTCCACATGGGGTGTGTCCTGCCGGCCGGGCTCGGCCAGGCGCCGGCGCGTCAGGCGGCCCACGCGGCCGGTCTGCCCTGGTCCGTCGTCTGCACCACGGTCAGCAAGGTGTGCGGGTCGGCCATGAAGGCCACCATGGTCGCCCACGACGAACTGGCCGTCGGCTCCGCCGATGTGCTCGTCGCCGGCGGCATGGAGAGCATGACCAACGCGCCCTACCTGCTCGACAAGGCTCGGGGCGGCTACCGTCTGGGGCACGGCCAGGTGCGCGATCACATGTTCCTCGACGGCCTGGAGGACGCCTACGACCCGGGGCGCCTGATGGGCACCTTCGCCGAGGACTGCGCCACGCACTACCAGTTCACCCGCGAGGAGCAGGATGCCTTTGCCATCTGCTCGCTGGAGCGGGCGCAGAAGGCCACGGCCGATGGCGTGTTCGCCAAGGAGATCGCGCCGCTGACGGTGCGCGTCGGCAAGGGCTGTGAAGAGGTGATCGAGACGGACCAGAACCCGCGCCTGGCCCGCGTCGAGAAGATCCCGACGCTCAAGCCCGCCTTTCGCGAGGGTGGCACGGTGACCGCCGCCAACAGCTCCAGCATCTCCGACGGGGCCGCCGCGCTGGTGATGACGCGGGCGTCGGTGGCCGAGGCCAAGGGGTGGGCGCCGGTGGCCCGTGTCGTCGGTCATGCCAGCCACGCGCGCGAACCGCACTGGTTCACCACCGCGCCCATCGGGGCCATCGAGACGCTGCTGGAGCGCATCGGCTGGACCGTCGACGACGTCGACCTGTGGGAGGTCAACGAGGCCTTCGCCGTCGTCACCATGGCGGCCATGCGTGACCTGGACATCCCGCAGGACACAATGAACGTGCACGGCGGCGCCTGCGCCCTGGGTCATCCCATCGGCGCCTCGGGCGCGCGAATCATCGTCACGCTACTGAACGCGCTGCGGGAACACGGCCAGCGCCGGGGCGTTGCCTGCCTGTGCATCGGCGGCGGCGAGGCCACGGCCGTGGCGGTCGAACTGATGCCCTGAGGCGAGCGCCGCCGTTACGGTTTCTCATGACAGACGGGAGGTTCTGATGCCCACCGTATTCATCACTGGGGCCAGTCGCGGGCTCGGCCTGGAGTTTGTCCGTCAGTACAAGGCCGACGGCTGGGACGTCATCGCCACCTGCCGCGACCCCGAGCGGGCGCCCGATCTCAACGCCACCGGCGCCGAGGTGTTCCCGCTGGACGTGACCGACGACGCGGCCCTGGCGTCCCTTGGGCGCACGCTGGCCGGCCGGACCATCGACGTCCTCATCAACAATGCCGGCATCTATCCGCTGAAGGGCTCGCAAGGGTCGTTCGGCGACATCCCGGCGGATCCGTGGATGGACTGCCTGCGCACCAACGTTGTCGCGCCGTGGAAGGTGGCCGAGACCTTCGTCGGCAATCTGGAGAAGGCCGACCGGCCGGTGCTGGCCACCATCTCGTCGAAGATGGGCAGCATCGGCGACGCCGCGTCACCGGGTTCCGTGGTCTACCGCTCGTCCAAGGCGGGCGCGAACATGGTGGTCAAGGGGCTGGCCATCGAACTGGGGCCGCGCGGCATCATCTGCATCGCCTTCCATCCCGGGTGGGTGAAGACCGACATGGGCGGCCCGCACGCCCTGATCACGCCGGAGCAAAGCATCACCGGGCTGCGCGGCCTGATCGCGGCGGCGACCCCGGCCGATAACGGTCGTTTCCTGGCTTATGATGGGCAGGAGGTGCCCTGGTAACCGGGGCCAGGGCCAGGGAAACGGGGGGGATCCGCCAATGCCAGAGCCGATTGACTTCCATTTCGACTTCTCGTCGCCCTATGGCTACGTGGCTGCGCACCTGATCGAGCCACTGGCGCAACGCCACATCCGCTCGGTGACGTGGCGGCCGACGCTTCTCGGGCCGGCGATGAAGGTTTCGGGCAATCAGCCGTTGGCGGATCAGCCCCTGAAGGGCCAGTACATGCGCCACGACGTGCCGCGCCTGTGCCGCCGGCACGGCATTCCCTTCGCGTGGCCGGAGCCGTTCCCCATCGCCACCGTGGCCCCGGCGCGGGCGGTGTACTGGCTGTGGGACCGCGATCCGGACCAGGCGGTCGCCTACGCCAAGGCCGCCTATCGCGCCTATTTCGCCGACGGCCGCGCCATCGGCGACACGGACGTCGCGCTGGCCGTGGCGGCCGAGCAGGGCCTCGACGCCGAGGCGCTGGCGGCGGCGCTCCAGGATCAGGCCGTGAAGGACCGGACCAAGGCGGCCGTCGAGGCGTCCATCAAGCTGGGCGTGTTCGGCTCGCCGTTCTTCTTCGTCGACGAGGAACCGTTCTGGGGTGTGGACCGCCTTCCCCTGATGGACGAGTGGCTGGCGCGGGGGGGATGGTGATGGGGCGGTCCGAACCAACGACACTGCGAACCCCGAGCCCGAGGCCGACCCCATGACCATCCTCAAGAGTTCGATCAGCACCCGCTCCGCCGAGTTCCGCGAGAACGCCGAGCACATGCGCACCCTCGTCGAGGACCTGCGCGCCAAGGTGGCTGTCATCAAGCAGGGCGGCGGCGAGCGCGCCCGCACCCGGCATCTGGACCGGGGCAAGCTGCTGCCGCGCGAGCGGGTGCGCACGCTGCTGGACGTGGGGTCGCCGTTCCTGGAGTTCTCCCAGTTCGCCGCCTGGGAGGTTTACGGCGACGATGTGCCGGCCGCCGGGATCATCGCCGGCATCGGCCAGGTGGAGGGCGTCGAGTGCGTCATCGTCGCCAACGATGCCACGGTGAAGGGCGGCACCTACTATCCGCTGACGGTCAAGAAGCACCTGCGCGCCCAGGAAATCGCGCTCGAGAACCACCTTCCGTGCGTCTATCTGGTGGAATCCGGCGGCGCCTTCCTGCCGCTTCAGGACGAGGTGTTCCCCGACAAGGATGACTTTGGCCGCATCTTCTTCAACCAGGCCAACCTGTCGGCCCAGGGCATCCCGCAGATCGCCGTGGTGATGGGCAGTTGCACGGCCGGCGGCGCCTACGTGCCCGCCATGTGCGACGAAAGCATCATCGTCCGCAACCAGGGCACCATCTTCCTGGGTGGGCCGCCGCTGGTGAAGGCGGCGACGGGCGAGGTGGTCACGGCGGAAGACCTGGGTGGCGCGGACGTGCACTGCCGCACCTCGGGCGTCACCGACCATTACGCCCAGGATGACACCCACGCGCTGCATTTGGCGCGCCGGGTGGTGGCCAACCTGAACCGGCGCAAGCGGGTCGACCTTGACATCCGCGCGCCCGAGGACCCGGTGTACGATCCAGCCGAGGTCTTCGGCGTGATCCCCAAGGACACGCGCAAGCCCTATGACGTACGCGAGGTGATCGCCCGGTTGGTGGACGGCTCGCGCTTCGACGAGTTCAAGGCGCTGTACGGCCAGACGCTGGTGACGGGCTTCGCCCGGATCATGGGCTATCCGGTGGGCATCGTCGCCAACAACGGCATCCTGTTCTCGGAAAGCGCGCTCAAGGGCGCTCACTTCGTCGAGTTGTGCAACCATCGCGGCATTCCGCTGATCTTCCTGCAGAACGTCACCGGTTTCATGGTGGGGCGGAAGTACGAGAGCGGCGGCATTGCCCGCGACGGCGCCAAGATGGTGACGGCGGTGTCGTGCGCCGCCGTGCCGAAGTTCACCGTCATCATCGGCGGCAGTTTCGGCGCCGGCAATTATGGCATGTGCGGTCGGGCCTACGGGCCGCGCCTGCTGTGGATGTGGCCCAACGGGCGGGTCTCGGTGATGGGCGGCGATCAGGCGGCCAACGTGCTGGCGCAGGTGCGGCGCGACGGCCTGGAGGCCCAGGGCAAGGACTGGCCGGCCGAGGACGAGGAGGCCTTCAAGGCGCCCATCCGCGCGCAGTACGAGACCCAGGGCCATCCGTACTACGCCTCCGCCCGGCTGTGGGACGACGGCATCATCGATCCGGCCGAAACGCGCATGACGCTGGCGTTGGGCATCTCGGCGTCGCTGAACGCGCCCATCGGCGAGACGAAGTACGGCGTGTTCCGGATGTAAGGCCAGGAACGTAGGGTGCGCTCGACGGCCGCGAAGCGGCCGGCAGCGCACCGGCTGCCGGCCCAATGGTGCGCTGCCCGCCTCTTCGAGGCGGCCGAGCACACCCTACAGGTTATGCCAGCTAAGGTCACACCACGCAAACGGCCGAGGATTCGATGATCGACCCGCAGAATTCCCTACGCATCGACCGCGACGACCGAGGCGTGGCCACGGTCACCTTGACCAGGCCCGCCGTCCACAATGCCTTCGACGACGGCCTGATCGCGCGGCTGACGGAGGTGTTCACGACCCTTGGCGCCGACGCGGTGGTGCGCGTGGTCGTGCTGGCGGCCGAGGGCAAGAGCTTTTCCGCCGGCGCCGATCTCACCTGGATGCAGCGCATGGCCGGCTATTCGCGCGCGGAAAACCTCGCCGACGCCAAGGGACTGGCGGCGATGCTGGAGGCCATCGACGCCTGCCCGAAACCGACCGTGGCCCTGGTGCAGGGGCCGGCCTTCGGCGGCGGCGTCGGGCTTGTGGCCGCCTGCGACATCGCCATCGGCACCGCCGACGCGGCGTTCTCGCTGTCCGAGGTCAAGCTCGGCATCATTCCGGCCGTGATCAGCCCCTATGTGCTGGCGGCCATCGGGCCGCGCGCCTGCCGGCGGTACATGCTCACTGGTGAGCGCTTCGACGCCGAGGAGGCGCACCGTCTGGGCCTGCTGCACGAGGTGGTGGGGCGCGAGGAACTGGTGGGCGCGGGTGAGGTAATGATCGCCGCCCTGTTGAAGGCCGGCCCCTTGGCGCAGGCCGCCGCCAAGGATCTGCTCCGCGCCGTCTCCCACCGGGCGCCCGACGCGGTGGCCGACGACACCGCCGCGCGCATCGCCGACATCCGCGCGTCGGCCGAGGGGCAGGAGGGCCTGACGGCCTTCCTGGAGAAACGCAAACCGGCCTGGATCAAGGAGTAGCCGGGGCATGTTCAGCACCATCCTCATCGCCAATCGGGGCGAGATCGCCTGTCGCGTGGCTCGCACCTGTCGCCGCATGGGCATCAAGACCGTTGCCGTCTACTCCGACGCCGACGCGGCGGCGATGCACGTGGCGCTCTGTGACGAGGCGGTCCGGCTGGGGCCGCCGCCGGCGCGCGAGTCCTATCTGCGCGGCGACGCCATCCTGGAGGCGGCGCACCGCACCGGGGCCGAGGCGATCCATCCCGGCTACGGCTTCCTGTCGGAGAACGCCGGGTTCGCCCGCGCCTGCGCCGAGGCCGGCATTGTCTTCATCGGGCCGACGCCGGAGGCGATCGAGGCCATGGGCTCCAAATCCGAGTCCAAGCGGTTGATGGAGCGGGCCGGCGTGCCGCTTGTGCCGGGCTACCACGGCGCCGAACAATCGATGGAGGCCCTGCGCGCGGCGGCGGCGGAGATCGGCTACCCGGTCCTGGTCAAGGCCTCGGCCGGTGGCGGCGGCAAGGGCATGAGGGTGGTGGCCACGCCGGACGCCCTCGACGCCGCGATCGAGGGCGCGCGCCGCGAGGCGGCCAACGCCTTCGGCGACGAAACCCTGCTGATCGAAAAGTACCTGGACGCGCCGCGCCATGTGGAGATGCAGGTGTTCGGCGACACCCACGGCACCGTCGTGCATCTGTTCGAGCGCGACTGTTCCATCCAGCGCCGCCACCAGAAGGTGCTGGAGGAGGCGCCGGCGCCGAACCTGCCGGCCGAGACCCGTACCGCCATGGGCGCGGCCGGTGTCGCGGCGGCCAAGGCCATCGGCTATGTCGGCGCCGGGACCGTGGAATTCCTCTATCAGGATGGGGCGTTCTACTTCATCGAAATGAACACCCGCCTGCAGGTCGAACACCCGGTGACGGAGATGATCAGCGGCCAGGATCTGGTCGAATGGCAGCTTCGGGTGGCCGCCGGGCAGCCCTTGCCCCTGTCGCAGGAGGCCTTGGTCCCGACCGGTCACGCCATCGAGGCGCGCGTGTACGCCGAGGACCCGGCCAACGAGTTCCTGCCGTCGATCGGCCTGTTGCGGCACCTGCGTCCGCCCGCCGAGGGGCCGCATGTGCGGGTTGATACCGGCGTGCGCGAGGGCGATCGGGTCTCCATGCACTACGATCCCATGATCGCCAAGCTGGTCGTCTGGGACTCCGACCGCGCGGCGGCCCTGCGGCGGTTGCGGGGGGCGCTGGAGGCCTATCAGGTCGTCGGCGTGGCCACCAACCTGGCGTTCCTCGCAAGCATCGCGGCGCATCCCGCCTTTGCCGCGGGCGAGGTCGGCACCGGCTTCATCGAGGCCCATACGCCGGATCTGTTCCCCGAGGCGGTGCCCGCCGACGACGGAGTCCTGGCGCTGGCGGCGCTTGATGTTCTGCTGCGACGGCAGGACGACGCGGCGGCCGCCGCCGCGCGCTCCGGTGATCCGTTCTCGCCGTGGCACGCCACGAACGGCTGGCGGCTCAACGACGACAATTACCAGCGCATGGTGTTCCTGGACGATGGCGCGGCGCGCGGGGTCACGGTCCACTACCGGCCCGAGGGCTACCGCCTGGACCTGCCCGGCGGATCGGTGATGGCGCGTGGGGAAATCGACGCCGACGGCGCCCTGATCTGCGACATCGACGGCTTCCGCCGCCGCGTCGCGGTGGTGCGTCAGGGGCTCGACTTGGTCATTCTGGACCGGGGCCGCCAGCACCGGCTGACACTCGACGATCCGGCCACGCGGGCGGCCGAGGGTGACCAAGGCGGCGGCGGCCTGGTGGCGCCCATGCCGGGCAAGATCGGCCGCGTGTTCGTCGAGGCCGGCCAGGTTGTGGAAAAGGGCGCCGCACTGGTGATATTGGAAGCCATGAAGATGGAGCATACGATTGTCGCGCCGGAGCACGGAACGGTGACGGTGGTCCACTTCGCCACCGGCGATCAGGTTGACGATGGCGCCGCGCTGCTGGAGTTCGAACCGGGGGGAGAGTGAGCCATGGCCCAGGGGCATCCGGATGTGGCCGACGTGATGGTGGCGTTCGCGCGGTGTGTCCGCGATGTTCAGACCCTGGCCCGACGGCTTGGCTATCTGGCGGCGAGCGTCGAGGAAATCGTCGAGGACGCCCGCGACTTCCACGGAACCGTGGAGTCATTGGTCGGCGTGCCGCCGGCCCCGGGGCCTTCGAGACGGGTGCGGGCGGCCATGACCGACGAGGACCGCCAGCTTCTGAACCAAACCCGGGGCGTGCGCGATATGCTGGTCTACGATTTTTTTCTTGATCATAGGCTTGAGGACGCGGACGGCGGGGCCGACGCGGCGGTTCTGACGCGGGGCATGGCGGTTCTGGAGGCCGCTGGCGAGACGGTGCGGCGGGCGTTGGATCTGGCCGACCGTCTCGAGGGGGCGCTCGCCCAGGACGAGCGCGTGTGATCGCCGGACGGCAACGCGACCGGCGGGACATTCGATGACAATGGTAGCGAGGCGCCGATGCTGCCCGGCAGTGTGAAACTGGTCGAGGTGGGGCCGCGCGACGGCCTGCAGAACGAGCCAAAGGCGGTGCCCACCGCCACAAAGGTGGAGTTGATCGAGCGTCTGGGCGCCGCCGGCCTGTCGGTGATCGAGGCGGGCAGTTTCGTGTCTCCCAAGTGGGTGCCGCAGATGGCGGACACGGCCGACGTGTTGGCCTCGGTCGCGCGCCGGCCCGGGGTGTCCTATCCGGTGCTGGTGCCGAACATGAAGGGCCTGGAGGCGGCGTTGGCCGCGCCCGGTGTCGAGGAAATCGCCGTGTTCGGGGCGGCGTCCGAGACCTTTTCCCAGCGCAACACAAACTGCTCGATCGACGAAGGGCTGGCGCGCATGGCCGAGGTGACGGCGGCGGCGCGGGCGCGCGGGCTGCGGGTGCGGGGATACGTTTCGTGTGTGCTCGGATGCCCTTATGAGGGAGATGTCGCGACGGCGGTTGTCACGCGCGTTGCGGATGCTATGTTTAACATGGGTTGTTACGAGATCTCGCTCGGTGACACCATAGGCACAGGAACGCCGCTGGCGGCTCAATCCGTGGTTGATGCGGTGAGTGAACGGGTTCCCCGGGATCGTTTGGCGGCGCATTTCCATGACACGTATGGTCAGGCGCTGGCGAACATCCTGGCCGTCATGGAACGCGGAGTCGGGATCGTCGACAGCTCCGTCGCGGGCCTGGGCGGGTGCCCCTACGCCAAGGGGGCGAGCGGGAACGTGGCGACCGAGGATGTGTTGTACATGCTGAACGGCATGGGCATCCGCACCGGGGTGGACATGGACGCGTTGCTTCAGGCGAGCGCCATGATCTCCCAGGCGTTGGATCGCGTGCCGGCCTCCCGGGTGGCCAGGGCTCTGGGTGCTCGGAAGGATTAGTCGGGGAGATTAGTCGAGTAAGGGGTGGTTGGTTCCCCTTCAGTCCGCGAGGGCTCCCGACAGCGTAAATTTGGACGAACGTGGTCTCTGTAACGTCGTGCCAAAGGAAAAGGGATGGAACAAGCTTACAGTCTGGAACGCCTGAACTTTCTCATCGTCGACGACAACAAACATATGCGGGCCCTCGTCAAAACGATCCTGTACGCATTGGGATCGAGACAGGTGCGCGAGGCTGGTGACGGCGCGGACGCGTTCAAGGAACTGCGCCACTTCCCGGCGGATATCATCATCTGCGACTGGAACATGTCACCCCTCGATGGGCTCGACTTCGTGCGCTTGGTGCGCACCGGCAAGGACAGCCCGAACCCCTTCGTGCCCATCATCATGCTGACCGGGTTCACGGAGATGTTCCGGGTGGTGGACGCCCGTGATGCCGGCGTGCACGAATTCCTGGCCAAGCCGATCTCGGCCAAGTCATTATATTCGCGGATCAAGGCGATCATCGATCGGCCGCGCCCGTTCGTCCGTACCAAGACATATTTCGGTCCGGACAGGCGACGGCGGACGATCGATTGGAAGGGTGCCGAGCGGCGCAAGGGGGCCAAGACCGTGGTGTCGACCCCGGAACCTGACGTGGCGGCGGCGGCGTCGCTGTCTCAGGAAGAGGTCGAGGCCCTGTTGCGCGGCGTGTGACCGTCGGTCGGAGACGAGCACGGGAGATGGTGATGGGTAAGGGCGACAATCGGGATGAGTCGGGCGCGACCTTCGTGAGGCCCCCGGATACCCTGTCGACGAAGGTCCGGATGGGTGCGGGCGGCGTGGATTCCGCGGTGCTGGACAAGGCCGAGGCGCTGATTGCCAGCCTCAGGGATGACTATCTCACCTGGGCAGCGGAGGACGTGACGCGACTCGAAGACGCCATGGCGCGGTTCGACGCCGGGACCGACGATGTCGAAACGGCGCGGCAGGATCTGTTCCGCACGGCCCACGACATGAAGGGGCAAGGCGGCAGTTTCGGCTATGAACTCGTGACCGAGGTCGGCGACCGTCTGTGCCGGCTTTTGGAGGCGATCCACGGCCCCCCGACTCCGGAGCAGCGGGAGGCCGCCGCCCTGCATGTGGAAGCCATGCGTCTGGTCATCGCCCAGCGCTTGGAGGGGGACGGCGGCACCTCCGGCGCGGCGTTGGTCTCCGGCCTTGAACGAATCGTGCGCAAGATGAACCCGTGACCCTTGTATGGCGCAGGGATTGCGTGACGACCTGACGTTGATCGGCGTCACGGTGTGGGCTCGCGCGACTCGATCGACGCGAGGGGGTTCGGTGTGCCCTGTGGTTGGGGGAGCGGTGGGCCGCTTGCGAGCCTCAAAGTGGGGTCCCATATCGAAGCAGTCGGCCGGTTTCACGCGGTTCTTGACGGCGGACGCGATGGGGCTTTGTCGGCCCTGTTGCAAGGCCGTACAATGGAGATCATCAGGCCACCGCGACATGGCGCATACGTCGGCGGATGGTCAGTGCACGGCAGGCTGTGGCCGTGGTGGAGAAAGGCACATCGAGCTTGGGGATTCGGAAGCGGAACCAGCCCATGACTGTTCCAACACGGGGATCGGATGCCGGAGGCGGTAAAGAGGGCGGCGGCGGCCCGGCCACGGGTGTCGTGATCAAGACACGGCCGAAGACCAAGAAACCGGCCATGTACAAAGTGTTGATGCTGAACGACGATTACACGCCGATGGAATTCGTCGTTATGGTTCTCGAGCGGTTTTTCGGAAAGAACCATGAAGAAGCCACGCGAATCATGCTGCACGTTCATCAGAGGGGGGTTGGCATCTGTGGCGTCTACACCTACGAGGTTGCCGAAACCAAGGTAACCCAGGTGATGGACTTGGCGCGCAGGAATCAGCACCCGTTGCAGTGCACCCTGGAGAAGGAATAGCGGCCCATGCTCTCCCGCAATCTGGAAATGAGCCTTCATCGTGCACTGGCGTTGGCTGCCGAGCGCAATCATGAGTACGCGACGCTTGAGCATCTTCTGCTGGCCCTGGTCGACGACCAGGACGCGACGGCCGTCCTGAAGGCCTGTTCCGTCGAGGTGGAGCGGTTGCGGGAGCAACTGACCACTTTTGTGGACAACGAACTGAATGGCCTGGTGGTCGATCGCCTCGACGGCGATCCGAAACCGACCGCCGGGTTCCAGCGCGTGGTGCAGCGGGCGGCGATCCATGTGCAAAGCTCCGGGCGCGAACAGGTCACCGGTGCGAATATCCTGGTGGCCATTTTCGCCGAGCGGGAATCGCACGCCGTCTACTTCCTGCAGACGCAGGACATGACCCGTCTGGACGCCGTGAACTACATCTCGCACGGCATCGCCAAGGCGCCCGAGAAGACCGAGACCCGCCCACCCCAGGGGGCCAGCGAAGGGTCCCGCGAGGAAGAGGTGGTCAAGAAGGGCCAGGAGGCGCTGGACGCCTACTGCGTCAACCTCAACCGGAAGGCGGCCGACGGCCGCATCGATCCGCTGATCGGCCGCGACCTGGAGGTCGAGCGGACCATTCAGATCCTCTGCCGTCGCACCAAGAACAACCCGCTGCTGGTGGGCGATCCCGGGGTCGGCAAGACGGCCATCGCCGAGGGCCTGGCCAAGCGGATCGTCGAGGACGAGGTGCCGGTGGTCCTGCGCGAGGCCACGATTTTCGCCCTGGATATGGGCGCGCTCCTGGCCGGTACCCGCTACCGTGGTGATTTCGAGGAACGCCTGAAGGCGGTGATCAAGGAACTGGAGGCCTTCGACGGCGCCATCCTGTTCATCGACGAAATCCATACGGTGATCGGCGCCGGGGCGACCTCCGGCGGGTCGATGGACGCGTCCAACCTGCTCAAGCCGGCGCTGGCCGCCGGGGGGCTGCGCTGCATCGGCTCGACGACCTACAAGGAATTCCGCAACCACTTCGAAAAGGACCGGGCGCTGGTGCGCCGGTTCCAGAAGATCGACATCAACGAGCCGAGCCTGGACGACGCCATCAAGATCGTCACCGGCCTCAAGCCGTACTACGAGGACCACCACCGCGTCCGCTACACGAACGATGCCGTGCGGGCGGCGGTGACGCTGTCCTCGAAGTACATCAATGACCGCAAGCTGCCGGACAAGGCCATCGACGTCATCGACGAGGTGGGCGCGGCGCGGATGCTGGTGCCGGAAAGCCGCCGGCGGAAGACGGTCAACGTCAAGGATATCGAGGAGATCATCGCCAAGATCGCCCGGATCCCGCCGAAAACGGTCTCGCGCAACGATCAGGCCGCGCTGGCCAATCTGGAACGCGACCTGAAGACCATGGTGTTCGGCCAGGAGGGCGCGATCGATGCCCTGTCCAGCGCCATCAAGCTGGCGCGGGCGGGCTTGCGCGAGCCGGAAAAGCCGATCGGCTGCTATCTTTTCTCTGGCCCGACCGGCGTCGGCAAGACCGAGGTGGCGCGCCAGTTGTCGCGCACGCTGGGCGTCGAACTGGTCCGCTTCGACATGAGCGAGTACATGGAGCGCCACTCGGTCTCCCGCCTGATCGGGGCGCCGCCCGGCTACGTGGGCTTCGATCAGGGCGGCCTGCTGACCGACGCGGTCGACCAGCACCCCTACAGCGTGCTGCTGCTCGACGAGATCGAAAAGGCCCACCCGGACCTGTTCAACATCCTGCTGCAGGTGATGGACCACGGCAAGCTGACCGACCACTCGGGCAAGACGGTCGATTTCCGCAACACCATCCTGATCATGACCACCAATGCCGGGGCGCAGCAACTGGCCAAGGCGGCGATCGGCTTCAACCGCTCGGACCGACAGGGCGAGGACCAGGAGGAAATCGAGCGCATGTTCTCGCCCGAGTTCCGCAACCGCCTGGACGCGGTCATCCCGTTCGCCAGTCTGGACGGTGAGGTGGTCGGCAAGGTGGTGGACAAGTTCATCATGGAACTGGAAGCCCAACTGGCCGACCGTGATGTCGTCATCGAGCTGTCGGAAGAGGCGCGCAAGTGGCTGGCCCGCAAGGGCTACGACAAGCTGATGGGGGCGCGTCCGCTGGGCCGCGTCATACAGGACAGCATCAAGAAACCGCTGGCCGAGGAGCTGCTGTTCGGGCGTCTGACCAAGGGCGGCCTGGTGCGCGTCACGATCGTCGACAACGTGCCGGCGTTCGAGATCGAACCGTCGAAGGATGGGCCGAAGGGTGGCTCTTCCGGCTCGCCGGGTGACGGCGGAGAACCGCGCGACGGCGGCCACGGGCGGACTCCGGAACTGGTGGAGTAAGGCCGGGCGACCGAAGTCATGACTCCTACCCATTTGCCGGGCGCGGTGCCGGCGCGGGAGATCCCTCGGCTCGCTTCGCTCGCTCGGGATGACGGTTTTCTTTAAAAAACAAATACATACGTCATCCCGAAGTAACCGGGGCAAAAGTCCGGGCGGTCAGGCCTGGCAGCGCGCCGCGACCAGGTCAGGCAAGTGCGGCACGGGGTTTCTGACGGCGGCGCCCAGTCGGGTTCCGATATAGTCCGCCCAG
>JGI12109J20283_10255553_pt1 | contig 26810 bp, 20 predicted proteins | sample ElkSlonscriptome_12_FD_20283 | JGI IMG/M metagenome (IMG submission 20283)
AGCGAGCCGCCTCCGATTACTCTTGCAAGCCTCAATACACCACCGTATACGCCGCCGCAGTTCGTCACACCGCGGCAAGGCCAAGGAGCGCTGACAGCGGCTGCTAGGCCAACAATTCCGCCGGGATCGCATATGGCGGCTCGCGCATCGGAAAGGACATAAAGGCATCCGCCAATCCCGATCGAATCTCAGCGTGCCAGACGCTGAAGCCGCGAGCGTTATCGTAGCGCGGTCCGCGGATGCTGCGCCAATCGATGGAGAAGCGCCCGCCGCCCGTTAGACTCTTCGCATGGTGCGTCGCAATGAGGCCGAGACTCGGGTCGTTTTCAACTGCCTCGTCCCCGAACACAGCCTTGATTCGGCCGATATATTCAACGTCGGCTCCTGCTCTGATCGAGACAAAATAGCCGATACGCTCGAGGACAGCTCGGGGAAACATCAGCGAAATGGCCGCCATACGCAACGCGCGCTGGCGAAATACAATCCCGCCGGCTTCATCGACGCGAAAATAGCGCTGACAGACGCCATAAGCGCCAGGATTTCTTTCAAGCCTCGCTAGCTGTCTTTCTAGACGCTGGGGGTGAGCCCAGTCGTCGCTGTCCATGAAGGTGATATAGTCGCCCCGACACTCGCGGAGCCCTATGTTTTTCGCGACATAGGGACCGGAGTTGCGCTCGGTTTTCAATACCTGAACCCGCGGGTCCTTGCGCGCATGTGCAATCAGCCATTCGCAGGTATCATCGGTAGAACAGTCATCGATGATCAGAAGCTCCAGATTCTCGTGGGTCTGTTCCAGCATGGAGGCGATGGCATGAGGCAACAACCCGTCGCCGCCATAAACGGCCATGATCACTGAAATCAAGGGCCCGCCGCCACGCTTGGACATCAGCGGACATTGCAAGTAGGGCACGCTCAGCTGTTGGTCCGGGTGACTGCTCTGGATTTCCGCCAGACCATGGCGCCCGAGCACCCGATTGACACCGGCGACACAGCCGCTGCGATCCCCCGCCCTTCGCGCTGCCTCCGCCCCCAGCAGCAGAATCTCGTCATCGTTCGGAAAGGCCCGCTCGAGCCGCTTCAGGTCGGCGCTTGCCGCACGGAAGTCTCCGCGCTCGAGCCGGGCGAGAATCCTATGCACCCCCCCGAGAACCGTTAGCTCCGGAAAATCCTGGCAAAGCCGGATCGTTTCCTGCCAATCCCTATCCTCGTAGAATGCGATGAACAACGCGCATTGCCGAAACGCGTCCCGCTCCGCTCGAGTCCCCCGCATCCGCCTCGCGACCTCCTCGCGCAGCGCTCCCAGCTCGAGGTTCCGCACACAGACGCGGCGGTCAAGCTCCAGTGCCCGTCGGTTCGCGGGATCGATGGCAAGGGTTTTCGCCAGACACAATCGCCCCAGTTTCCAATCGCCACGTAACTCCGCAAGCGTCGCAAACTCGAGCAGCTCCTTGGGAGCGAGCTCAGCCCGGTCGAGCAACGCCGAGAGGATTTGCAGCCAAGCCTCTTCGGATCGCCCCATCTTGCGCAAGCTGGCCGCCTCCACAAATCCCTTCTGGTCCGTACGGCGAACCGCAAGACCGTTGGCCGGCTCTGCCTTGGATCCGACAGGTCCCGTGCGCGGACCACCACGATTTTCTAACATGTTCGCGCCGGCAGTTCGTCTACCGAACCCCCGCGCCTTCCGATGGACTGTCCGACGTCCCCCCTTTTCGTCTTGCCGAATCACAACCCCGAGCCAATCCACGAGCCACCTAGCCGGTCTCACCAAGGCCTGACCGAGCCGCCAGGATGTGCTCGTCTCCAAGTCCCTAACCCGCCGCGCCAATGCCGCTTTCTGCTTGTCATAGCCCCTGACCATCTGCGCATAGTCATACTGAATGCGCGCAAGGTTCTCCTTTTCCGAGTCCCGCATCGCGTCAATACAATGTTGAGTCCGTTCCAAGCCTTCCGCGATCGTTCTATAGAGTTGGCTCATCCCCCTCAGCTCACCGCGAATCTGCTTCAGTGCCACCAGTTCGCCACGAGCCCCTTCTAGGCCCTCCCCGACCCCTTCGCGATTGACGCCAAGGCCACCCCGGCTATCGAACGTGACCACGACTTTGCTTCCCCCGCGCTCCTTCGCGATCGGCTGCCACTCCTTTCCGCGCCGCCAGTTCGGATAGCATCGATCCATCAGTTCGCCGCAATGATGCTCGAAAATCCCCCTTTGTTTGACATCCCAATCTCGCCAGCTCAGAATGTGTTCGACACGATTCAAGCCACCTAGGCCGCCGTCACCGACATACCGGGCATTCAATCGGTCTATATTAAAACTTGCTATCGCAATTCCGAGAAAGTCGCAGAGTTGCGGAAGCTCCGTCTCCAATGCCTCGATACATAGCGCTCGTTGCCGCTCGCCACCGAGGCGCTCCAGGTCCGTCTGGATCAAACCATTGGTATAACTCCACAACCAGCAATTGCGTTCGAACGCACCCCAGGAAGCCCATTCCTCTCGAGCAACCACGCCGAGCAAGTCACCCTGAAGCCGCCATTTGCTCCAAAGCGAAGCATCGCGTCCATAATCCTGATCAGAGTACCAACCGCGCTGCAATGCCGAGCAGACAACGTCTCGGCCGTCCCGCAACAACCAAACGTAGTTGCTTTTTGGGAACGCCGCCTCGAGTACGGGAACGAGCAGGGCCAGCTTATTATTCGACTCGCCGTACTGCTGCTCAGAAGACGGCGCTGGCCGGGTACGTTGCAGAAGCTTCTTGATGTGATCCCCGCCGATGCTTCCGTATCGGTAACGGGTCGCGTCTTCGATCAGCGCCGGCTCCGGCTCGTGCAGGCAGGTGCAATTCGCGGACTGGGACAGCACGTTGGCGATCGTTTGACTTCCCGACCGGCCAGTATTCAATACGAAGAACACGAAAACTCCCTTCTTTTAGCTTGCTTCCAAAGCCGACGCGTCTGGCACTTTTGCAAGCCCCAGGTGGCGCGCACCGCATGAGTGCCCAGAAGCCCAAGGACGAACGACTCGCCAACTCCAATTTAAGGGTTCTCAGGCTGCAGCGACTTCGTCATGCATGAACTGCCAAAATGGCGGTATACCGTCGTGGGGAAAGAAGACGGGCTTGATTTTATCCTGCTCACCGAATCTCTCCCCAAACCAGGAATTGTATGCCACGAGAACTGGCTCGTAGCGGTCTTCGTCGAACGCTTCGATCTGCCTGTATGGCCAAGATTTCCCTTGGTATGAAAGAAGCCATCGCATGCCAGACTGCAGCCGCTGACGAACCGGATGGTTCCGTTCAAGCCACGGCTCGCCGCTGGCGACTGCCAACATGACCAAATGGACCCACCCCTGGAGGTTGAAGCAGCAGTAATGCGCCGTTGTCGTGCGCTTCAACTCCTGGGGCTGCGCCCCCTCCTCAGAGAACTGCCGTAAAAGGCGACACTGGCTGTCTCTGAGCGTCACCCGCAACAGTTCAGTATCGCCAAGGTAGGCCGCGATCGCACCGACTTGTAGATCATAATAGGTGCCGTGATTATTCGCGCCGGCTCGCTCCTTTCTGCCCTGCGCGCTGTCTTGCAGCCAACCCAGGTATTCTGTCATCCAGGCCCTGAAAACCCCCTGCTCATCGCTCGTCAGCAGGCCGTCCCTCTCGAGGAGACGAACGGCGTCCAGGAAATAGTAGAGATCCTTGAACTCGATGATCCCTGAGCTGCTGCCTCTGTTCCCGTCATACCCTCGTCGCACCTGTGCGTATTCCAACGAAGGAGTCATCGCCGTACTCTGATCGATGAACCAGCGACGGACGAGAGACGCGGCGTGCAGCGCGTATCGTTCGTCTCGCCAAACCTCGCTCGCCAATGTCAATACCAGGGTGTCATCGAACAAGCGCTGGGCCCGCGTACGGTCATATTGGTCGCTTAGCGGTTCGTATAACCGCGTTCCCGGGACCCGACGTCCGTCCCGCCGGATATAAGGCAGACCTGGCAACGGAATCGGATTCGGCCAGTAGTAGGGGGCAGGGTGCCAGTAATCGTGCGGATTGCCGCTCGGTGGGAACGTGGTCTTATCGATCACGGAGTAAGGACCACGGCCAAGCGCATCTTCGGCACGATTGCGAAGCGCCTCGGCAAGGCGGTTCGCCGGCGCCCGGTCCCTGCGATCTCTGAGCTGCGCCAACGAGGACGGCTTATAAAAGACCGGGCTTGCGGGGACCAGGCTAGCCCTGACACGTCGTTCGTCCAGCCTATCGAGAAGGCTCTTGATGGCGATCGCGCGCGCCATGCCGCGATCGGCAAAGCCGGCGGCAGCCTCCAGCTTCGCTTCGCCCGATGAAAGGCGGGCCACCCAGCCGCACCGTGCGAAGGCACCGGCCTCACTTGCATACGCAGGACACGGCAGGTCCCATGGCTCGATGCGCCAGTCGTCCCACGGACCCGGCACACCCAGGCGCCACAACAACTCTACCTTGGGCCGGCGCCCGTAGGCATAGTCCTGATCGAACTCAAGCTGCGCATCGCGACGAAACACGATCTGCGGCTCATCCTCAGCGATTGGCCGATAATCGAGATCGAGCAAGTCGCTGTTACGCGCCGTACGGGCCATCGGCACAACATGATAGGGGTATTCCGCAGTACTCAGAATCCCTTCAACCAGCTCCTCCCATGCGGATCGCGTCAGAAAGCAGTTTCCGTCCCATGGCAACACCCATTTTGCGAGAACCCGACCTGCCCGAAGGGCCAGATTCCGGGCGCCGTTATTGTTCATCACGTAGTTGTTTTTCAGCCGATAAAGCCGCAGCAAGGCCCGCAACTGCTGGGCCTCGTCCAGCGACCCGAAGCCCTTTCGATAAGCAGCATACTCCTCCGGCAAGCCGGCGCAGTCCCAACTCGTGCTACACCATTCGCTCCATTTGAACGGCTCGTGGATATATTCCAGCCCGGCATCCTCCAGCAACTGGAGAGTCCCTTCTTCTTCCTTCGCGTCGACCATCCGATTGACTACAAAGCGCTTTTCGCACCCCGGGAAGGCTTCCTCATGGTCGAGAATAAACCTGAGGTTCTCTCGCGTCTGCCCCCTCTTGTGTCTCGGCTCGAGATCGTTTCCAAGTATCCGGAACAAGATGAAGCTGTCGCGCTCGCCCGAGAGCGGACTTCTGCGATAGCGCTCCTGCAGCGCCGCGTGATCGGCGGCTGGACAGGGCGCGCGTCCGCGCGCCGTCCTTGCGGTCCTGCCCCGACTTGAGCGCATCGAACTGCCCAAGTCGGAAACCCGCCGTACGAACCGAATTCCTGTCAAACCCAGCGGCATGGCTCTGACAAAGGCGCCGATTGTGTTCTTCATAACTGGCAGCTCAAATTGGAGGTTCAGCGGCGCTCGGCCTGACGGCCCAGAATGTACACCCGAACAGCTTCAACGATTTCCACGACCCAGAGTTCCGATTGGACCACCACTGCTGCAAGTCGATGTTTCATAGGGCATCCAACTGTCCTTAGATAGCGCGCATAGAGATGCACGGGCGGCAGAAAAGTGCGCACGAACCAGCCGAGCCGCAGCCAGAGACCTCCCGAGGAGACCTGGGCACCCTTAATGCGGCGCGCCTTCAAGACGAGCGCCGCGCGACTCGTTCGAACGGAGTGACTGACGCAGGCGCCCGCAACGAACCGCAGGCACGCCCCTGCCCGCCGTGCACGTCGGCAGAAGTCTGCGTCTCCTCCAGAGAACCGACCCTCGTCGAATCCGCCCAGGCTCTCGAACACGCACCGCGGCACAAGTAGGTTTGCAGTCGCCGCGTATCCTCGCGCAACGTAGATCTCCTGAGGAATGCCCTTCAACACGTCATAGATACCGTAGCGAGTCGTGCGGCCTTCCCCGGCGGTGACCTCCACTCTCCCCGCAAAAAGGCAGCCTCCCGACGAGGAGGTCAACGCCGCCTCCCGCAGCGTTGCCAACCAATCGCGTCTCGGCCGACAGTCGGCATCGATAAAGGCCAACCATGGCGCCACCGCCTTCTGCACCCCGTAATTCCGCGCAGCATAGGAGCCCGGTGTGACACACCGATAAACCTGGACCCCCTCTGGCAGCGCCTGCGGAGGCGCAAACCGCGTCGAGCCGTTATCGACGAGAATGACTTCAAAAAGATGCTGGGATAGCGTTTGCGCCCCGAGGCACTCGAGAAGCGGCGGTATCATTTCCCATTGTTCATAGACTGGGACAATGACGCTGAAATCGGGATAAGACTTCATCATAGAACAGGCAGCGTCGCATTCCCTTTGCACTTCCGCACAAGCTCCGCCGACCGCAACAGGGTTGGGATCAGACGCAGCGCTTCAGAGAAGGCTTGCTGCGAACACAAACGATCCATCTCGTAAGCCGACGCTGCCAGGACCGCGCGGTAACGATCCACTTCATCGCTTTCAGGCGCAACCGCAGTCGAACTGACGCGCAGGACCTCCGCTAGTTGCTCAGCGACATAGTCTGGATCGAATCCACTGCCGACCGGCTCAATCGACCAGGATCCCCAATTAAGAAGCGCGAGTCGCCCGTCGCCGATCCTGATCATATTGTTTAGGGTTCGATCCGGATTCATTATTGCAAGCGGCGCTTGGCGCAATTCGCGCGCGATCATCTCATGGCTTCGAAGCAAAACGTCCAATGCCTCACGATCCTCTCTGCCCTCTGTGGCAACCCCAACCCTTTCCAGCCGCAGCTTCGACAGCCGATCCCAAAGCATCGGGCGAGAGCGTGCGAAGCGATCCTGCAAATCCTTCGGCGGCGCTATCGACGCCAGGTCCTTCTGGATTTGCAGCGCGAGGGCGCCGCTGTTGCCGTCCGGGCGCTCGACTGCGGCGCCGAGACCGAGCAGGTGTACCCTGTGGCCCCGAAACTCCGAAACCCCTAGCAATGGCGGCGCCGGCAACGTCGTCAGCCGGGCCGCGAGCAAATGCGCCTCATGGGCGGCTGCAAGCCGCTGGGCGGGACTGAAGATCTTGAGCAGGAGGGGCGCTGCACCGCTGCGCTCGCAGAGCAGTCCGATGACACCGCTTCGTCCAAGCTCCCACCAGCGCACCCGAACGGCTGGGCAAGCCTCTGCAGGGATCAGGTCACGGACGATGCCCGCGACCCATTGGTCTCGCCTATCTGGCATCAGCAGCGGCCAGAGATCACTCGTCTCGCCCTTGGCATCGCCGTCCAGCACGCGGCGACGGAAAAAGATCGCGCTCAACCGCTCCCGGTCGCGATACAGCAGAAATACGTCGCGCGCGGCGTTTGCCAATCTTTTGAGGGCCTGCCGACCAAGGATTAAGGCGACGACGGCCGCTATCACCCCATGCGACGCCCCAGCCAGAATGTCGATTACCAGCAACGCGAACAGGAGCATAGAGCCTAAGCCGGCTTCGGCGTCGACCCACGCCTTGAAATTCCGGTGCAGGTTGTCACGGACCCTCACCGAAAAAGACGAGGCAGCAACCATTGCGACACCGCTCATGCTGACAAACGCAAGCAGGAAAAAGGCCGCCAAAGGGTAAACGGCGAACAACAAGGCAGCGCTTGCCGAGACGAACAGCAGCGAGGCAGCGGACGTGAAATAGCGGCGGAATGCGCCTTCCGCCATACCGGATTGATTGCCGAATAGGTTAATCTTTCTGGCAGCGGCGCGCGCTCGTTCAGCACCACGCGAGCAGGCAATGCCAGCAAGAAGGTCGGCGCTTGCGTGGAGCAGATAGGCGGCGATTGATGTGATGCTCAGCAGGACGATCAGCCGCCGGTGGCCGAGATCGGCAACGAAGCGCGGGAAGTATTCCGGCACCTCGCTGGTGCCAAGGAGCATCAAGATCTTGATTGGCAGGAGAAACGCGAGCATCAGGCAGACCTGCGACAAGAATGTCAAGCTTGTCAGGCCGTAGCTGAACAAAGGCGTGACGCGGGTGAGCTCACGTCCGAGGCCGAGCAGCCACTTGATGCCGTCAGAGACCTCTACAAGCATAGAATGGCGTACCGCAGAAGTAATCCATGATCGATGTCACGGTCGTTATGCCGGCATACAACTCGGCCCAATTCATCGCCGATAGCATTCAGAGCGTCCGGGACCAGTCGTTTCACGCCTGGGAGCTCATCGTGGTGGATGACGGCTCGTCAGACAACACTCGCACCGTTGTCGCTCGGCAAGGTCGCGATGAGCCCAGATTGCGCCTTGTCGAATTGTCAAGCAATCGCGGGGCGGCAGTGGCCCGCAATCACGCGATAGCATTGGCACGCGGTCGTTTTATCGCCTTCCTCGATAGCGACGATACTTGGCGTCCTGACAAGTTGGCCAAGCAAGTACGAATGCTTTCTGAACACGACGCGGTCCTGGTATTCAGTGATTACTACGTTGCCTACGGCAAGGAAAAAAGACCACACCGCGTGGTGCGGAGTCCTTCAACGCTGACGTACAGCAACTTGCTGATGGGCGACCCGGTCGGCTGCCTCACGGTGATGTATGACACGAAGAAGACTGGAAGGGTGTTCATGCCGGAGCTCAAGATGCGGCAAGACTGGGGGCTATGGCTCTGCCTACTCGAGGCCGGCGGGCATGGCACCGGGATTCCCGAGCCGCTGGCGACCTTACGTGTGCACGAGGGCTCGCTGTCCAGCAACAAGGCCAAGGCCGTCTACTACAATTATCGCGTGCTTCGGACTGTGGGACGGCTCGGTCACATCCGCGCAGTCGTCGGCACCGCGGCGCATCTACTCGGGGCGCTTGGCCGAAGGATGCCGAGAACCCGCTAGCCGCGTCCGCCCCGATCTCTGTGGCACGACCCGGCACCCCGGCCAGCGAGACTAGCGTTCGAATACGTAGTGTCCCACCAGCCACTCCTGGCCCCTGCGATAGCCGAACAACTCGGCGCAAGCCATGAAAAAGAGTCGCCAGCGCTGCCACCAAAGCGCCACCTGATCAGTCCCATAAGCCTTCGCCAGGATTGGCCAGACCCGCTCGCGGTTCGCGTCCATCTGCGCGAGCCAGGCATTGAGCGTGCGTTCGTAGTGGCGACCGTCGACGCACCAGTGTCGGCGGAGCCTCAAGTGGTCCTGGAAATAGAGCGGCAGGTCGGCGCTCGGCATCATCCCGCCGGCGAAGAAATAGCGCGTCATCCAATCGCTCTGGCCCTGATCCTCAAACAGGTAGGGGTGTTCGCGGTGACAGAAGATGTGCACGAACAGTCGCCCGCCGGGTACCAGCCACCGGGAGACGCGCTCCAATAGGCGACGCTGATTGCGAATATGCTCGAACATCTCGAGCGACACGATCCGATCGTAGCGTTCCGGGGCCTCGAACTCATTCATATCGGCGGTCAGGACGCGCAGGTTCCCGAGACCGAGCCGCTTCGCCTGCGTCTCGATGAATTCCCGCTGCCCTCCCGAGTTGGAGACGGCAGTCACCTGGCAGTCAGGGAATTCACGAGCGGTCCACAGGCTAAACGAACCCCAGCCGCAGCCGAGGTCGAGCACCCGCATGCCGGAGGCGAGGTCGGCGCGCTCTGCGGTGAGGCGCAGTGCGGCCTCCTCTGCGGCGGCCAAGTCGTTGACACCTTCAGGCCAGTAGCAGCAGCTGTACTTGCATTGAGGGCCGAGCACAGCGGCGAAGAAGGACGCCGGCACCTCGTAGTGCTGGGCATTGGCCTCCTTCGGCACTTCGGCGATCGGAGACTTGTCCAGGCGCTCGAGCAGCGCCCATTTGTCGCGTGCCGCGGCTTCGCAGTCGGCCCGCGGCAACTGGGCAAGCCGCTGCCGCAGCAGGGCACGTATCCCGGCGCGCACGAGGAAATCTGGCGCACCACCGCGTTCCACCCACGGGATCAGCCGTGCCACGAACCCCGATATCTGCCCATGCCTTTTCACCAGTCCTGGCCTCTCACTAACGGGAAAAACCCGACTCAGTATGCGACAATCCGCACCCGGATCCGTCACTACGGTCTCCGTCGCGCAGCGACTCCACCACAGCTTAAGGGCATTGCCATGTTCAACATGCTCGTGATCCTGGCCATCGGCATCATCATCGGCTGGAACTGGCCACAACCGACCTGGGCCAAAGACACCCAGGACAAAATCGTCAACTGGGTCCGCTCCGCCTTCTCGAAATAGGCGCGGGACCGAGCGCAGTTCCAAGCCCCTCTGGTCCCGGGGTCCCGACCCGGCAAGGCGCGTGTTCGCAGAGGCTCATGTCGCGCTCAGGACCGGATCGTACGGCCCGTGGCCCCGTCACGAATCGAGGTCGGCCGTAGCGCTCCCGCACACCGCCCGACGAGGACCAGATCTGGGGGTTGGTCGAGCCGCCGCCGCACCGCCAGGGCCGTGCGTGCCGGCGGCCGATTGCTGACATTCGCACTGGTCGACACCAACGCACCACCCCATTGCCGACACAGCGCAGCCGCCAACGGGTGGGCCGTAACCCGCACGGCCAGGGTCGTGTGATCGCCGGTCAGCCAGCGCGGCGTTTGCGCCCGGGCGGGCATCAACCAGGTGCTCGGCCCGGGCCAGGAGGCCAAGATCGCCGCCATCCGTCGCGTATCCAGCGCATGGACAAAGGGCTCGAGCCGGTCGAAACCCGCTGCGATCAAGATCAGGCCCTTCGCCTGCGGACGCCGCTTCATCCGCAACAGCCGCAGCACCGCAGCGTGGTTGCGCGGATCGCAGCCGAGGCCGTAGACGGCCTCGGTGGGGTAAGCGACGACCCCCCCCGTCGCGATGACGCTGGCTGCGCGGCGCAGTCGATGTTGGCTCATCGCGCTCCGAGCGAGATCACGCCGCGCACACCAGTTCGCCGCCAACGAAACATCGCCTAGCGCCGCGTGCCACGAGCCTTGACAGCGCCGCGCGCCGGCTCGGAACCGACCTGCGCGGCCTCGAGCGGCTCGGCATAAGCACAGTCGTTCTGCGGACAGACCTTCTCCTCGCCCTTGCCGCGTGTCACCTTCCGCGTGAGGATCGGCCAGCCACAGCTGGGACAGGCCTCCGCGAGGGGCTCGTTCCAGATGGCATAGTCGCAGTTCGGATAGGTCGAGCAGGAATAGAAGACCTTGCCGCGGCGCGACTTCTTCTTCTGCAAGGTGCCCTTGGTGCACTTCGGACAGGCAATGCCCGTATCCTCCGGACGCTCCAGGGGCTCGATGTGCTTGCAGTTGGGGTAGGCGCTGCAGCCGATGAAGCGACCGTACCTACCGCGTTTGACGTGCAATGCCGCGCCACACTTTGGACAAGCCCGCCCCTCGACGACCTCGGGCGACTCGGATTCATTCTTATCGCCGGAGAGGTCCCGCGTGTAGTCGCATTCCGGGTAATTGGTGCAGCCGATGAAGCGGCCGTGGCGGCCGAGGCGAATCGACAGGGCCGAGCCGCACTTGGGACAAAGCTCGTCGGTCCGCTCCTGCGTCACGTCGCTGCGCTTGACGTTCTCGGCCGTATAGTCCACCCGATCTTTGAAAGGCCGCCAGAACTGCTCGAGCAAGGGGATCCAGTCCCCCTCGCCGCGGGAGACCGCATCGAGTTCGTCCTCCAACCGCGCCGTGAAATCATAGTCGACATACGAGGCGAAGTAGTCGGTCAGAAATCGGTTGACGACACGCCCAACGTCGGTTGGGAAGAAGCGCTTCTTCTCGAGGTGCACGTACTCGCGCTCGAGCAGCGTCGAGATGATGCTGGCGTAGGTGGACGGCCGGCCGATGCCGTACTCCTCTAGCGCCTTGACAAGACTGGCTTCGGTGTAACGCGGAGGGGGCTCGGTGAAGTGCCGCTCCGGGCGAATCGCCAGCAGATCCACGGCCTCGCCCTCGACGAGGTGCGGCAGCATCCGCTCCTCGTCGTCATCGGCACCCTTCTCGTCGTCGCGCCCCTCGAGGTAGACGCGCATGAAGCCCGGCGCGGCGATCGTTGAGCCGGTGGCACGGAATAGGTTCCCGGGGCCCGCCGAGAGATTGACCGACACCATGTTGATCAGCGCATGCGCCATCTGGCAGGCCAGAGTGCGCTTCCAGATCAGCTCGTAGAGGCGATACTGCTCGTTGCTCAAGTGCTGCTTCAGCGCGGCGGGCTCACGCCGGATCGAAGTCGGGCGGATCGCCTCGTGGGCCTCCTGGGCATTCTTGGCCTTGGTCTTGTACTGGCGTGCCTGCGGCGGCAGGTGATCGCGGCCGTAACGCTCCGCGACAAAATCGCGTATCTCGCTCAAGGCCTCCTGCGCGAGATTGACCGAGTCGGTGCGCATATAGCTGATCAGGCCAACGCTGCCCCCGCCGACATCGACACCTTCGTAGAGCTGCTGAGCCACCCGCATCGTGCGTTGGGCCGTGAAGCCGAGCTTGCGCGCCGCCTCCTGCTGCAGCGTCGAGGTAATGAAGGGCGGCGCCGGGTGGCGCTTGCGCTGCTTGCGCTCGACGGACTCGACCTTGAGCTTGCCGGCAGCGGCCTGCTCGAGGCCGCGCGTCACCTCATGGGCACGTTCGCCATCGGTGATGCTGAATCGCTCGAGCTTGTCGCCCGCGAGCTCGATCAGCTTGGCAGTGAAGGGCTTGTCTTCCTTGGCCGCATCCGCCTCGATCGTCCAGTACTCCTGCTGAACGAAGGCTTCGATCTCCTGCTCGCGCTCGACGATCAGGCGTAGCGCCGGACTCTGAACACGCCCGGCCGAGAGCCCGCGACGGACCTTCTTCCACAACAACGGCGAGAGGTTGAAGCCAACCAGGTAGTCCAAGGCACGGCGCGCCTGCTGGGCATTGACGAGGGCCATCGAAAGCGAGCGGGGGTGTCCGACGGCATCCCGTATCGCGTGTTGGGTGATCTCGTTGAAGACGACGCGATGCACCGGTTTGTCGTTCACCTGCCGCCGGCTGCGCAACAGCTCGTAGAGGTGCCAAGAGATGGCCTCACCCTCGCGATCGGGGTCGGTCGCGAGATAGAGGGCATCAGCGTGCTTGAGCTTCTTGGCGATGGCCTGGACGTGCTTCTCGTTGCGATCGACGACTTGATACTGCATCCGGAAGCCTTGACTGGGGTCGACTGCGCCCTCCTTGGGCACCAAATCCCGCACGTGGCCGTAGGAGGCGACGACCTCGAATTCAGGGCCGAGATACTTCTTGATGGTCTTGGCCTTGGCGGGAGATTCGACGACAACGAGATTCATATAGGGTCAGGGGAGCGGGCTGCTGGGGGCGCCTAGGAGATACGATCACAAACGGCGACGTCAAGGTCTGCGCACCGGTCGCAGACCGCCCTGGGCATCAGAAAAGCTCGGTGAAACGGACGCAGCCCCGGGTCATGTCGGCGGTCGCTGTACCCGATCCGCAATTCCCGCCGGACTGCCTCTACCCCGGCTAACGATCATGGGGCGAGCCGAGCCACCCCGGACGACGCAATCTCGCCTTGCCCCGGATCCTTAGCCGGGCGGCGGAGCAGAGGCAATGAACGCGGGACAGACTTAGTGGACGTAGGCAGGCGATTCGTTGTAGACCAGCTCTTCCATCTGCGTGAAGGCGTCCTCGCGACCAGGCCGATTCATCAGCACGAGCAGCACCACCCACTTCACCTCGTCGAGCGTCATCACGGTCTGATCGATCGCCAGGGCCCGCTCAATGACCAGTTCCCGACTCGCTGCATCGAGGATGCCGGCCTGCTCGAGAAACAGCAACAGGCCGCGGGCTTCCAGGTCGAGCTTGGCAAGCTCCGCCGCCGTGTAGATGCGCATCGAACCGCCGTCGCGAGCCGGATAGGGCGACCAGCGCGACCCGTCGGCCAATTCGTCGAGCCACCGCAGCGCCTTGCGAATCTCCCCGTGGGTAAAACCCGCTTGCGAGAGCTCGTCTTCGAGCTCGCCTTGATCCGTGGGCGGTTGGCCCTCGCCATCCATGTAATTCTCGTAGAGGTAGATCAGTACATCGACCATGTTTTCATACATCAGCCAACCTCGCATGACGCCGGGCGCAGACTGCAGACCTCGGAGCCCGACCCACTCCCGTGCACCGACCTGCGTAACGGCCGGTTCACACGCAATGCCCCGGCTGCGCACCAACGCCCGCCTCGCGGCAATAGCGGCCGCCCGGACACGATGATACATGACCCTGCAGCTCCAGCAACAAGAGCATCGAGCCGACGTTCGCCGCCGGGAGTCCGCTACGTGCGATCAATTCGTCGGGCGCGATCGGGTCGTAGCCCATGCAGGCCAACAACCTTAGGCAATCCTCATCGAGGCTCGCACCCGTCCCTCCGGCTGACGGCAGCGCCTCGGGCTGCCGAGGCGCTGCCACAATATCTGCGAGTTGGGGCAGCAACTCGACGAGCACGTCATCGGCCGTCTCGACGAGCTTCGCCCCTTGGCGGATCAACGCGTGACAGCCGCGCGCCCGGGGGTTGCGAATCGACCCCGGGACAGCAAAAACCTCGCGCCCTTGTTCGGCAGCCAGCCGGGCCGTGATCAATGAGCCGCTGCGCTGGGCGGCCTCGGTGACCAGGGTCCCGAGGCTCAGGCCGCTAATCAGGCGATTGCGGCGCGGGAAGTGTCCGGCGCGCGGCCCGACCCCCGGCGGATACTCCGTGACTAGGGCGCCGCTGGCGGCGATGCGCTCGGCCAAACCCCGATGGCTCGCTGGATAGACGCGATCCGGCCCCGTACCCAGCACGGCCAGGGTACGCCCGGCCTCCAACGCCCCCTCGTGCGCCGCACCATCGATGCCCGAGGCGAGGCCGCTCGTGATGGTCAGGCCATCACCGGCGAAGCGACGGGCCAGTGCTCGAGTGATCGCGAGTCCTTGCGGGGTGGGACTGCGGCTTCCGACGATCGCAAGCTGCGGATCGTTCAAGGTGTCGGAATGGCCATACACATAAAGGATAAAGGGCGCGCCGTCGATTGCGGCCAGACGCGCCGGGTAGCGCGGGTCGTCGCGGGTCAGGATCGCCGCCTGGCCTTGTTCCGCCCACGCGAGCGTGGCCTCGATCAAGGCCTTATCGGGTGCCTCGATCGCCGCGGCGACCGCTGGATCGAGGCCCACCGCGGTCAATTCGCGCCGGCCCGCGCCGGCTATCTCGCTCGGGCTGGCAAATCGTTGTAGCAGACGATCCAGGGTCTTGGGACCCAGGCCCGGCGCATTGGCCAACACGAGCCAGGGGTAGAGCGGATCCGATGAACTCATCGGGCGGATCGTCCCGCCATGCCGCTAGCCCTCGGGGGCGCTAACGCTGTCGAGGACTTTCATCGGGCGTTCGGCGTTCATGACCAGCGCAAGGCTGAGCCGCGGGAAAACGCGAAAGACCATTAGAAGGCCAGAACGCTCGAAGGGGACGACATAGCTGCTGCCCGGCCGCCTCACCTCGACGCGCGGCGGCAAGGGCGTATCTAGGTCCGGCTCATCCTCGAGCCAGCCCACGACGCTGTGCGGGTCGTACCAAAACTCGGCGTCAAGCGGGGTCTCGCTTCGCCAGTCGCGCCAATCCTTTCCCCCGGCTTTGACCTGATCGAAGCGTTCCTCTCCGCCGCGATACACCGCGAAGACATGCCCTGGGGCGATCTCATCGCGCGCGCCGCGATTGAGCACGACGACAGCGTACTGCCCGATCTGCGATACGCCATCGAGCACCGCGATGATCTTGCCGCGCACATCGTCCGGGGCCGACGTCGGGAAGAACTTACCCAACAACTCCGTCTCCGATGCCGGCAACAAGCGGTCGCCGACCGCGACCTCGATCGCGGAACGCGCCACCCGGAGCTTCGCCGGATCGCCGCGCCGTTCGAGTTGGGCGTCGGCGACGAAGGCCGCCTCATAGCCGAGGACCTCACCCGTTTCCGGATCGCGGTAGGCGGGACCCGGGCGAACGATCTCGAAGCGATCCGTCTCCGTCGCACGCAGACCCCGGGCGTAGAGGGCGTCGTAATTACCGACCACGATGTGCTCGTCGGGGAAGCCGACGACGTAGGCGGCCTCATCCAACTCCGCCTTCGAGGCCACCTGCGCTTGCGTCAAGAAGGGCGCGACGATGTTCGCCGGGATCGCCGGAATCGCCTGATCAAGCGACTCGACGCGAACCCGCGGAGAAAGCTTGACCACACGCAGGCCGTCGCGACCGCGCTCCAACCCGATCCGCGGTTGGCCCGCCTCGTAACTCAGGACCAGGACATCACCGGGGAAGATCAGATCAGGGTCGTCGATCTGGCGATTGGCGTCCCAGATCTCACCCCACCGCCAGGGATCGCGCAGGAAGTAGCCGGCGATATCCCAGAGGGTGTCGCCGGGGCGCACCACATATCGCGTTGGGTGATCAGGGTTGAGGGCGACCTGGGCCGTGCTCGCCGCCGAGGCGAGGAGCAGGAGCGTCACAAGCGCCAAGCCTGGCGGGAGCAGCCGTTTTCTCGGGACCATGGTCACTCCAGAGATCGTCGAAAGAGGATTCACCCGCCCCCAATTAGGGGTGTACCATCCGATAGTAGCCTAGAGCCCGAAAGGGGTTCCACCACGACGATCACACTATGGCACAACTCGACATCCTAACCTTCCCCGATCCGCGGCTGCGCAGCAGGGCCAAACCGGTGGAGACCGTCGACGGGTCGGTGCGCAAAGTCGTCGACGACATGCTCGAGACGATGTACACGGCACCTGGTATCGGTCTCGCGGCGATTCAGGTCGATATCCCATGGCGCATCGTCGTCATCGATATCTCCGAAGACAAGAGCGCGCCGCTTTGCCTCATCAATCCGCAGATCCTCGGGCGCGATGGCGAATACCAGATGGACGAGGGCTGCCTGTCGGTACCCGGCTTCTACGAGCCGGTGACGCGGGCCGAGCGCATCCGTTACAGCGCACTGAACCGGGAGGGAGAGCCCTTCGAGGCCGAGGCCGAGGGGTTGCTGGCGGTCTGTATTCAGCACGAGATCGACCATCTCGACGGCAAACTCTTCGTCGATTACATCTCGAGCTTGAAGCGGCAGCGCATCCGCAAGAAACTCGAAAAGGACCGCCGCCAGCAACGGGCCGACACGGCCGAGACAAGCCAGCGGGCGATCTGAGTCTCGCGAGCTCCCGCCGTCATCATGGGCGCCGCTACAGCGCCGAGGCACCCACGCCAGCAGTCCGGCCGCGATCCAGCCGAGAACCATGCCCGAGATCAACGAGCTCAAGATCGTCTTCGCCGGCACGCCCGATTTCTCGGTGCCATCCCTGAGAGCACTGGTCGCCAGTGAGGCGCGGGTCGTCGGCGTCTACACGCAGCCGGATCGTCCTGCCGGGCGAGGGCGCCGGTTGTCGGCTAGCCCGGTCAAGCGAGTCGCGCTGGAGCACGGCCTCCCCGTTTACCAGCCAGCGACCCTGAAGGACCCAACCGCCGTCGCCGCGCTGGCCGCCCTGGAAGCAGACCTCATGGTGGTCGTCGCCTACGGGTTGTTGTTGCCCAGCGACGTGCTTGCGACGCCCGGACTGGGCTGCATCAACGTCCACGCCTCACTGCTGCCGAGGTGGCGCGGCGCGGCACCGATCCAACGGGCACTGCTCGCCGGGGACAGCGAAACCGGCATCACGATCATGGGTATGGAGACAGGCCTGGACACCGGGCCGATGTATCTCAAGCGCGCGACGCCGATCGCCACGGACGAGACCGGCGCCAGCCTCCACGATCGGGTCTCGCAGCTCGGCGCGGAAACGCTGATGGCAGCCTTGCCGGGCATCGGCACTGGCCGTCTACAACCACAGCCGCAGGACGCGAGCCAAGCCACCTATGCCAAGAAAATCACCAAGGATGAGGCCCGCATCGATTGGCGGTTGCCGGCCATCGAGATCGAGCGGCGCATTCGCGCCTTTAACCCCTGGCCGGTCGCCGAGACCCGCCTCGACGACATCTCCTTAAGGCTATGGGGCGGCTTCGCCGTCGGCGGCGAGACCCAGGCAGCACCGGGCGCCGTACTCACCGCTGGCCGGGCCGGCATCGATGTCGCGACCGGGCAGGGCGTGCTGCGGCTCACGCGCGTTCAGCCTGCGGGGAAACGACCAATGGACGCGGCCGACTACATCAACGCCCGCCGCCTCGACGGGGAACGGTTTGGCTGAACCGGCCGCGCACCGTGCACAGGTACCAGCCGGCGCCGAGGTTCGCGCTACCGCCGCACGGGCTGTCCGGGCCGTACGGGAACAGGGCCGCTCCCTGACGGACTTCCTCGCCGAGCTGCCGCCGTTCAGCGACGATCGCGATCGCGCCCTCGTCCAGGAACTGAGCTTCGGGACGTTGCGCCTCCTGCCCCGTCTCGAGGCCTTGCGGACCCTGCTAACGGACAAGCCCCCGCGTCCCGACATCGGCGCACTCATCCTGATCGGCCTCTATCAGCTCGCCGAAACGCGCGTGCCCTCCCACGCAGCGGTCGCCGCGACAGTGGCGGCCGCGCGCACGCTCGGCCAACCGCGCGCAGCCGGTCTGGTCAACGCCGTGCTGCGACGCTATCTGCGCGAGCGCGAGACGCTCGAGGAACGGGCGGCCCAAGAGCCCGGCGTTCCCAGCTTGTTCCCGCTATGGCTCGAGCAAGCAGTCCGCCGCGCCTGGCCGACGCAGTGGCGGGACATTTTGGCGGCCAGTAACGCCCGTCCGCCGATGAGCCTGCGCGTCAATACGAGACGCGTCAGGCGCAGCGCCTACGCCGATCGCCTTGCCGCTGCCGGCCTGGTTGCCCGGCCGATCGCCGAGGCTCCGGCAGGCTTGATGCTCGATGCGCCGGTCGCTGTGGTGCGCCTGCCGGGCTTTGCCGACGGACTGGTATCCGTGCAAGACGGCGGTGCACAGCTCGCCGCCGAGCTACTCGATGCCCAACCGGGCGAGGCCGTCCTCGACGCTTGCGCTGCCCCGGGGGGCAAGGCCGCCCACATCCTCGAGCGCAGCGACGATCGGGTGGCGCTGACGGCGCTCGATAGCGACCCGCAGCGCCTCGCACTGGTCGAGCAAAACCTTCGGCGTCTGGGCGTCGCTGCCGAGACGGTCGTCGCCGACGCCAGTGTCCTCAGCGGTGACTGGGCCAAGCGTCATTATCGGCGCATCCTGCTCGATGTGCCCTGTTCCGCGACGGGCGTCATCCGCCGCCACCCCGACATCAAATGGCTCCGTCGCGCGACCGACCTAAGCCAATTGTGTCGACGACAAGCGCACCTCCTCGACGCGACCTGGCCTTTGCTCGAGCCAGGCGGCGTGCTGCTCTACACGACCTGCTCGCTCCTCCCGCCAGAGAACGAAGAGCAAATCGCCGCGTTTCTCGAACGCCACCACGACGCCGCCGAACAAGCCATTGGCGGCCACTGGGGCCACCCCCGCGTGCATGGCCGCCAGACGCTCCCCCGGCAACAGGGGCCCGATGGCTTCTTCTACGCCCGACTGCGCAAGGTCGGGCCATGAGCGGCAGCCACCGCCTGCTTCTGTGTGCGAGCGCCTGGCTTCTGCTCGGTGCGAGTCTGGTCCTGCAAGCCGCCGAGTTCGACATCGAGGAGGCCAGGACCTACCTCGAGGGCGGCACCTATCGGCTCGATGCCGACATCGACTTGGCGCTCAGTGAGCAGGCGCTCGAGGCGCTCGACAATGGCGTCCCGCTCACAATCGAGGTGCGCCTGCGCATACGCCGCGACGGGGCCTGGGTCTGGGAAGAAAGCCTGCAGGCTGACCAGTGGCGCTATAGGATTCGCTACAAGCCGCTCTCCGAGCGCTATTCGATCGACCGGGTCAGCGGCGGAGAAATCGATAGCTTTGTCAGCCGTGAATCGGCGCTGCGCGCCCTTGGCACCATGCGCGGGCTACGCCTGGTCGATGCCGACCGGCTCGCCACGGATGAAGACTACGCGGTCCACCTGCGCGTGGCGCTCGATATCGACGAACTGCCCCTGCCCCTAAGGCCCATTGCCTATCTTCGCCCCGCGTGGAAACTCGAGAGCAAGTGGACCCAGTGGCCTCTCCGACGCTGAACCGCTTCTGGGGCCGCGGTGCCCTGCCGGCGGCAATCCTGCTGGTGACGCTCTTCATCGCGCTCACGCTGATGAGCGATGCGGTACAGAACTCCGAGGAGCTCAGTCGCCTATTCCTGCCGCTCTTGTTGCTCGTCCTCAGCGGTCTGTTGGCACTGGCAGTGATGGTCGCGGTCAGCGCGCTGCGGCTGCTGCGGCGCTATCGCCGACAGGCGGCGGGCTCGCGCCTGACGGGACGAATGGTACTGCTCTTCGCGCTCGTCTCGCTGCTGCCGGTCGGGGTCGTCTACTACTTCTCCCTGATCTTCTTGCTACGGGGTATCGATAGCTGGTTCGACGTCGAGATCGGCCAGGCGATGCAGGACGCGCTGACCCTCAATCAAGCCTCGCTCGACCTCAATCAACGGACCCTGATGAAGTACACGGAAAGACTGCTCGCCAGTATCGAGGACCGCTCGTCGACGGCCCTGGCGCTCAGCCTCGGCGGCCTGCGCCGCCAGGCGGGCGCGATCGAGCTGACCGTCTTCGGTCCGAGCGGTCAGGTCTATGGCACTGCCAACGAGGATCCGACCCAGCTGGTGCCGGACTATCCGCAGCGCGAAGTCCAGCAGGCAGTGCGGGTCGGAAACAACTACGTCGGCCTGGAAAACCGCGGCAATCACGACGAGTTGATCATCCGCGTCCTGGTCCGCGATCCGGCCGGGCGGCCGGTGCAGATGCAGGCAATCTTCCCGACCTCCGAACGTGTCGGCGAGCTATCCGCTCGCCTCGAGGATGCCTACAACCGCTACACCGAGCTCGCCTACCTGCGCCAATCGCTCAAGCTGAGCTTTTCCCTCACCCTGTCGCTGGTGCTCCTCTTCGGCCTGCTCGCAGCCCTCGTGACCGCCTTTCACATGGCCAGCCGCCTGGTCGCGCCCATTGCCGACCTCGCCCGCGGGACACGCGCCGTCGCCGCCGGCGATTACGAACAGCAGCTGCCCTTGCCGAAGCGGGACGACGAGCTGGCCTTTCTCGTCGCCTCGTTCAACGCGATGACCCGTCGCATCGCCGCCGCACGCGACGCGGCGCACCGCAGCCAACAAGCCGTCGAGGCCCAGCGCGCCTACCTCGAGACGGTGCTGGGGCGTCTCTCCTCCGGCGTGGTCACCTTCGACACCGAACGGCACCTGCGCACCGCCAATCCGGCCGCCTGCGAGATCCTCGGACTCGCATTGGACGACGACACCATGCCGACTCCCGAGGAGATCGAACGCCAGCACCCGGGCCTCACCCCCTGGGCGGAAGCGATAAGCCACCACATCGAGCGCGACGACGACTGGCGCACCGAGATGACGCTGTTCAACGGTGAGACCCGCCAGGTCCTGATGTGCCGCGGCAGCCCCCTGTGGCAGCCGGGCGGCGAGCCGCGGGGTCACGTCGTCGTGTTCGATGACATCACGACCCTCATCACGGCCCAGCGCGATGCCGCCTGGGGCGAGGTGGCCCGGCGCCTGGCGCACGAGATCAAGAACCCGCTCACGCCGATCCAGCTCTCCACCGAACGCATCCGCCACAAGCTGCTCGGCAAGCTCCCGGAGAAAGAGGCCAGCATCGTCGATCGCGCCACCAGCACCATCGTGCAACAGGTCCAGGCGATGAAACAGATGGTCAATGACTTCTCCAATTATGCGCGCTCGCCGGAGATCCAGACCGAACCGCTCGAGATCGACAAGCTGGTCGCCAACGTGCTGGACCTCTACCGCAGCGCCGGTCATGGCGCAATCCTGGAATCCCGACTCGAGGCTGGTCGCGCGCGCATCAAAGGAGATCCGCTCAGACTACGCCAGGTGGTCCACAATCTCGTCAAGAACGCGCAGGAGGCGCTGGACGGCAGATCCGACGGTCGGATTCTCGTCACCACGCAGCAGATCGACCTTGAGGATGGGGCCGTCGTCGAGCTAGCCGTGGCCGACAATGGACCTGGCATCCACGATGACCTACTCGAGGACCTCTTCGAGCCCTACATCACCACGAAGTCCAAGGGCACCGGTCTCGGCCTGGCCATCGTCAAGAAGATAATCGAGGAACATGGCGGTATCATCTGGGCCGAGAACACCAAGCCCGGCGCACGGATTCAGGCGCGCCTCCCGACCGGGCCGAGCTCGTCAGACGGCAGCCCGCCAACCTAGGCGGCGCTGACCGCTGGCCGCGGGCAGAGGATCGGAACAAGGGGACCATCAATCCGGCCTTGACAGCCACGACGGAGTATCATGAGCACGACGCACATCCTTGTGGTAGATGACGAGCCCGACATCCGCCGCCTGATTGAAGAGATACTCGAAGACGAAGGCTACGCCGTGGCGGTCGCCGAGAACGGGGAGGCCGCCCGCCAGGCCTTGCGCGATCGGCGTCCTGATCTGATCCTGCTCGATATCTGGATGCCGGACCGCGACGGCATCAGCCTCCTCAAGGAGTGGAGTGAGGACGACGGGCTGCCTTGCCCGGTGATCATGATGTCCGGTCATGGCACGGTGGAGACGGCAGTCGAGGCGACCCGGCTCGGCGCCTACGACTTCCTCGAAAAGCCGCTCTCGATGGCCAAGCTGCTGCTGACGATCGAGCGCGCCCTGGAGACCGACAAGCTGCAGCGGGAGAACGTTGGCCTCAAGCGCCGCGCCCCGCTGGTGCAGGAACCGGTCGGACGCAGCGCAGTCATGCTGCGGTTGCGCGAGCAGGTCAAGCGTATCGCCCAGCACGACACCTGGGTGCTGATCACCGGCGAGGCGGGCAGTGGGCGCGAAACCCTAGCGCGCTACCTCCATACCCAGAGCGCCCGGCGCGAACGACCCTTCGTCGAGCAGAGCGTCTCCGGGATCACAAGCGGCAATGCCGCCTGCGAGCTCTTCGGCAGCGAGGTCGACGGTCATATCCACTACGGCAGCCTCGAGCAGGCCGCCGGCGGCACCTTGCTGCTCGACGAGGTCGCCGACATGGACCCCGAGGCCCAGGGGCAGCTCCTCGGCGCCCTCGACACCGGCTCCTTCCTGCGCGTCGGCGGCTCCGAACCGGTCCGCGTCGAGGTTCGCATCATCGCGGTGTCCCAACGGAATCTCGAAGAGGACGTCCGCGCCGGGCGCTTCCGCGAGGACCTCTTTTATCACCTCAACGTCGTACCCTTGCACGTCCCACCACTGCGGGAACATAACGAAGACATCCCAGCGTTGCTCAGCTTCTACGTCGACTACTTTGCCACCCACGAAAAGCTGCCCTATCGGCGTTTCAGCGTCGGCGCGCAGAACTTCCTTCGGTACTACAGCTGGCCGGGCAACGTCCGCGAGCTGAAGAATCTGGTCCAGCGGGTACTCATCCTCGGCGCCGGTGATGAGATTACCCAAAACGAGGTCGAAGGGGCACTCGGCACGCCCCCGCCGGTCCAGAGCCAGCCGCTGGAGGGAATGGTTTCCTTCGATCAGCCCCTGCGCCACGCCCGCGAGCTCTTCGAGAAGGCCTACCTCGAATACCAGCTCGAGAAGCACGGCGCCAATGTCAGCAAGATGGCAAAAGAGGCGGGTATGGAGCGGACCCACCTCTACCGCAAGCTCCGCTCCCTCGGCATCGAGATCAAGGAACGGCGCTAGCGATGCGCCGCCTCTCTACATCGCCACGGCCCAGCCCGGGCCGGCAAAGAGGCTGAGCAAGGATGAAGATCATCATCCTCGGCGCCGGCCAGGTAGGGACCTCCGTTGCGGCGAACCTCGTACACGAAGCCAACGACATCACGGTCGTCGACAAAAAGCCAGAACTCCTGCGTGCCCTGCAGGACCGCTTCGATCTGCGCACCGTCGCCGGTAACGGCGCCCACCCGGATGTCCTCATCCGGGCAGGGGCCGAAGATGCCGACATGATCATCGCCGTCACCAACAGCGATGAAACGAATATGGTCGCCTCGCAGGTCGCCTACACGCTCTTCCATACACCCACCAAGATCGCCCGCGTCCGCTCGCCAGGGTTCCTCGACTACCCCAAGCTGTTCAGCAACGAAGCGCTCCCCATCGACGTGCCGATCAGCCCGGAGGAGCTGGTCACCGACTACATCATGCGCCTGATCAAGAACGCCGGCACGCTGCAGGTGCTCGACTTCGCCGGCGGACGCGCGCGGTTGGTCGCGGTCAAGGCGCACCATGGGGGTCCCCTGGTCGGGCAAGAGCTGCGCAACCTCTCCGAGCACATGCCCGACGTCGACGCCCGCGTCGCCGCCATCTACCGCCAAGACCACGGCATCCAGCCCGACGGCGACACCGTCATCGAGGTCGACGACGAGGTCTTTTTCATCGCGGCGCCCAACCATATCCGCGCCGTAATGAGCGAGCTGCGGCGTCTCGAGAGCCCTTATCGGCGTCTGGTCTTCGCCGGCGGCGGCAACATTGGCACCCGGCTCGCGAAGTCGCTCGAGCGCAATTACCGAGTCAAGGTCATCGAGCGCAATCTCGACCGCTGCAAGCACATCGCGGAGCTCCTCGAAAAGACCATCGTGCTGCACGGGGACGCCGCCGACGAGGAACTGCTGCAAGAGGAGAACATCGAGAACACCGATGTCTTCTGCGCCGTGACCAACGACGACGAGGTCAACGTGCTCGCGGCGATGCTGGCCAAACGCCTCGGGGCCCGCAAGGTCATGGCCCTGATCAACCGCCCAGCCTACGTCGACCTGGTCCAGCATGGCGCCATCGACATCGCGATCTCGCCCCAGCAGGCCACCATCGGGAGCCTCTTGAAGCACGTACGACGCGGCGATGTGGTGATGGTGCATTCGCTGCGTCGCGGCGCCGCCGAGGCCATCGAGGCCATTGCCCACGGCGACCGTTACTCGAGCAAGGTCGTCGGACGCACCGTCGAGGAGCTGCACCTGCCGAGGGGCGCCAGCATCGGCGCCATCGTGCGCGGCGATCGCGTCCTCGTCGCCCACCACGACACCCGAATCGACGCCGAGGACCACGTCATTCTCTTCCTGCAGGATAAGCGGCGCATCGGCGAGATCGAGAAGCTCTTCCAGGTCGGGATCACCTTCCTCTAGCCTGGGCAGAGCTGCAGTCGTGGATCAAGGACATTGAAGCCCTTCGCCGTCCAGCAGGTCCTCGGGCTGCTGCTGATGCTCTTCAGCGGCACCATGCTGCCCCCCGTCGTCGTCTCCCTGATCTTCCAGGACGGCGCCCAGACGGCCTTTCTCTGGGCCTTCGTCATCATCCTCACCGGCGGACTGCTGATCTGGCTTCCCGTATCCCGCACCAAAAAGGAACTACGCCTGCGCGACGGCTTCCTCGTCGTGGCGCTCTTCTGGACGGTCCTGGGGCTTGGGGGCGCCCTACCGCTGGTCTTCGATGAACACCTCGAGCTGTCGCTGACCGACGCCGCCTTCGAGTCGATCTCGGGGCTCACGACCACGGGGGCCACCGTCATCACCGGGCTCGACTCGCTGCCCCCATCGATCCTCTACTATCGCCAGCAGCTGCAGTGGCTCGGCGGCATGGGGATCGTCGTGCTCGCCGTCGCCGTGCTCCCGATACTGGGCGTCGGCGGTCTGCAGCTCTACCGCGCCGAGACGCCCGGCCCAATGAAGGACACCAAGCTGACGCCGCGCATCACCGAGACGGCGAAGGCACTTTGGTTCCTCTACATGGGCCTTACCTTGGCCTGCGGGCTGGCCTACTGGCTGGCAGGGATGAGCGTCTTCGACGCCGTCGCTCACGCCTTCTCGACCGTCGCCATCGGCGGCTTCTCGACACACGACCAAAGCATCGGCTTCTTCGCGAGCACGCAGATCGAGGGAATCGCCATCATCTTCATGCTCCTGTCGGGCGCCAGCTTCGCGCTGCACTTCGTGGCCTGGCGCCACCGTTCGCCATTGAGCTACTGGCGCGACGAGGAATTCCGCCTCTACCTGAGCATGATCACCGTCGTCGCAGTCACCGTGACCATCACCCTAGCAGTGACCGGCACCTACCAGAGCTGGGACGAGGCCCTTGCCAAAGGCATCTTCCAGACCGTCTCAATCGGAACCACGGCTGGCTTCACGACGGCAGAGTATTACAACTGGCCGCCGTTCCTGAGCATCCTATTGCTGCTGTTGAGCTTCGTCGGCGGCTGCGCCGCCTCGACCGGCGGCGGGATCAAGGTCATCCGCTTCCTATTGCTGATCAAGCAGGGCATGCGCGAGGTCCAGCGGTTGATCCACCCGAATGCGCAGATCCCGGTGCGGATGGGCAACCGCTCCGTCAATCACCGCGTCGTCGATGCCGTCTGGGGCTTCTTCTCACTCTATGTCGCGAGTTTCGTCGTGCTCTACCTGGCGTTGACGGCGACGGGCCTCGACCTCATCACGGCCTTCTCGGCCGTCGCCGCCTGCATCAACAACCTCGGCCCCGGCCTCGCCGGAGTAGGCCCCCACTACCAAGGCCTGCCGGATGCCGCCAAGTGGATCCTCTGCTTCGCGATGCTGCTCGGGCGCCTGGAGGTCTTCACCCTCCTCGTCTTACTCTCGCCCGCATTCTGGTGGCGCTGATCCGCGCACGCCGCGCCGACGCTCGAGCGACGCGGGAGCGACACCGGGATGCACCGCGTCCTGAACCCAAGCTTGTCCCGAAAGCGGGCATGATCGCCGCTTACGGCCCGGAACTGCTGTCCCCGGAACTGCATGCTCGTTGCTGTGCCCCTCTGGCTATGTGCAGCGCCTCTGCTACCGCAGCTGCACGATTGGCCGCCCTATCGACCGCGATGCATCATTCGTCCCGAAAGTAATCGGAGGCGGGTCGCTGCGACCGTCGGCGGGAGAGATCCCGCCGTCGAGCTGACACGGACGTCCTTGCAGCGTGTCGCAGCGAGCCGTCTCC
>JGI12109J20283_10032867_pt1 | contig 26789 bp, 28 predicted proteins | sample ElkSlonscriptome_12_FD_20283 | JGI IMG/M metagenome (IMG submission 20283)
GTCCTTGTCAACGACGCAAAGGCTGCGCGGGCCGTCCGGGGCGGCTCAGGCCGAAAGCGATAGTCGACCGTCCATCACCGCAACGGCGCTCCCGCCGACGCGCAGTCGAGTGATCGCGCCGTCTTCAATCTCGAAGCGAACCCGGATCATCGACGGACGCCCCATCTCCACGCCCTGCTCGACGGTCCATTCGTGCGATCCGTCGCTCAGATCACCAGCGGCGAGCAGCTGAGCGGGGAGCGCGGCGGCGGCCGAGCCGGTGGCCGGATCTTCCGGTACGCCGATGTGCGGGGCGAACATGCGCACGTGCCAGTTCGAGCCGCTCGGCTGCCCCTCCACGCCGGCGTAAAGCAGCACGCCGCACTCGTCGTCGATTTCCAGCGCCCGCCAAGCCGCGGAATCCAGCCGAGCCGAGCGAACCGCGTCGATCGACGCGCGTGCATAGACGAAATCGATGCCTGCGCCGGCTCGTCTCGGTCGATGGCGTTGACGATCCACGCTGCCGGCCGGCAGTTCCAGCGCGGCTTCGATCCGATCAGGATCCGGCCCTTCGCAGATCACGCGCGGCAGGTTCGGGTTGTCGAACTCCGCAGCAACCGCCGCTCCATCGACCAAAACGGTGACCGGGAAGCGACCGGCATCGAGATCCAGATCGAGGCGCCCGCCCCGCTGCCTGCGACGGGCGATGGCACAGGCCGCGCCAACGGTCGGATGACCGGCGAACGGCAGCTCCCCGCCGGGCGTAAAGATCCGCAGACGCGCATCGGCGTCACCGGACACCGCCGCCATCACGAACACGCTTTCCGAGTAATCGAACTCGCGCGTGATCGCCAGCATCGTTTCATCGTCCAGTCCATCGCTGTCGAAAATCACCGCCAGCGGATTACCGGCGAATCGCCGATCGGTAAACACGTCCCAGGTCTCGAATTCGATTGCGTCGCGCAACGACATCTCCTTGCGTCGGGTTCTGGCCGATCGGGTTTCTGCGAAATTCTTCATTCAGGACAGGCTGCGCCGATATTTCCCCTTTTGGTGCTGAAAGGGCGTATAGTGATCGCAGCTGCGGAATACAGCAGTGGTCGACTTTGAACGTATCCTCCGAGATCCATCCTCAAACTCCACCATTTCCTGAAACGTGCCCTCCGAGGCACAGCAAGCAGCACATCGGGTCATCCGTGATTGGGGCCCGTCAATCAATCTATACAAGAGTACAAGATCAAATGTCCAATACGACAGGAACAGTGAAGTGGTTCAACGATGCCAAGGGATTTGGCTTCATCTCGCAGGATAACGGCGGCAAGGACGTGTTCGTGCATTTCAGCGCACTGACCGGTTCGGGCTTCAAGAGCCTGGCAGAAGGTCAGAAGGTCACCTTCGACGTGACCGACGGTGCCAAGGGGCCGCAGGCCTCGAACGTCGTTACGATCTGATCAAGACGACAGCGCTCGAAACGCCGAAGAACCCCGCCTCGTGCGGGGTTTTTCGTATCCACATCACGGCACGACGCCCCGGTTTCTGCAAACCGCCGGCGCCGAAGGAATAACGGCCGTTCGGCTGACGCGCGTCCGGTAGCGCGCAGCAACGGACGCGACGCTCGCCGGGTCGGCACCCGCGCTATCCTGCACCCCCTATCAACCCAGGTCCGCGAGACCATTCGTCATGAGCGATCCTGTAGACGGCCAAGCCCGGTCCCCGCATGGCTCCGCACCCACTCGCCGCGCGCTTGCGCGCCTGCTGCTGTCCACGCTGGACCTGACCCGACTCGAGGACGAGGCAGACGACTCGGAGGTCCGCGCGCTGTGTCGCCGCGGCGATACCGCGTTCGGCACGCCGGCGGCCGTATGCGTTTATCCGCGGTTTCTCGCCGCCGCCCGCGACGAACTGGAAACGCTGAATCTAGCGGGTACCGTCTCCCTGGCGACGGTCGTCAATTTCCCCCGCGGCGCGGCTGAACCCGAACGCGCGGCGGCCGAGACTCGGCAGGCGATCGCGCTCGGCGCCGATGAAATCGACGCGGTGCTTCCGTGGAAGGCGCTGCGGCTCGGCGACGACGCGGTCGGCCAACGACTGGTCGAACAGTGCCGCGCGGCCGCGCCGGGCAAGATCCTGAAGGTGATTCTGGAAACCGGAATGCTGTCGAAACCCGAACTGGTCCGCCGGGCGGCTGCAATCGCGATCGGCGCCGGCGCGGATTTCATCAAGACTTCCACCGGCAAGACCGAAATCGGCGCAACGCAGGAAGCGGTCAGCGCGATGCTCGAAACGATCGTGGCGCACGACGCTCACTGCGGCATCAAGATTTCCGGCGGCGTTCGAACAATCGACGAGGCGATCGCCTATCTCGAGCTTGCCGCCGGCAGGCTCGGCCGCGAGTGGATCGACCCGGCGCGCTTCCGCATCGGGGCCTCGAGTCTCCTCGACGACTTGCTCGCCGTCCTCGATCCGCCAGCCGAAAACGGGCGCTGATGCTTCCGCAGCGGATCATCGCGACCAAGCGCGACAGCAAGGCGCTGGCGCAAGCCGATATCGAAGCCTTCGTGGCAGGGATCACGGACGGTCGCGTCGGAGATGAGCAGCTGGGTGCTTTCGCGATGGCGGTGTTCATCAACGGCATGAACCCCGACGAGCGCGTCGCTCTGACGCGGGCGATGCGCGACTCGGGCCGCGTCCTGCAGTGGCCGGATCTCGGCGGCCCGGTGCTGGACAAGCACTCCACCGGCGGCGTCGGCGATGCCGTCTCGCTGATTCTCGGCCCGTGGGTGGCCGCTTGTGGCGGCTACGTGCCGATGATCTCCGGGCATGGACTCGGTCATACCGGCGGCACGCTGGACAAGCTCGCGGCGATCCCCGGCTACGACCCATTTCCGGACTTCGAGGCGCTGTCGCGAATCGTGCGCCGGACCGGCGTGGCAATCGTCGGCCAGACCGACGAACTCGCGCCCGCCGATCGCCGCTTCTATGCGGTCCGCGACGTGACTGCGACGGTCGAGTGCATTCCGTTGATCGTCGCCTCGATCCTCTCCAAGAAGCTTGCCGAAGGCCTCGATGCGCTGGTGCTGGATGTCAAGACCGGCAGCGGCAGCGTCATGGGAGATCTGGCGCAATGCATCGAGCTTGCCGAAGTGTTGTGCGATACCGCCAGCGAAGCGGGCACCGCGACCTCCGCGCTGATCACCGACATGGACCAGGTGCTGGCGAGATCGGCCGGCAACGCGCTGGAAGTGATCGAATGCATCGAGATTCTGAACGGCCAGCGAACCGACGGGCGGATGCTGGCGATCACGCGCGAACTGGCCGTCGAGATGCTCCTCGCCGGCCGCCTCTGCCAGACGCGGGACGCGGCCGAACGTCGGCTGGACACAGCGCTCGCCAACGGCGAGGCCGCCGAGCGCTTCGCGCAGATGGTCCGCGCCATGGGCGGCCCGTCGGATCTGCTCGATCGGCCTGCGTCCCATTTCCCCGACGCACCGGTAATGATCGAAGCCGCGCCGGCAAACGCCGGGCTCGTCGGCGAGATCGACGTGCGCGCTGTCGGCATGGCGGTGGTCGAACTCGGCGGCGGGCGCCATCGCGCCGGCGATCGGATCGACTCCCGGGTCGGCTTTTCCGACATCGCAGGGATCGGCGAGCGCGTCGACGCGCATCGCCCGCTGGCGCGCGTGCACGCCCGCACCGACGAGGACGCCGAGCGCGCGGCCGAATCGCTGCGCCGCGCGTTCGCATTGAGCGAAGCCGCGGACTGTCCCGAACCGGTCCGGCATCGCGTTCACGCCGACACCAGCGAGCACGGGGAGCCTGCCGCATGACCGACCGAATCGATCCGTCGCTGCTTCAGCGGCTGCATGACGCACGCCGGCGGGCCTACGCCCCGTACTCGAACTTCCGCGTTGCCGCCGCGGTGGCCACGCCGCAGGACGCGGTGTTCGTCGGCTGCAACGTCGAGACCGCTCATTACAAGAGCGTGTGCGCCGAAGCGTCGGCGATTTCGGCGATGGTCGGCGCCGGAGAACGAGTGATCGCGCGGGTTGTGGTGCTGTCCTCGGGCGACTCGCCCTGCCCCCCTTGCGGAGACTGTCGCCAGCGACTGCTCGAGTTCGGCGGACCCGACATCGAAGTCCTGCTGATCGACGACCGAGGCGAAGTCCGCGCCGGCTACAGGCTGGGCGAACTGCTGCCGGCGGCGTTTCAAGCCGGATCGCTGAATCGGGATTGACGCGTCGGGCCCGGGCCGCCGAGCTCGGGTACCATCGAAACCGAACCCGCACTGACCGCGATCACCCGGTGGAGGCACCATGAGCGAGAAGAAACGCAACTTCGCGATCCTGGGGCTGGGCACGTTCGGGCGGACCATCGCCACCGAGCTGGCCAGCTTTGGAAACTACGTGCTGGGTGTCGATCACGACGAGGCCAGCGTCAACGCAGTGATGGAAGAGCTGTCCGAATCGGCCATCTGCGACAGCCGCGACGAGCAAGCGCTGCGCGAGGCCGGCGTCGATGCCTATGACGTCGCCGTGGTCACCATCGGTGAGGACATCGAAGCCAGCGTTCTGACCACGATGAACCTCAAGATGCTCGGCATCGACGAAATCTGGGCCAAGGCAGACAGCCGAACGCATCACCGGATCCTGAGCAAGCTCGGCGCCGATCGGGTCGTGCACCCGGAGCAGGAAACCGGACAGCACATTGCCCAGATGCTGCACAACCCGCTGGTGCGCGACTACCTCAGCCTCGGCAACGGCTATCACATCGTCGATCTCAGCGTGCCCGAACAACTCCACGGCGAAAGCGTCAAGGCGCTGAAGCTCGAAAAACACGAACAACTACGCTGCCTCGGCATCATGCGCGGCTCGAAATACCTGGAACCCGACGCGCCCTCGACCATTCTGGAAGAAGACGACAAACTTCTTTTGCTCGGTGCGCGAGATGAGCTGATGGCGTTAAGCGAAAGCCTCTGAGCACAGCCGAGCGATGCGAGTCCCGCTGATACCCGGCCTGGCGCGCGGCACGATTGCGCTGCCGCCGTCGGCTTTTCTGATCCTGAGCTACCTGGCGCTGATCGCCGCCGGAAGCGCGCTGCTGATGCTGCCGGCGATGACCCGGACCGGAATTTCCTGGTCCGACGCGTTGTTCACGGCCGCCTCGGCGGTCACGGTTACCGGCCTGGTGGTGGCCGACACCGGTGGAGATTTCACGTTCATCGGCCAGCTGCTGATCCTGCTGCTGATCCAGCTCGGCGGCCTGGGCATCGTGACGTTCGCGGTGCTGATCCTGTGCATGCTGGGAGTGCCGATCGGCCTGACGCATCGCATCTACCTGCGCGACGAGCTCAACCAGACCTCGATGTCCGACCTGCTGCCGCTTGCGCTGGTGGTTCTGCGCGTGGTCGTGGTGCTCGAGCTCGCCGGTACGCTGCTATTGGCGCTCGCTTTCGTGCCCGAGTTCGGCTGGCGCGAAGGAATCTGGCAGGCGTTATTCCATGCGGTCTCGGCGTTCAACAACGCCGGCTTCGGCCTGTTTCCCGACAGCATGACGCGCTGGGCTGCCGACCCGCTGGTCAACCTGACGATGCCGCTGCTGATCGTCGTCGGCGGCCTGGGTTTCCACGTTCTGACCGACCTGTATTCTCACCGCAGCTGGCGGCACTTCTCACTGCACACCCGCCTGATGCTGGCCGGCACGGCGGCGCTGGTTGCCTGGTCGGTGTTCACATTCGCCGCGATCGAGTGGACCAACCCGGCGACGCTGGGCCAGTTCTCGGAGACCGGCGAAAAACTGATGGCCAGCATTTTCCAGGCCTTGACGACGCGCACCGCCGGATTCAATACCGTCGATATCGCGGCACTGGAGCCGGCAACCCAGTCGATGTTCATCCTGCTGATGCTGATCGGGGGCGGGAGCGCTTCGACCGCCGGCGGCATCAAGGTGACGACCTTCATCGTCGCGCTGCTTGCCACGCTGGCGTTCCTGCGGCGTCGAGCGGTCCCGGTGGCTTTCAACCGCAGCCTCGGCCACGAGGAGGTCATGAAGGTCCTTGCGCTGATCTCGATGACGCTGATGTTGGTGATGAGCGCAACCTTCCTGCTGGTGTTGAGCCAGCCGGGAGATTTCCTGGCGCTATTGTTCGAGGCGGCATCCGCGTTCGGTACCGTAGGACTGAGCATGGGCGCTACGTCCGAGCTGGACGGCCTCGGACGCTCGATCATCATCGCGCTGATGTTTCTGGGCCGCGTCGGTCCGCTGGCGCTGGGATTGTTCATGGCCACCCGGCTGAGGCCGCGCGTGCGCTACCCGGAAGGCAGGATCTTCATCGGCTGAGTCTCGGCTTCCGCGGCAGTATTTGCCGGCGCCTCGGTCGGCTGCTCGCCTCGATAACCGTCCCGAAAGCCCTGAAAGAAAGCGACCAGCGCGACGATGCCGAGCGTGCCGGCGATCACGAAACCCACCGCCTTGGCGATGTCGATCCAGGTTTGCCCCGCGTCACTCATCGAATGACTTCCCAACGACCCGATCCCAGCGTACTCCGAACCGCAGCCGGTCGCATGCACCGTTGGTCATGCTCGATCAGCCCTCTCAGGGACGGGCGATTCTCAGGCGAACGCTCCAGGTTCGTCCGGCGGCCGGCTCGTAGAAGCGGCCGCCGAAAGCGTTGACGCGGACGTTGTCGGTATAGCGCTCGTTCAATACGTTGGCCAGTCCCAGCGACAATTCGACGTCGGCCGCGGAAACGCGCCACCGTCGGCCGGCGTGTAGATCGACGGTCGCATAATCCGTGCTGGATGCGGTGTTCGCGTTGTTTGCGGGCACACCGGAGGCCGCCCTCAGGTCGCCTCCGGCATACCAGCCGCCGATGCCGTCCCAGTCCAGCGAGGCATGGCCCCGGTGGCGCGGCACGCCGGGGATGCGGTTTCCGCTGAAGTCTCCGGCCGGCGTGACGAAGCGATCGAACTCGAAATCGGTGCCGGTGTAGCCGGCGCGCAAGCGCCAGTTTTCGGCCAGCCGCGCCGTCGCGGCCAGCTCAATACCGGCCCGCGTGGCGCCTCCGGCGTTCCGGAAGAAATCTCTCCCGCTGCCGGAAAACTCGGGTACTTCGAAACTGATGATCGCGTCGTCGATCCGCGCGCGGTAAAGCGCCGCCTCGTAGCGCAGCCGGCCGCCGGCCCGGCCGCGCAGCCCGACCTCGACGCTGCGCGCGGTCTGCGGCGCCAGCGCTGGATTGAAACCGCCGCCGCTGCCCGGATCGGCCGGATTGGCCAACTCCGTGGTCGTCGGCGTCTGGAACGCGCTGCCGAGATTGGCGTAGATGGAAAGCGCATCATCGGCTCGCCAGACCAGGCCGACTCCCGGGCTCCACTCCCGCCAGGTGCGTTGTCCGGACTGATCGCCGTTGGCGCGGAAACGGTCGTTTACGTCGAGCCGGACCTCGTCGAAGCGCACGCCGGTTCTGAGCGTCCAGTCGTCGGCCAGGCGAAGACGCTGTTGCAGGTAGACGCCGATCGAATCGACGCGCTCTTGCTGGTCGAGAACGCGATCGCCGCGCGTGCCGCCGAGGTTGTCGAAGCGCTCCCGGTCGTCGTCCTGGCGGCGCAAGTCGACGCCGAGCGTCAGGCGCTGGTCGAGACCGGCGAGCGGCGCCTCCAGTTCATACTGCGCATCCAACCCGGTGAAGGTCCGCTCGAAGGCCACCTGCCCGCCGCTCCGGAACGGCAGACGGTTGGCGAAATCGCGAAGGAACGCAAAGCCGGTTAGCTGGAGCTGCTGGTCTCGCCCGGCTCCGAAGCGATGCGTCAGCCCGGCGCCGAAGCGCCACTGCGACAGCGTCTCACCGGCGTCGAAGGCGATGTTGGCATCGCGCGCCGCGCGTGGATTCATCGCGGCGGTTTCTGCGCGGATTCCGCCGGGATCCTGTTCCTCGGGCGCATCGAAATAGCCTGCCGAGGCCGTGACCCGGGTGTCGCCGTCCGGTTGCCAGCGGAGCTGCATGCCGGCTCTGTACTGGCGAACGGCCGCGTGTTCGCGAAAGCCGTCGGATTCAAAACGCCCTGCCGATAGCCGAACACCCAGCCGCTCGTCTCCCCCGGCAAGAGACGCGCGGGTGTCGACCAGCCCGTAGCGACCGACGACCTGATCGAAGCGCGCCGCCGACGCCGTGTCCGGCGCGCGAGTCGTGATCCGGATCACGCCGCCGGCAGCATTTCCGTACAGCGCCGAGGACGGCCCGCGCAACACCTCGATTCGCTCGACATCGGCCGGATCGATCGCATCGAGCTGCGACTGGCCGTCAGGCAGCGTTTGCGGGATTCCATCTACGACGATGGCCACGCCGCGCACGCCGAAACTGGACCGGGCACCGAAACCGCGCAGCGAAAGTCGCAAATCCTGAGCGAAGTTGCCGGCGTTCTGAACGAACAGCCCGGGGACCTGGTCGAGCAGCTCGGCAAGGCTGATCAACGGTCGTCCGCGACCGACGTCGTCGGCATTCAGCACGCTGACCGCCGCCGCGACATCGGTTTCGGGCAGGGTCGAGCGGGTGGCCGTGACTTCGATCGGATCGAGTTGTGCGGTCTGAGCGGCCGCGGTGCCCATCAGCAGTACGGGGAAGACCATTGGCAGAACGGTTCGTATGCGATTCATGTACGACAACGCCGGGGCTTGGTGGAAACCGACCAGTGTAGCGCTGCTGCGTTATCTCGACGTCCCGCAAGGAAGTTCGGTCGCGCACCACCGGTCATCGCTACAATGCGGCTTTGGCCTACCCGGTTGCGCTGATGTCGCTGCTCGCCTTCTACCTGTTTCTCGCCATTGGCGTTTCGTTCCTGTGCTCGATTCTCGAGGCCGTGCTGCTGTCGATCACGCCCGCACACATCGCGGTGCTGAACGACCGCGGAGCGGCAACCGGCAAGATGCTCAGGAAGCTCAAGCGCGACATCGACCGCCCGCTGTCGGCGATCCTGAGCCTGAACACGATCGCGCATACTTTCGGCGCCGCCGGCGTCGGGGCGCAGGCGCAGGTTGTATTCGGCAACGAATGGGTCACCGTGACCTCGGCATTGGTGACGCTGGCGATCCTCGTGTTTTCCGAGATCATTCCGAAGACGGTGGGCGCGACCTACTGGAAAACCCTGTCGCCGTTCACCGCCTACACCTGCCGCGTCTTGATTGTCGCGATGTGGCCGCTGGTCGCGCTGTCCAAGGGCATCACGCGGCTGCTTGCGCCGAACGGCCCGCCCCCGAGCGTCAGCCGGGAAGAATTCCGGGCGCTGGCGCAGGTGGGTACCCGCGAAGGCGTCTTCGAAGAGGAGGAGTCGAACATCTTCCTGAACCTGATCCGGTTCAGCGCCATCCGGGTGCAGGACATCATGACGCCGCGCGTCGTGGTCGTGAAGTACCAGCAGGACACGACCCTCGATGAAATGATGAACCGCGTCGAAGAACTGGTTTTCTCGCGCTACCCGGTGTACGGCGAGAGCGATGAAGATATCCGCGGCTACGTGCTCAAAGCCGACATCATGCTCGAGCTGGCGCACGGCAACCGCGACCGGAAGCTCTCCGACCTGGTGCGGGAAGTTCTGTTCGTTCCGGAGTTCATTTCACTGCGGGTGCTGTTCAGCCAGCTGCTGGCCGAACAGGAACACTTCGCCGTGGTTGTCGACGAGTACGGCGGGCTTTCCGGCGTGGTCACCATGGAAGACGTGCTCGAAACGCTGTTGGGGATCGAGATCATCGACGAAAGCGACACCATCGAAGATCTCCGAAAGGCCGCGCGGGAAAAATGGACCCAGCGAGCCAAACGTCTCGGCCTCGAGTTGCCCGACACGGCACCCGAAAAGGAGACCGCGCCGCCCCGTAGCGACGACCCCTAGTCGCTGCGGGCGCAGTCTCCTGTCCGATCGAGCACCTGCTGCGCTCGGGCCTCCGGGCGGATTCCAGTCCCTCGAACTCAAATGAAACGGCCGCCCGAAGGCGGCCGTGGGCTTTCGGCTCGAGGCCGTTCAGTCCATTGCTTGAAGCTCGGAGACAATGACGGCGCCACCCATTTGCGGCGGCAGCGTGGTCTCGGCCTTGACCAGCATGCGCGGCGCCTGCTGTCCGACCCAGAGCGTCTGGCCGCCGCCCTCGCCGTCGATCGGCTCGACCCGAACCTTCCAGGTCTCGAACTCACCGGCCGGCACCGTGACCGTCTCGGACCCTTCGACCGTAATCGAGTGGAAACGCACCCGCTGCTGCAGTCCGATTTCCACGGCACGCACCGTGGTGCTGAAATCCGCACCCAGCGCCATCGCCTGAATCGCGCTTTCCAGCGCGCCGTCGGCGGCAAACGCCGGCGCCTCGAGGTCAACCGAAATCGGAATCTCCTGACCGGCGACAATGCTGCCGGTGACCTGATCGGCGTCGTAGCGGACTTCGATCGTTGCGGGACCCTGCTCGACCGAGCGCGTCTCGGGCAGCATCGATCCGGCGTCCAGGACGTAAATGTCGGTAGCCGACCCCATCGGGCTTTGCGACGTCGAAACGATGCGGAGTCGGCCGTCGTCGGTCATCGACACTTCACGCCCTGCAGTCAGCTCGATTTCCTGACCATTCATGCTCATGGTCGCGGCGTAGTCGGCGCTCCCGGTTCGAAGTCGTTCGTGATCGACCGCCGGGAGGGGCGCGGTCTTCGCCGCGTCCAGCGCGGTGGCGACCTTGGGCTCCTCGACCGAATCGACGTCCACGGTGATCGCTGCCAGGCGTTCGGCAATCGGTTCGGCCATTTCCTGCTGGTACCGACCACCGTTGTGGTGGGCGAGAAAGTTTTCGATTCGGGCAAACATCGCGATCCGGTTCTCGCGACCGCGGAATCCGTGCCCTTCGTCCGGCGCCACGATGTACTCAACCGGAAGACCTTTCTCGCGCATCGCGACGACGATCTGGTCGGACTCGGCCTTCTTGACGCGCGGGTCGTTGGCTCCCTGGATGACCAGCAGAGGCGCCTGGATATTGTCGACATGAAACAGCGGCGACTGGCGCTTCATCTGCTCGATACCCTCCTCGGTCTCCGAATCGCCCATCCTGAGCGTGAACAGCTTGCGGATCGGGCCCCAGTACGGCGGGATCGAGTTCAGCAACGTGATCAGATTGGAAGGCCCGACGATGTCGACGCCGCAGTTGTAGAGATCCGGGGTGAAGGTCATGCCGGCAAGCGTCGCGTAGCCCCCGTAGCTGCCGCCCATGATGCAGACGCGCTCGGGATCGACGATGCCCTGCTCAGCCAGGTGCGCGATGCCGTCGCTGATGTCGTCCTGCATCGCCTCGCCCCACTCGTTGTTGCCGGCATTCAGAAATTTCTTGCCGAAACCGGTCGAGCCGCGGAAATTGGGCTGCAGTACCGCATAGCCCCGGTTGGTCAGGAACTGCACGAAGGACGAGTAGCCCCAGGAGTCGCGCGCCCATGGACCGCCGTGAATCAGCGCAACCAGCGCCAGCTCCTCGCGCGAAGCCCCCTTGGGCGTGCTCAGATACGCCTGGATTTCCAAGCCGTCTCGCGCGGTGTAGCGGATCGGCTCCATTTGCGCCATATGCTCGGTCGGGATCTCCGGCCGCGTCTGGTACTGCTCTTCGACCTCGTAGTTTTCCCAGTCGAAAAGGTAGACCGTGCCCGGATCGACGTCGCGAGAGACCACGACCTTGACGATGCGGTCGTCACGAGTCTGCGGCGAAAAGCTGATATCGCCGTCGGGCAGGTTCTCGCGCAGAAAGTCCCACGCGCGCTGGGCTTTCTCGGTTTTCGGATAGGCGCGAATACGATCGCCGTTGTAATAGGTCGCCAGCAGCTCGTCATCGGCATTGGAGAACAGCGCACCGCCCAGATCTACCTGGCCTTCGGGGTCACGCTCGACCAGCTCGGTCTCGCCGGTCTCGGCGTCCATCAGGTACAGGCCGGTCAGGTCGACGTCTTCGCCCTTGTTCGACTGCAGCCAGACGCGCTGATTGTCGGCGTGGAAGGCGATCGGGCCGCAATTCTCCAGCCAGGAGCAGGTGTACAGCGGATCGCCCAGCGATCCCTCCGAGACCGGCAGGATCTCGGTGCCGCCGTCGTCGGTTTGCCGAATTGCCATGCGGACTTCGCCCTGTTGATCGACAACCCAGCCGGCGACGTTGAAGGTGTTTTCAATGATGAGCTCGCGCTCCGCGCTGGCGATATCGAGGCGATAAACGTCGTGCAACGCCGGATCCCGGTCGTTCAAGCCGACAATGATCTTGCCGGGTGTCGCCTCGGGGAGCGCGTAGATCTGCGCGCGCACGCCCTCAAGCGGCGTCAGGTCGCGTGTCGGCGGAACGCCGGTTTCCGGGTCGGCTTCGGCTTCGGGGTCGACCGCATAGATCAGGAAATTCTCGTTACCGCCCTTGTCCTGTACGTACAGCACGTATTCGGAATCGACGCTCCAGAAATGGCCCGGCACAGGACGGTCGCCGTCGGTCAGCGGACGCGCTTGGTCGAACGGCGCGTCGATGGGCTTGACCCAGATGTTCATGACGCCCTTGTACGGGCGCTGGAAACTCATGAATTTACCGTTGGGCGATACGGTGCTGGCGGTGATCTCCGGATCGCCGAAAAACAGCTCGCGGTCCAGCAGAGGCGGTAGTTCTTCCAAATACGGCAGCGAGCCGGGCTTGGCCAGAACCGCGGGCGCGATCAGCGCAGCGGTCAGGCCGGCGATCGCGAGACGTAGCAGCGAATTCATTCGAACAGACTCCTTGACGATCAAGCAGAAATGATTTTCAAGCCTAACGAGCCGGACGCGCGATTACCATAGTGCAGAAGTCACGAGCCGAAGAGGATGATGCAATGAACAAGCGATTCGCCGGATTGACTGCTTTGATGATTGCCGGATCCGTCGTCACCGGATGCACCGACGAGACCGGCGACGAGTCCGAAGGACACCTGCTCGAAGCCCAGCAGCAGGCGCTGGAGCGAGCCCGAAACGTCGAGGACGACATTGCCGCGGCCGCGGAACGTCGCAGTCGCCAGATCGACGAGGCCGAAAAGGACAACTGAGCCCGGATTCACCGAATGTCCGGATTCCGGTCTCGATCGCGTACCTATTGAAGGAGGTTGCCGCGCAAACGCGGGCGAGCGTCGCGGGCAGAAGAGCAGGTGATATAGTTTCGGCCCTCGGCATCGGCGCGAGTAATGCGCCGAACCAGTTCGCCGAGGTCCATCCGACAAGCAGAACGCTGGGCCCGGGCAACAACCATTTTCATCTCAGGAGACATTCATGAAATTGATTTATCTGGTTCCATCGGCAGTCCTGTTGGCGGCGTCCGCACACGCCGATGAGCCCAATATTGATCCGGGCATGTGGGAGACCACCAGCACCGTGACCATGAATTCGGAGCAGTTCTCGATGCCGCCGCGCACCGAAACCAACAGCGAATGCCTGACCGCAGAAAAGATTGCCGAAGGTCAGACTTTCCTCGACGACAACGAAAACTGCGATTACACCGACAAGGACATGCGTGCAGACGGCATGGACTACACGATGACCTGCAAGAACCCTGACGGCAGCAGCGTCGAGATGAATGCCTCGATGAAGTTCGACGGCGACACCATGGACGGCACCGTGGACGGGGTGGTCGAATCTCCGATGGGAGAGATGAGCATGAACGTCGAAATGACCGGCAAGCGGATCGGCGACTGCTGATTGGCCCGATCGAGGTTGCCGTTGACGGAGCCGATCGCAATATCCAATCGCACTATTCGATCGCAACATCCCGTTGCAATACACGACCCCGATAGCCGACCGCAAATCAAACGACTCGACAGGAGAATCGCCGATGCGCAACACCTACTGGGCATTCATCGCGGCCTGTGCATTGCCACTGGCGCAGCACGCCGGCGCACAGGACCCCAACATCAACCCGGGAATGTGGGAGACCGCCAGCACGGTCACGATTCAATCCGAGCAGTTCCCCATCCCGCCGAGAACCGATTCGAGTCGTGACTGCGTGACCGCCGAAGACATTGCCGAAGGACAGGCATTCCTGGACGACAACGAGGACTGCGAGTTCACCGGCAAGGACGTCCGCTCGGACGGTATGGACTACGCGATGGTTTGCGAGAGCCCCGACGGCGGCACCGTAACAATGACGGCGAGCATGAGGTTCGACGGCGATTCGATGAGCGGCAACATCGAGGGCGAGATCGAATCGCCGATGGGCGCCATGCAGATGCGTGTCGAAATGACCGGCGAGCGCATCGGCGACTGCTGACTCGACCGACAAACCGGGACCGACGCGAACGATTCCGGCCTGCTTCACCTCAAAGCTGACCGGCGACAGGCCGGTCTGTTCGACGACAGGCCGCGGGCGACTCTTCGGTACACTGGCAAGGTTATCGCTACCGGAAAAATCACCATGACCCGCAAACTTTTTGCTGTCCTGTGCTGCACTATGCTGAGTTGGACCGCCCCCTCGGCCGAGTCGCGTCAGATCGCCGACGAAGCGGTCGAGCGCCATGGCGAAACGCCGATTGCGATTGCGATCCACGGCGGTGCCGGAACGATTTCACGCGCCAGCATGACCGAGGAGCGCGAGACTGCCATCCGCGCCGCCCTTGAAAAGGCTGTGCGAGCCGGATATCAGGTGCTCGAGCAGGACGGCGCCTCGATCGACGCGGTGACCGCCGCAATCACCTTGCTGGAGGACGCTCCGGAGTTCAACGCAGGTCGTGGTGCCGTATTGACCAGTGCGGGCCGGGTCGAGATGGACGCATCGATCATGACCGGCCATGACCTGGATGCGGGTGCGGTTGCCGGGGTTGGCGGGGTGCGGCATCCGATCCTGGCGGCGCGCGCCGTGCTGGAATATTCGCCGCACGTCATGCTTGCCGGTTCCGGCGCGGAGCAGTTCGCGCGCGGACAGTCGCTGGAATTCATGCCGGAAGAGTGGTTCATCATCGACTTTCGCCGTCGACAGCTGGAGCGGATCCAGGCACGCGAGGCCGCAGTGCAACCCGCGGAAAATTCCGGCGATCGCTGGTTCTCGACCGTCGGGACCGTAGCCCTGGATCGCAACGGCAACCTGGCTGCCGGCACCTCGACCGGCGGCATGTCCAACAAGCAATTCGGGCGCGTCGGTGATTCGCCGATCATCGGCGCGGGCACCTATGCCGATAACCGGAGCTGCGCCGTCTCGGCAACCGGTCACGGAGAATATTTCATTCGCCATGCCGTCGCATACTCGATCTGTGCCCGCATGTTGTACGGCAAGCAGTCGCTGACCGAAAGCGCCGATTCGGTCGTCAACGACGTGCTCGTCGAGGCCGGCGGTACCGGCGGCGTGATCGCGCTGGACGCACAAGGCAACATCGCCATGCCGTTCAACACGTCCGGCATGTACCGCGCGGCGATCGATGTAGACGGGAATCTTACGATCGAAATCTATCGCGCTCAATGAGCACAACCGTGCGATTCGATATCGAGAAACCCGTTACCCAATGCTGACCGAAGGCAGCGCGTTCGAGTGCCCCTGGTGCGGCGAGACGAATTACGTCGACCTGGAGCCGGGCGATACCGGTCAATGGGTCACCCAGGACTGCGCAGTGTGCTGCAGCCCGATCGAGATCCTGCACGCCCCCGATCCCGGCGGGGCTCCGGTGCGAATCGAGCGGGGAGACTGACACGCCGAAACCCGAGTCTCGTCGTGGATGATGGGTCGTCGCTTTATGCCGGATCGCTCGGCACGTTGTTCATCCGGCGAACTCGCGAACAAGCATTTCCACGAAATGCTCGCGCCTACGATGCAGCGGCGTCAGCCTGCGCGGAATCGGAATCATCGAACCCGAGATTGCGGCACAGATTCAAGGTAGCCTGCGCGCGGTTGAGCGTGTAGAAGTGGATTCCGGGTGCGCCCAGATCCAACAGCTTTCGACAAAGATCGGTAACCACCTCTTCTCCGAACTGCCGGATCGACTGGAAATCGTCGGCCTCTTCCCATGCCTTGACGCGCTTGAAGATCCACATCGGCATATCCGCCCCGCACATCTTCGAAAAGCGCGCCAGCCGCGAATAGTTGGTGATCGGCATGATTCCCGGAACGATCGGAATCGCGATATCCCGACGCTCGCAGTCTTCGATGAACCGCTCGTAGGCGTCGGCGTTGAAGAAATACTGCGTGATCGCGCTATCTGCGCCGGCATCGACCTTCTCCTTGAAGTGCTCGAGGTCGGCCGTTGCGCTTCTGGCTTCGGGGTGAAATTCCGGATAGCACCCGACCTCGATCCGAAAACGGTCGCCGTAATGCGAGCGGATGTGGCGAACCAGGTCCGCAGCGTAATCGAATACGCCGCTTCCGCCGCCGGAAGGTGTATCGCCGCGAAGCACGACCAGCCGCCGAATATCGTGATCTCGATAAGTTTCCAGCAGCGTATTGATGCTGTCGATATCCTCCGACATGCAGGAGATATGCGGTGCAGCCTCCAGCCCGGTCTGGCGTTGGATATCGAGAACGGTCTCGCGAGTACGCGCCCGGGTCGAGCCGCCGGCACCGAAAGTGACCGACATGTATTCAGGCTTCAGCGCAGCCAGGCGATCGCGCGTTCGCTCGAAGGCATCGACTTGATCGTCGTTCTTGGGCGGGAAGAACTCGAAGCTAAGCTGGGGCTTGCTCATGGCGTTCCTGGACGTCGAGATCGGAGTTTGCCTCGGCCCGACACTGCAGATTGGAGATCGAATGCGGGTGCCGGTCCGTGGCAATGCAATGCCACCTCAAAGAGCTCGGGGCCGGAGGCCGGCCCGAGCGGGATTGCACTTGGCAATCAGTAGCGGTAGTGCTCCGGCTTGTAAGGACCGTCGACGGTCACGCCGATGTAGTCGGCCTGCTTGTCCGTCATCTTGGTCAGCTTCGCGCCGACTCGATCCAAATGCAGTCGCGCAACCTTCTCGTCGAGGTGCTTGGGCAACACATAGACCTTGTTCTCGTACTTTTCGGGATACTTGAACAGCTCGATCTGCGCCAGCGTCTGGTTGGTGAACGAGTTCGACATGACGAAGCTCGGGTGGCCCGTGGCGCAACCCAGGTTGACCAGGCGACCGCGCGCCAGCAGCGTGATCCGCTTGCCGTCCGGGAACGTGATCTGATCGACCTGCGGCTTGATCTCGTCCCATTCGTACTGTTCGATGCCGGCGACGTCGATCTCGTTATCGAAGTGACCGATATTGCAGACGATGGCCTGGTCCTTCATTCGCTCCATGTGATCGCGACGAATGACGTTGTAGTTGCCGGTCGCGGTCACCACGATATCGGCGGCCTCGATGATGCCTTCTTCTTCGATATCGACAACGCGATAACCCTCCATCGAAGCCTGTAGCGCGCAGATCGGGTCGACTTCCGTCACCCAGACGTTGGCGGAGAGCGCGCGCAGCGACTGCGCCGAACCCTTGCCGACGTCGCCGTAGCCGCAGACGATCGCGACCTTGCCGGCGACCATGACGTCGGTGGCGCGCTTGATGGCATCGACCAGCGATTCCCGGCAGCCGTAGAGGTTATCGAACTTGCTCTTGGTCACCGAATCGTTGACGTTGATGGCCGGGAACTTGAGCGTCCCGTCCTTCTGCATCCTGTACAGGCGGTTGACGCCGGTTGTCGTTTCTTCGGTCACGCCGCGAATCTTGCCGAGCGCATCGGAATACCAGCCCGGATTTGAAGACAGACGCTTCTTGACCGCGTTGAACAGTGCGGTTTCTTCCTCGCTGCCCGGGTTGTCGAGAATCGAAGCATCTTTTTCGGCCTTCGCGCCGATTTCGAGCAACATCGTCGCATCGCCGCCGTCATCGAGAATCATGTTGGCGGTGCTGCCGTCCGGCCACTGGAAGATCCGGTGGGTGAATTCCCAGTACTCGTCGAGATTTTCGCCCTTGAAGGCGAATACCGGAACGCCGCGCTCGGCCATTGCTGCGGCTGCGTGATCCTGCGTCGAGTAGATATTGCAGGAAGCCCAGCGCACCTCGGCACCAAGATCGATCAGCGTCTCGATCAGCACGGCGGTTTGAATCGTCATGTGCAGCGAACCGGCAATCTTCGCGCCGGCCAGCGGCTTGTCGCTGGCGTACTCTTCACGCGTCTGTATCAGACCGGGCATTTCGGTCTCGGCAATTTCGATTTCCTTACGGCCGAAACCGGCCTGGGAAAGGTCGGCGACGAAATAGTCGTTCTCGGTCGACGCGAGGTTCGAATCGAACAACACGCCCTTTGTCACGTCTTCTGGATTGGCACTCATTAGTTGAACCTCGAATTTTCAGGGTTGGATTGAAGGTCTGGTTATCGGTTGGGATTCGAACGGTTTCCGGGGCCGCGCTCGGCCGCGACCCGGAACCAACGTTTATCGTTTTCGATCAGAGTCCAGCTGCCTCTCGCAGCGCATCGGCGCGATCGGTTTTCTCCCAGCTGAAGGTGGTGAAATGGTCTTCGAACGGCTTGCCGTCGCGAAGAATCTCGGCCGAAGCCTGTTCCGGCTGACGCCCGAAATGCCCGTTGGTGGCGGTCTGTCGGTACATCGGATGCAGGAGGTCGAGCATCTTCAGGATCCCGAACGGGCGCAGATCGAAGTGCTCTCTCACCAGCTTCTCGATCTTCTCCTCCGGAATCGCGTTGGTTCCGAACGTGGTTACCGAGACCGATGTCGGCTGGGCAACGCCGATCGCGTAGCTGACCTGGATCTCGCATTTTTCGGCGAGCCCGGCAGCGACGATGTTCTTGGCCACATAACGTCCAGCGTAGGTCGCGGATCGATCGACCTTGGACGGGTCCTTGCCCGAAAACGCACCGCCGCCATGTCGAGCCATGCCGCCGTAGGTGTCGACGATGATCTTGCGTCCGGTCAGGCCCGCGTCTCCCACCGGACCGCCGATCACGAACTTGCCGGTCGGGTTGATGTGGTAGAGCGTGTCGCTGTGTAACCATTCCTCGGGCAACACCGGCTCGATAATGTGCTTACGGACCCCTTCACGCAGCTCATCGAGCTCGATTCCATCGTCGTGCTGGGTCGAAAGCACGACGGCATCGATGGCAACGGGTTTGCCTTCCGAGTAGCGCAAGGTAACCTGGCTCTTGGCATCGGGCCGAAGCCAGGGGAGCGGGTTGTCCGAATGCTTGCGCAGCCGCGTGTGTCGCTCGACCAGTCGGTGCGCGTAGAAAATCGGCGCCGGCATCAGCTCCGGTGTCTCGTTGGCGGCATAACCGAACATGAGGCCCTGGTCGCCCGCGCCTTGATCTTCCGGCGTCCCACGATCGACACCTTGGGCGATATCCGGAGACTGCTTGCCGATCATGTTGATGACCGAACAGGTCTGCCCGTCGAAGCCGACTTTCGAAGAGTTGTAGCCGATGTCCGTTACCACCCGGCGGATCAGGTCTTCCAGCTCCACGTATGCAGTGGTCGATATTTCGCCGCCGACGATCACTGCCCCGGTCTTCAGGAATGTTTCGCAAGCCACCCGAGCGTTCGGATCCTGCGCCAGGATCTCGTCGAGAATGGCATCTGAAATCTGGTCCGCCATCTTGTCCGGATGGCCTTCCGAAACGGACTCGGAGGTGAACAGGTAATCTCTCATCAGTCTTTATTATCTCTTGATGCGGATAGAAAGATATTCATTGTAGCGTATCCGCTGCGGCGATGCATCCCCGCGCCCGTCACTCGCCTTGCCGGAGCCGACCCGAGCGAGCGCAACCGGCGCGGAAAGACCGACTCGGTCGCGGACGCCGGAGCCGCGGCGCTATCATTTCCGTTCCCCCGGTCGGAACGATGCCTTGATGCCCGCGCCCGAAACTCTGCTCGACTTCAGCCTGCTGGCTGCGCTGTTTCACGTGGTGATTTCTCCGGTCGCGGCACTGCATGCGCTGATGTTCAAGCGGGACTCCCGGGCAGCGTTCGGATGGATTGCCCTGTGCCTTCTCCTTCCCATTGCCGGGCCGATCCTGTACGCGCTCCTCGGCATCAATCGAATTCGGCGGCGCGCGCTGCAGCTGGATCGGCCCGGTTTGCGGGTCGGATTCGAACGCGGTCGAGGCCGGGCACCCGATGCACCGTCGCAGCCTTCCCTGACCGGCGACGCCAGGGATATCGAGCCCATCGGCGCCCGGCTCAGCGCACATCGCCTGAGCGGCGGAAACCGCGTCCGCGCACTCGACAACGGCGACGACGCCTACCCGGCGATGCTCGACGCCATCGACGCCGCCGAGCAGACGGTTTATCTGATCAGCTATATCTTCGACACCGACGAGACCGGCAAGGCATTCATCGATGCGCTGGCCCGGGCCAAGGCCCGTGGTGTCGATGTGCGCGTGGTCGTCGACGGCGTCGGCCAGTGGTACAGCAGACCTCGCGCGCCGAATCGTCTGAGGCGATCCGGCGTGCGCACCGCCGTGTTCCTGCCGCCTTCACTACTGCCGCCCCGGCTTTCGCTCAACCTGAGGAACCATCACAAGATCCTGGTCGTCGACGGCCGAACTTCGTTTACCGGCGGCATGAACATCGGTGATCGTCACCTGGTGTCCGGCGATTCGAGCGGCGACGGCACTGCCGATGTGCATTTCGAACTGATCGGCCCCATCGCCAGTCAGCTCGAGGCCGAATTCCTGCGCACCTGGGCATTCGTGACCGGTGAAACCAGGGCGCCGGACCCGATTCGCCCCGAAATCGCCGGGACGGTCCACTGCCGGACCCTGACCGACGGTCCAGACGAGGATCTCGACCAGATCACGCAACTTCTCGGCGCGGCGGTGGCTCAGGCCCGGACCTCGATCCGGATCATGACGCCGTACTTCCTGCCGCCGCGCGAACTGATCGGCGCGCTGCAGGCCGCCAGCCTGCGCGGCATCGCCGTCACCCTGGTCCTGCCGGCGAAGAACAACCTGCCGTTCGTGCACTGGGCGACTCGCAACATGCTCTGGGAACTGCTGTACCAGGGCGTCGAGGTGTTCTATCAGCCGCCGCCGTTCAATCACGCCAAGCTACTGGTGGTCGACGACGTATATACGCTGATCGGCTCCTCAAACTGGGATTCTCGGTCGCTGCGGCTGAATTTCGAGCTGCAGGTCGAGGTATTCGATTCCGAATTCGCCCATCGAATCGCCGCGAGAATCGACGACGCGGCGCGCCGAGGGCGATCGGTGACGCTCGACGAGGTCGACCAGCGCTCCCTGCCAGCGCGAGTGCGAGATTCCGCCTGCTGGCTTTTTTCCCCGTACCTGTGATGGCGTTCGCTGCACGCGTACAATGCCGGTCGGCATTCGACTACTGAGGACTTCGCGACATGACGCAGCTGATTCTGGGACTGGTGCTGTTTCTCGGCATCCATTCGTTGTCCATCGTCGCGCCTTCAGCGCGTGATCGAATGGCCGCAAAGCTTGGCGAATGGCCGTTCAAGGGCGTTTATTCGGTGGTTGCGATCGTCGGCTTCGTGCTGATCATCCACGGCTATGCCGCTGCTCGGCTGCATCCGACCGTGCTATGGGTCCCGCCCGGCTGGACCGTTCACCTCACGATGCTGCTGATGCTGCCGGTGTTTCCGGCGTTGCTGGCTGCCTATCTGCCCGGTCGAATCAGTGCGGCACTCGTCCATCCGATGCTGGTCGCCGTCAAGGCCTGGGCGGTAGCGCATCTGATCGCGAACGGCACGCTGGCCGACGTCATCCTGTTCGGCAGTTTTCTTGCCTGGGCGGTTATCGACCGGATTTCGCTGAAAAGACGCACGCCTCGGCCGAATCTGCGCGCGCCGGCCTCGAAGATCAACGATATCGTCGCAGTAGTCGGGGGGCTGGGCCTGTACGTAGCGTTCATCCTCTGGCTTCACGCTGCCTGGTTCGGCGTGGCGCTGATCAGCTAATGATCGTCTGATGAACTCAGCACGGGCGCGATGGCCCCTGTGCGGGAGGCTCCGGCTCGGCTTGGGCGAGCGCGATTGAGTCGCTCCAGATGAGCGAGCCCAACTGAGCCGGAGGCCGCACAACGCGCCCCCGGCCTTGATCCGGCATCCGTGCGGTCAGGGTTTCGCCTGAAAAGCTGCATGGTGCGCCGCACTGCATGATCTGCCGCTTTCCGGACTGGAATACGCTCCGCGCAGCGTTGCTCAGCGCTTCACCAGTGAACTGCGTGGTCCTGATTGGTGCTATCAGCAGAAAGCGGCAGGCTAGCGGCCCGAAGCACTGTGCTGACCGACCAACCGCTGCCAGAAGCTGCGACGACGCGCCGCCTGCAATCCGTCTTCGGGGGTGGCGCCCGGCGCCGCCTCGGCCGACTGGATGCAGGTCATCACGACGTCGTCGATGATGGCAGGCGTGAACTGGTAGGGATCGAACCGATCGAGGTCGTGACGCCGCAGCAGTTCCTCTATGACTCGCTCGATTGCGACGAACTTCATCGACCATGCGTCGAATCGACGGCTGCCGATCGGTCGGCGCGTCAGGCGCTCGACGTCGTGGTGGCGCGAGTCCCGACAGATGCGCGCAAACAAACCGTCGATGTGGTCGGCAGATCCTTCCAGATACTGGAAAAAGCAGCCGTCGCCGAAGTGGAGAACGCCGCCAATTCCCGCTGACCGGTTGTAGCGACGCGAATGGACGAGGATTCGGTTGACCTCCGGATGCACGCCATAGCTGCGCGGTGCCACCGCGAACGACGCGCGGGAACAATACGACAGCGAAATGAGCTCCTCTCCAGTCTGCATGCTAGCCACTCGGTCAGTTCCTCCGGATCATATAGGAGGCGGGTCACCGGCCCGTCAACGGCATGTCGACGTCCGGACCGATCCGGCAGAGAGGCGAATCGAGTCTCGCATTCGGCGGATTACCTTTTGGTAGTATTCCGCGACGATGCGCTATCTGATCTCTCTTTCGTTGCTGCTGGGTCTGCTGTGGCTGGGCGTTTCCGGCGTATACAAGCCGTTGCTCTTCGGGTTGGGCGCGATTTCGGTTGCCTTCGTCGTTTGGATCTCGAAACGAATGGAAGTCGCTGGTGTAGAGCACAACCCGGTGCTGTATACGTGGCGATTACCGGTCTACTGGGCTTGGCTTTGCTGGGAAATCCTGAAATCCAACGTCGAGGTCGCGCGCGCCGCACTTCAGCCGGCTCGGCACCTGCATCCGCGCATCGTCACGGTTCCCGTACAGCTAGGCTCTGCGGTCGCCAAGGTCACGTACGCCAATTCGGTCACGCTGACGCCGGGCACCGTCACGCTCCTGCTCGAGCCTGACTCGCTTGAAGCGCACGCGTTGACCGAAAAATCAGCCGCAGGACTGGAATCAGGCGTGATGGCCCGCCGGGTTGCATGGCTGGAGAATCGCCGATGACCACGGTTCTGGTGCTGACTGCGCTGGCGATCTTCGCGACCATGGCGCTCGCGCTGATCCGCGCGCTGAAGGGGCCCTCCGTCTACGATCGAATCGTCGCGGTCAACATGTTTGGAACGAAAACCGTGTTGATCGTGGCACTCATCACAGCGATCAGCGGCAACGACGATCTGATCGATGTCGCCCTGGTCTACGCGCTGATCAATTTCATTGCCGTGGTTGCCGTTCTCAAGCTGTCTCGGATGGGCAATCTGGCCGCGTCCGGCGAAGGGGATATCACCGATGGCTGAGACCCTTCTGCAAATCCTTTCGGCAACGATGCTGCTCACCGGCGGTATGTTCGGAATCATTGGCGGGATCGGCGTCTTGCGGTTCCCGGATTTCTACAGCCGACTGCACGCGGCCGGCATTACCGACACGCTGTGCACTTTCCTGATCATCGGCGGGCTGCTGATCCAGGCCGGACTGGCGCTGGTCAGCATCAAACTGCTGCTGATCCTGCTGTTCATGATCTTCACCAGCCCGACAGCGAGTCACGCTCTGGCCCGCGCCGGACTGGCCGCTGGCCTGGCGCCGCAGACCGCCGACAACACCTCACCGAAGCCGGATCGCGGAGGTGCGTCATCGAATATCTGATCGATATCTCGCTCCTGACGCTGCTGGTCATCGTTGCCGTCGCAATCGTGGTCGTCCGGGACCTGCTTTCCGCGGCCATGCTGTTTGCGATCTACTCGCTTCTTTCGGCCGGGCTGTTCACCGTGCTCGACGCCGGAGACGTCGCGCTGACCGAAGCTGCGGTCGGCGCAGGCATTTCCACGATCCTGTTTCTCGCGGTGCTCGCTATGGCCGATCGCCATGAGCGACCCGCCCGAGGCCACAACGCGCTGGCGCTCGCGGTGGTGACGTTGACCGGGGCAAGCCTCATCTACGCATCGGCCGACCTTCCCGATTTCGGCTCGGCCGAAGCGCCCGCACAGACTCACGTGGCGAGCTACTACGTTGAAAACACCTATTCCGACATGGGCATTCCCAACATGGTCGCTGCGGTACTTGCCAGCTACCGGTCGGTCGATACGATGGGCGAGGCATTCGTGATCCTGACCGCCGCCCTGGCGGTCGTGGCATTGCTCTCGGCACCGCCGCGCAGGCGCCGCCGCGCCAAGCCGGAAACGGACGGCGAGGCGCCTCCATGAGAACTAACGGCATTCTGCGCCTGGTGGCGCGTTTTCTGATCCCGCTGATCATGCTGTTCGGACTCTACATCCAGTTTCACGGGGAATACTCCCCGGGCGGAGGCTTCCAGGCCGGGCTGGTTTTCGCCTCGGCGTGGATCCTGTTCGCATTGATCTACGGTCTGGACTCGGCTCTGCAGGTCGTGCCGTTTCGCGCGCAGTACGTCGGCGCGTGCCTGGGCGTTCTTCTCTATTCCCTTATCGGCGTGCTCGGTGTGGCGCTGGGAGGGCGTTTCCTCGATTACGGACCGCTGGCCGAGTCCCCGCAAGCAGCGCAACAAACCGGCATTATCCTGGTCGAGCTCGGCGTAGGCATCACGGTTGCAACGGTCGCGATGCTGTTCTTCACGATGTTCGCGCGACGCAAGTCCGAACTCGAGCAACTCGGTGAGGACGACTGATGGGCTGGCTCGGACACTTCAATTACTGGGTCGTGATGATCCTGATGATGATCGGGTTCTACACCGTGATCGCGCGGGGCAACATGATCAAGAAGATCATGGGCCTGAATCTGTTCCAGACCTCGGTATTCATCCTGTTCATTTCGGCTGGTAAGGTTCTCGGTGGATCGACGCCGATCTACAGCGAAGGGGAGACGCTGTACTCGAACCCCCTGCCCCATGTACTGATTCTGACCGCGATCGTGGTCGGCGTTGCGACAACCGCCGTAGGCCTGGCGCTGGCCGTGCGCATCCGCGAAGCGTATGGAACGATCGAGGACGACGAGTTGGTCGATCCGGTCGACCAGCAACCCGACGACGCGGAGCCGACCGGGCCGCGAGGCGAAGGCGGCGCGACCTGATGGCCGTTTCGGAATGGCTCCCATTCAGCGTGCTGGTGCCGCTGATCGCCGCACCGGTCTGCGCACTGCTGCCGGGTCGGATGCTGCCGTGGTTGCTGGCCTGGGCGGCCGCCCTGACGTCACTGGCGATCACCGGCTGGGCCCTGCCGCAGCTGTGGCAGGGCGCGATTTCCTACCCGTTCGGTAACTGGCCGCCTCCGATCGGCATCGAATACCGCATCGATGCCGCCAATGGGCTGGTCGCACTGCTTGTCTCGGCGGTTGCTGCTTTCGTGCTGCCCTGGGCGCGCTCGATCAACGATCATGAGGTTCCCGAGCGCCAGGGCATCTTCTACGCACTGTTCCTGCTGGCCTTCGCCGGACTGCTCGGCATCACGCTGACCGGTGATGCGTTCAACGTCTTCGTCTTCCTCGAGATCTCGTCTCTGGCGACTTACGCTCTGATCGCGCACGGCTGGGACCGGCGCGCGCTGCTGGCCTCCTTCCGCTACCTCATCATGGGCACCGTCGGCGCGACCTTCCTGCTGATCGGCATCGGCTTTTTGTACATGATGACCGGAACGCTGAACATGGCCGATCTGGCGGAACGGTTGCCGGAAGTCCAGGACACCCGCAGCGTGCGCGCTGCGCTGGCGTTCATCGTCGTCGGTCTCGGGCTGAAGCTGGCGCTGTTTCCGCTGCACCTGTGGCTACCCAACGCCTACGCCTACGCGCCCAGCTTCATCAGCACCTTCCTGGCCGCGACGGCAACCAAAGTCGCGCTGTACGTGATGCTGCGGTTCATCTTCACCGTGTTCGGCGTCGAATACAGCTTCGACGCACTTCCGCTGGGGGCGGTTCTGATGACGCTGGCGATCGCAGGGATGTTCGCCGGTTCCTGGGTCGCGATGTTTCAGCGCAATCTCAAACGCCTGCTGGCCTATTCGTCGGTTGCCCAGGTCGGCTACATGGTGCTCGGCATTTCCCTGGCCACCAGCGCCGGAGTGGCCGCGGGCGTCTTGCACCTGTTTAATCACGCGCTGATCAAGGGGGCGCTGTTCATGGCGCTGGGCACGCTGTTCTGGCGCGCTGGCAGCGTCCGTCTTGATCGTCTGGCCGGCATCGGACGCGAAATGCCGTGGACGATGACCGCATTCGCGCTGGCCGGCTTGAGCCTGATCGGGGTGCCGCTGACGGCCGGATTCATCAGCAAGTGGAACCTGGTGCTGGCGGTCCTCGATGCCGGGCAGCCGTGGCTGATCGCGCTGATCATGGTCACGTCGCTGATGGCGGTCTATTACGTTTGGCGGGTTGTCGAGGCGGCGTGGTTCACGCCAGCGCCGCCGGAGCGCAAATCGGTGCGCGAGGCGCCGCTCCGGCTGCTGGTGCCGCTGTACGTCGCCGTCGGCGCGAACTTCTGGTTCGGCATCGATACGCGGCTGACGGTCGGC